>FWWL01002246.1_pt1 | contig 37664 bp, 41 predicted proteins | sample 2228331 | NCBI WGS metagenome assembly FWWL01 (sample SAMEA103939775, study PRJEB20133) | metagenome
GCTCATTCTCTAAGCAGAGTTGTGCGAAAGCAAGCCGAATCTTGTTGTTAAATTTGCCCTGTTCTCGGAGGAGTGGCAGAGTGGTTGAATGCACTGGTCTTGAAAACCGGCGTACTCGTGAGGGTACCGGGGGTTCGAATCCCTCCTCCTCCGCTACCATGGCTACATACACGGCTTTTGGATGGAATTTTCCTACCGAAAGCCTTTTTTATTTCCTATGAATACCCACAACCTCTACTATTCTTTTTGTTGTCAAGGGCAGATACTTGATCTGTCGCAGCCGGTAGTGATGGGTATCCTGAATGCGACGCCTGATTCCTTCTATGCAGGCAGCCGCACTACCTCTGTGGATGCGGCCTTGAAGCAAGCTGAACAAATGCTTCAGGAAGGGGCTGCCATACTCGACATTGGGGGAGCATCCTCAAGACCTGGCGCCGAAGAAGTACCTGCCGACGAGGAACTGCGACGAGTTATGCCTATACTCGAAGCAGTGCGATACCGCTTTCCAGAAGCCATCGTGTCTGTGGATACTTGGCGAGCGATTGTAGCGCGGGAAGCCCTTGACGCGGGAGCCGGAATGGTCAACGACATCTCTGCAGGTCGGTGGGATGATGAACTACTACCAACGGTGGCCAAGTATCGCTGCCCCTACGTACTGATGCATACCCAAGGCACACCTAAGACTATGCAATTGCAGCCGACTTACACCGATGTGGTAAAGGATATTGTGGATTTTTTCATTCAAAAAGTCCGACAGCTTCGCGCCTGGGGCATCAGCGACATAGCCCTAGACCCTGGTTTTGGCTTTGGGAAAACGGTAGAGCACAACTACACTTTGCTCAGGCATTTGCAGGTATTTGAGTCGGTGCTTCAACTGCCAGTACTGGTGGGTGTTTCCCGTAAGTCCATGGTTTGTCGCGTGTTGGGCGTAGCTCCGGAGGCTGCGCTAAACGGAACGACTGCTCTTCACGTGTTGGCCCTGTTGCAAGGGGCGCGGCTCTTACGGGTTCACGATGTTCGTGAAGCTGTGGAGGCCATTCGGATAGTGGAGGCTTTTCGCTCTGTAGGTAAGTCATAACATAGTCGGCAGCAAGTTGACTGAAAAATGTGCTTGACTACCTTTGCGGCTCTCCTATGGAGTCAGATGAGCCATTTTATATTTTAAAAACACTGCTCTGTATGCGCCGACACCCTGCAGCACTGCCTTACCTGTTCTTTACCGAGATGTGGGAACGCTTTGGCTATTACCTCATGATCGGCATTTTTTTCCTCTATATGACCGATACCAAGACCGGAGGATTGGGCTTCGAGCGCGAAGTGGCCTCTGACGTCTATGGTACGTTCATTGCGCTGGTGTATGTAACGCCTTTTATCGGTGGCTTGCTGGCCGACCGGGTGCTGGGCTATAGGCGCAGCATTGTGCTGGGAGGGACGCTCATGGGTATAGGCTATATGCTTTTGGCCATCCCAAACATGACCGCATTCTACCTCTCGCTGCTGGTCATGATATTGGGCAATGGCTTTTTCAAGCCCAACATTTCTACCCTCTTAGGCAACCTGTACAATGAGCCTAAATATCGCACCCTCAAAGACGATGGCTACAACATCTTCTACATGGGTATCAATATCGGTGCTTTAGTGTGCAACTTCGTAGCGGCCTACCTGCGCAACACGTACGGCTGGGGCTATGCCTTTGCCGCAGCGGGCGTCGGTATGTTCATCGGTGTCTTTATTTTCCTCAGCGGTACGCGCACGATGGAGCACGCAGACGTGCGGCGCCAAGCCAACCCCGCCGAGGCCAGCGTAGTTACTCTGCTGTCGTCTGTGCTGTTGCCTGCGCTGCTGACGGGCTTTCTGGCTTGGCATATTCCGGGCAATGTCTTCGGCTCCGACTCTACCGATGCCTTCATCTTCGGCTCTATGCCGGTGGTGGCCTTCTTCCTATGGATTCTGCGAAGTGCACCTCCTGAAGAGAAGCCTCGCATCAAAGCATTGCTGTCTATTTACGCCGTAGTTATTGTTTTCTGGGCGGTATTCAAGCAAAACGGCACTGCGCTGACTACTTGGGCTGAGTTTTACACCGATCGCGCCCTGCTGGCTTGGGCTGAAAAACCCGCCCGTGCCTTGGGCATGGTACAGCAGGTGAAGTACGAAAAAGATACCTTTCCGGTGTATGATGCGCAGTTTCGCACGAAAAAAGATGCCTCAGGACAAATCATTAAAGAGCGAGGGATACATCCTTATTTCCTGAACATTCCACCGTCAGAACGCCCACCCGAGGGAGCATCGGTTGCCTTGGTATCTACTGAGATCTTTCAATCGGTCAATCCCTTCTTTGTCATTGTGCTGACGCCAGTGGTCGTCTGGTTTTTTGGATGGCTGCGGCGGCGAAATCTCGAGCCGACTACTCCTGCCAAGATTGGTTGGGGCTTAGTCATCTCGGCCCTTTCCACATTGGTTACTGTAGCCGCTGTGTATGCCTGCCACAATGGAGCTTACAAGGCTTCCTCTTGGTGGCTTATTGGTACCTATGCAGTCATCACAGTGGGCGAGCTCTGTCTTAGCCCCATGGGCTTATCTATGGTTTCTAAAATGGCTCCTGCCCGCATTGCTGGCTTGATGATGGGCGGCTGGCAGTTAGCCACCTCTATGGGCAACAAGCTTAGCGGCGTATTGGCCGCGCTTTGGGATCGCTACGACCATAAAGCAGACTTTTTTTGGGTTAACTTTGCCCTGCTGTCAGTGGCGGCGCTTGCCTTATTTGCCATGCTTCGTTGGCTCAATCGGTTGTTCCGAGAGCAAGGTCTCTCGTAATGGGAGTAGAAGCGTCTTTTGAGCAGGCGGTAGTCATTGTTGCACTTTGTTTCATCATCAAAAATCACTTGACCATGGCGACGAAACAGCGAATCTCCAAGCAACGCCAGAATACCAAGGAGCAAGACGAAATGCGCAAGTTTCTGCTGATTGTGGTGGGTGCAACTCTTGCTTTGATGGTGCTCATGTACTTCATCTTTCGCTAAGTTTGGTGCCTGACAGGGCGGTATGTCTGCGCAGTGCAGAGGCGGCACTGTGTTGGCTTAGGCGAAGTGTGGAAGCCTCCAATGGGCAAGGCTCCTCACACAGTTACTCCATAGTGTGGGGGTGGGCGGCGCCCTATCCAGAGACAACGGGATATCTGATACCAACCCTGCTGGCGTGGGCTGAAGTGTGGCGAGAAAAGGCGCTTACTGACCTTGCCCGTCAGTTTGGCCAATGGTTGGTGGGGCTGCAGTTGCCCGATGGCTCCTGGGCTGGAGGTGTGTTAGGCGGTCGGCATCCCAGCGTATTCAATACTGCCATGATCGTAGATGGCTTGTCTGCCCTGGCCGAGCGTATGCTCGACCAGGAAGCGGCAAAGGCAGCGGCCCAGCGCGGGCTAGCTTGGCTGATGGCTATGCTCGACGCAGATGGCGCCTGGCGCCAAGGGCTATATGTCCCTGGCTTTGTGCCGGCATATCACGCCTATGCTGTGGCTGCTGCGCTTCGTACTGCTATTCGGCTTGGAGCAAAGCAGGCGCATGGGCCTCTCTTGCGAGCACTTCATTTTTATGCCGGCTATTTTCGGCCAGATGGTACGCTCATAAATGCAGGACTTAAACCAGACCGTTGGGCATTCACACACACATTGGCCTACGCCCTGCATGGCCTGTGGGAAACAGCGCATCATTTCGGAGAGAAAACCATACAGGAGCGGGTAGAGGATGCCTGCCAAAGACTTTGCGCCGCCGTAGCACATCGTCGCACCATTGCCGGTCGTTATGGCGAAGGTTGGAGGAGCGATTACTCCTTCACCTCGCCGGTGGGCAATGCTCAGCTCAGCTGCCTTTTCCGAAGCATAGGCAGGGCTACCCTTTGCTCAGACTTCGATGAATGGGCCGACTGGGCCTTAATGGCTGCCCTAAAGTACCAAGCTCGAGGCCGCAACCTCAACACTTACGGTGCTTTGCCTGGTTCTGTGCCGCTGTGGGGGCCTTACATGCGCGGGCGCTATCCTAATTGGGGCGTCAAATTCCTGTTGGATGCGCTTTATTTAGCTATCTTTCCCATGTCGCAATAGGGTAGGGGAGTGGAGCCATCAATGCATCCTGTCGCCTCTGGCAGGCAAAGTGGCCATGACCTCTGCTTCGTACTTCAGGTATTCCTGCCAACGCTGCCAGGTTTTCTCCCAACCGAAGTAGCGCTCAGCGAGGTCAAGGAAGAGCCGGTAATGACCGGCCTCTGCCACCATGAACTTGTGGTACCACTCGCGCAAGGCCGCATCGGCGCAATGCAACGACAGCAGGCGAAATCGCTCGCAGCTGCGCGCCTCAATGAGGGCACATGTCAGCAGGCGCTCCAGCAGCTCTTCATCACGCCTACCGCTTTTCCTCTGAAATTTCAGCAAGGCATTTACGTACTCGTCTTTGCGTTGGCGACCCAAGGGCAAGGCGCGCTTCTTCAACTCTGCCAGTACCATCCGAAAATGCCCCCACTCCTCCGTAACTACAGGCGCCAAAGCTTCTACCAGTTCGGTGCGTTCAGGGTATGCCTGTATGAGTGAGATGCACGAGGTAGCCGCCTTTTGCTCGCAATAAGCGTGATCGGTCAAGATCTCTCCCAGATCCATCTCCGCCAGATTGACCCATCGCGGGTCGGTGGGTAACTTCAGGCCTAAAGTCGTGTTCATGCATTGTTGGGTTTTTTATCCACGGAGCAGAGTCCTCACGTGAGCTGTCAAATAGCGCGCCCAAAGTTCTGCCGAAAACCCATCTTTGCCTAACCTATCTGAAAGGGAGCGCTTTTTTAGTGCTGACCAGCACCCTTAGCATGAACCACGTCGCCCACTGCCTGCTTTCTTACCCTGACGAAGAGCTGCTCATTGGCAATTTCATTGGAGATTACGTCAAGGGCAGCGCTTGGAAGCAATACCCCGAGCGTATCCAAATGGGCATACATCTGCACCGCTTCATTGATGTTTGCTCCGAAGATCACCCTGCCTTGCGCCGCAGCATCCAGCGTATTAGGCCCTTTGGTGGCCGATTCTCCGCACCTATTCTCGACATTCTGTGCGATTACCTTCTGTGTAACCTCTGGGAGAAGAACTCGATACTGCCCGATTTTGACCACTTCGCCAACTGGGCCTATTGCGGCCTGAATACCCACCGCGCCTGGATGCCGGAGAAGCTCCGACAGCGATGGCCCGACATGCTCGCAGGGCGTTTCTTGCACCTTTACCGAAGTGTCGAAGGGTTGACCTGGACGCTGGAGCGTTTTGCCAAGCGCCTGCCTTTTCCTCTTGATGTGGCCTGCCTCATGGATGCCTTGCGCGAAAACCGGGCTGATTTTGAGGCCGACCTGCAAGAATTTTTCCCTCACTTGTTGCGCGAGGTGGTGGTTTGGCGACGCCACAATAAGGACTCTTCCCTTCACCACTACGAACCTTTCAGGCGGTTTTAGAAAATGGAGGTGGTGCGCAAAAAGCCAAAAGCCGCCATAACAGCTGTTTTTTGGGAAAAAGCAGCCCTGAGTTTCTTATCTGGCTTTTTCGCGTACAGGCGGCTTTGCTGCTTCTACCTGGGCTTGGCGCGTGTCCGTCCCGCTCTTGGCTTCGGCTGATGGGAGAGCTACGTGTAGGCATCTCCGCGCCTGCAGTGGCGGAGGTACAAGGTTGCTGTTTCGCTGTTATTAAGGCCCGAAAGCGGGATGGGAAGCGCACCTGGGGCTAAACAGGAGCTATACTCGCCGGCGGTACCCGCAGTAGCTGTTGCGAAGCGGGAGGTCGTTTTTCCCCCTAAAAAATGGAGGTGGAAAAGGCATGGCTGTAGAGGCCGGAGGGCGGCTTTTTCCAAAACCGAGGTTTTGGAAAGCGGAATGTAGGGAAGTGTCTCTCTGCCGGTCATTCGGCGCTTATTATCTCGATAAAGCCGCTATTTGTTTTTGAAATATCGGGTCCTGACAAAGAATCTGGGGTCTAAGGCTCGGAGTTGGCGAGCAGCGGCGGGAGAGAGGACGACTTCGATGTTGGGTTCGTAGGTGGAGGGGATGCGCCCTATCACGCGCGCGTGTACGACAACGCCACTCATGGGGTTGGTAACGGCGATAGTGGTGCCGATAACTGCTTCGCGGTGCAGGGCGTAGAAGCCGTCTTTTTCGTTGCTGTCGCGGTTCCAAAAGCACGCACCTTGGCCAGTGTGCTCGGTATAGCGCTCGCGCTCGCGCTCGAAGCTGTCGCGATGGTTCTGCTCAGATACGAGCTCTACGGGAGAGGCGGTGCGCCATTCGGCGGGGATGCCAGAGACTTCCATCCAGCCGACGTGCAGCATTTGGCCGGGATAGAGGTTGTCGTTTTGCAGTCGGTTTCGTGCGCGCAGGGTGTCTATGGGCATGTCGAAGATGCGGCGCGCGATGTGGAAGAGGTTTTCTCCGGGTTGCACGACATAGAAAAGTGGCGCGTATTTCTCGCGCTCAAAGAAGGCGTTTGGGTAGCGGCGAATAGCGCGATTAGGAATAGGGACTTTTAGGAGGGTGCCGGCGCGGAGGTTGGGGTCTTGCCGAAGATCAGGATTGAAATAGTAAAATTCCTCTAAGCTCAGCCCGTAAAATCGGGATAACCCAAAGAGTGTCTGCCTGGGTTTCACGATGTGATGGAGATACTTCTGGCCGTTTTCAGAAGTCAGCAGGACGCTGTCTCTCCAGGTGAGGATGGGTTCGGCTCCTCTGGGTTGGGTGTTTTGGGCCGTGGCTAAGAGGTGCGTTATCAGCCATAGGAATAAGAGGGTTTTCAGTTGCATGGTTTCTCTCTGCGTATGTTTGCGAGCAAAGGTAAGTTGTACTTCATTTCATTGCGCTTATTGTGGTTGTAGCTATCATTCCGGCGCGTTATGCGTCGTCGCGCTTTCCGGGTAAGCCTTTGGCCGACATTTGGGGCAAGAGTATGATTCGGCGCGTTTGGGAGCAGGCATCTCAGGCTTCTTCTGTGGGGCGGGTGGTGGTGGCGACGGATGACGCGCGGATTTACGAACATGCGCAGGGCTTTGGCGCGGAGGTATTCATGACGGATGTGGGGCACCGGAGCGGTACGGATAGGTGCGCAGAGGTGGCGCGGCAATTGCCAGAGGCTGATATTGTATTAAATGTGCAGGGCGACGAGCCTTTTGTACAGCCCGAACAATTGGATTTATTGGTCAGGGTGCTGTTGGATGCTCCGGATATGCCCATTGCTACGTTGGCCAAGGCGATAAGCAAAGCTGAGGAGTTGTTTAGCCCGCATGCGGTGAAGGTGGTATTTTCTCATGCGGGCAAGGCGCTCTATTTCAGCCGGCAGCCTATTCCATATGTGCGCGATGCGCCTCAGGAGGAGTGGCTGCAACGGACTGCTTTTTTCAAGCATTTGGGCTTGTATGCTTTTCGGCGTGAGGCGCTGTTGCGCGTTGCCCAACTACCTGTGGCGCCCTTGGAAGAGGCAGAGTCGTTGGAGCAATTGCGTTGGCTTGCCCATGGCTACGATATCGCAGTGGGCATAACTGAGCGGGAAAGCCCAAGCATTGATACGCCAGAAGATTTGGCGCGCTTGCTGGCTGGCGGGCCGCTGTCTTACTAACGACGCAGCACTTGGGCTACTAAGTCAGCCGCTTCCTGGAACTCTACGGCGCCCATGACGCGCAGCCCTGAGTCATCAATGATTTTTTTGGCGAGGTCGGCGTTGGTACCCTGTAGGCGTACAATGACGGGCACGGGAATATCGCCGATAGACTTGTAGGCATCCACAACGCCCTGAGCCACGCGGTCGCAGCGGACGATGCCGCCGAAGATGTTGATTAGGATGGCCTTCACGTTAGGATCCTTCAGGATGATGCGCATGGCCTTCTCTACGCGCTGGGCGTCTGCTGTGCCGCCTACATCCAAGAAGTTGGCCGGTTCTCCACCAGAGAGTTTGATGAGGTCCATAGTGGCCATAGCCAAGCCCGCGCCGTTGACCATGCACCCGATATTGCCGTCGAGTTTGACGTAGTTGAGGTCGTACTCGCGTGCTTCTACTTCGGTAGGGTCTTCTTCGTCTGTGTCGCGCAGGCCGGCCAAGTCGGGGTGTCTGATGAGGCCGTTGTCGTCGAGCACGACTTTGGCATCTACGGCGATGATTTGGTCGTCGGAGGTTTTCAGGCAGGGGTTGATTTCAAATAGGGAGGCATCACTGCCGATAAAGGCTGCATACAGTTTCTGAACGAAAGCGGTCATTTCCTTGTGGGCTTGGCCGCTCAACCCTAGGTTAAAAGCTACTTTGGCCGCCTGAAATGGGCGCAAGCCGAGGAGCGGATCCACAAATTCGGTAAAGACGCGCTCTGGTGTTTTCTCGGCTATGGCCTCGATGTCCATGCCGCCATCTGGAGAGTAAATGATTACATTGCCGTTTCTGGAGCGGTCGGTCAGGATGCTGATGTAAAATTCCTTGGGTTCTGTGTGGCCGGGGTAAAAGACGTCTTGCGCTACCAGCACCTTGCGCACCAATTTGCCTTGTGGCGGGGTTTGTGGTGTCTTGAGCATCATGCCAAGGATTTGGCTGGCCAACTGGCGTGCTTCCTCTGGGCTTTTGGCCAACTTCACACCGCCGCCCTTGCCCCGGCCACCGGCGTGGATCTGCGCCTTGACGACGCACCAGTCTGAGTTGTACTGTTCTTTCAGCTGGCGCGCTGCCGCCTCGGCTTCTTCGGGCGTGTGGGCCAAGATGCCCTCCTGGATTTTTACACCGTACGATTTGAGGAGTTCTTTCCCCTGGTATTCGTGCAAGTTCATGGAAAGGTGATGCGTCGCTATGTGATGGTGAAATGAAAAAAAGCCTCGCCGCTGCGGCGGTGGGCGCGGCAAAGGTAGGCATTTGACAGAAGAGCGATAGAGGACGGCCTAAAGAAGAAGCGCTTTTGCCCATGCGCAAATGATTTTCAAAAAAGGAGTGCACGGCACCTACTTTTGCCTCAAAAAAGCGCCTTGATTGTACGAGTCATTAACCGTTCGGATTATCCACTGCCGCAGTATGAGACCCTCGGTAGCGCTGGGGTGGATCTGCGCGCCAACCTGCAGGAGCCGCTGACACTAGGGCCCTTGGAACGCGCATTGGTGCCCACAGGGCTGTTTATTGAATTGCCACAGGGCTACGAAGCCCAGGTGCGGCCGCGCAGTGGTTTGGCCTTGAAGCGCGGGCTGACCTTGCTTAATGCGCCAGGTACGATAGACAGCGACTACCGCGGCGAAATCAAGTGCATCGTCATCAATCTATCTGCAGAGGCGCAAACGATTGAACCGGGCGAACGCATTGCTCAGATGGTCTTTGCGCGGCACGAAGTGGTAGAATGGGAACCAGTAGAGCAACTCGAAGAGACAAGCCGCAGCGTTGGCGGGTTTGGAAGCACAGGAACCACTTAGTAGCTGCAGTACGCGACATTTTTGCTATTTGACCTTGAACTTCTCAGCATCCATTCAATGAACATTATCATTCCTATGGCTGGCAAGGGCACGCGCCTGCGCCCACATACGCTGACGGTGCCTAAGCCCCTGATACCCGTAGCCGGAAAGCCCATCATTCAGCGCTTAGTGGAAGAGCTGGCGCGCTCGTACAATGGCAAGATCCAGACGATAGCCTTCATCGTGGGTGATTTTGGCCCAGAAGTGGAGCGCGAACTGCTCGCTATTGCCCAGAATTTGGGCGCTCGGGGCAAGATCTATTATCAGGAAAAAGCTTTGGGCGTTGGCCACGCCATTTACTGCGCACGCGAAAGCCTAAATGGGCCGTGTATGATTGCCTTTGCAGACACGTTGTTCAAGGCCGATTTTTCCTTCGACTTGCAGGCTGATGGCGTCATCTGGGTGCAGCGGGTCAAAGACCCTTCTTCTTTTGGGGTGGTGCGTCTGGACGACGCCGGCTATATTACTGAATTTGTGGAGAAGCCCACTGCTTTTGTGTCTGACTTGGCTATCGTGGGTATATACTACTTCCGAGAAGGCGAGCGCTTAGCCGAGGCGCTTTATTACGTCATCTCCAACGACATTAAGGAGAAGAACGAATACCAGCTCACGACAGCCTTGGAGTATCTGAAAAATCAAGGGCTGCGCTTCCGCACGGGTGAGGTGGAAGAATGGCTCGACTGCGGCAACAAGGAGGCCATTCTCTTTTCCAATGCTCGCATGTTGGAGCTGCATGCGCATGAGGTGCTCATTTCGCCCAAGGCATTGGTGGAACATAGTGTCATCATTCCTCCTTGTTTTGTGGGCGAGGGAGCTGTGGTGCGCTATTCTGTCATTGGGCCTTACGTCAGTGTGGGATATCAGTCCACTGTGGAGAGTGCCATTATTACCAACAGCATCATCCAGAACAAATCGCAAATCCGCAATGCATTGCTGGAAAACTCTATGGTCGGAAATGTGAGCAAATACTTGGGTACCAAGGATGAACTCAACCTCGGCGATTACTCCCATCTATCAAAGCGCTAAGACACACGCCCATGTGCAGGCTGTGTTTTGGCGGGTGCTGCTCACCAGCTACCACCTGCGCCACCGCCGCCGAAGGAGCCGCCGCCGAAGCCTCTGCTGCTGCCGCCTCCACCCCAGCCGCCGCCGAAGGAGCCGCCCCAACCGCCTCCCCAATGACTACCGCCCCAGCCCCGATAGCCGCGCATGGGAGGACGATGCATGGGGCCTGTTCCAGTGTACCAGGTGCCGTGTTTGGCCATCCATCGGAACAGGAGCATGAGCAGTAAGAGGAGCAGGATAATTACCCACAGTGGAATGCGCACAGCATCCTGAATGTCGTCGGCTTGAAACTCGCCCGACAGCGCGGCCATGATGCCGTCGAGGCCGGCGTTGATGCCCTCGAAATAGCGCCCTTCTTTGAACTTGGGGATCATGAGATGCCGCACAATCATGCCGGCCGTGATGTCGGGCAAAGCACCTTCCACGCCATACCCCGTGGCGATGAAGGCGCCGCGTTGGGGCGGTTCGGTAACGATGAGCACAACCACACCGTTGTTCTTGCTTTTGCGCCCGATGCCCCAACGGTTGCCCAATTCAAAAGCGTAGGAAGAGCGGTCGTAGTCGCCGATGTCGGGCCGGATCATGACCACGATTTCTGTGGACGTCGTGTCGGCATAGCGCTGTAGTTTAGCTTCCAACACGGCTTTTTCTTGGTCGTTTAGCCAGCCAGAATAGTCATGGACGAAGACGGCGGGTTCGGGCTTAGGCGGGAAGAGTTCCTGCGCGTGCAAGCGCCCTGCAGTTGCCCACGTCAGCCATAAAGCGCCCAAAAGGCCGAACGGGAAAAAGGGCCTAACGGCCGCCATAGATGATGTCGTCAGGAAGCTCATTGTCGTTTTGATATGGGTCGGCGGGGAAATGCTCTCGGAGCTTGGCGCCTATTTGCTCGATGACTTGGCAAATGCCCGCGCAGAACTCGCCTTGCTTCAGGTAGCGCTGGAGGAGTTGCTTTTCCGCCTCCCAGAAGGAATAGCCGACGCGTTCGTGGATGCCCACATCGCCCCAAATGGCGAAGTAGTGCGACTTTTCAGCGATGTACAGCAGTACGGCATTGCGCTGTTGGGTATTATACATGCCGAAGAGCTGAAAAATTTCTGCAGCGCGCTCTACGGGATGGTCGCGGTCGCAGAAGTCCTCCACAAAGAGGCGTATTTCGCCGCTAGTGTGCTGTTCAGCATTGCGAATGGCCTCCACAATGCGGGCTTCCTGTTTGGGAGTGAAGAGCATGCGCGCTTAGAATTTGACCTGTGGGGCTTTTTCGGCACCAGGGGTGGACTGGAAGTAGGCCTTAGGCGTGAAGCCCAACATGCCAGCGTATAGGTTGGTCGGAAAGCGTCGCACGTAGGCATTGTATTGGCCAACAACCTCATTGAAGTTCTTGCGTTCGACGGCGATGCGGTTTTCCGTGCCTTCCAGCTGGGTCTGGAGGTTGATGAAGTTTTCATTGGCTTTGAGGTTGGGGTAGTTTTCGGCTACTGCCAAAAGACGCCCCAAAGCAGAGCCTAAGGCGCCTTGTGCTTGCTCGTAGCGCTGGAGGTTCTCCTGCGTCAGCTCATCGGCCTGGATAGTTACCCTGGTGGCATTGGCTCGTGCTTCCACGACGGCTTGCAGGGTAGATTTTTCAAAATCAGCGTATCCCTTGACGGTTTCTACCAGGTTGGGAATGAGATCCATGCGGCGCTGGTACTGGTTCTCGACCTGAGACCAAGCCTTTTTGACCTGCTCATCGCGCTGTACCAAAGCGTTGTAGGTGTTGCACATATTGAAGCCCAGTACCAAAAGCAGGCCGATAAACACCAAGGGAAGCCACTTGCGAAAGGTTGCCATACGTCTTGTATTTGATGGAGAGAAGTTGAGGAAATGGAGAAAATCGGGAGCGAAGGTAAGGCGGCGGGCCAATGTAGTTAGCCCTGCTTGCGTTTTGCAGCCGCAAGGGCGGCCATAATGCCAGCGGCCACAGCAGCGTTGAGCGACTCTGCACGGCTGCCGGGTGCACGTGGAATAGTGAGCCTATGGGTGAAGTGCTGAGCCGTGTCGGGCCTGATGCCTTCACTTTCGCTGCCAATGACGAAGAGGGCGTCGGCAGGTATGGGAGAATGGAGGGCATCCTCTCCGTCGAGAACGGCTCCGACTACAGGCTTCTCGGCCCACAGCGGCTGCAGCGCGGAGAAGGGCACTTCGGCTACAGGTACGCGCAAGATGGCGCCCATGCTGGCCTGCACGACCTTAGGGCTAAAGGCATCTGCACAGTCGGGGGAGCAATACACCGCTGCGAACCCAAACCAATCGGCTATGCGTAAAATGGTGCCCACATTGCCGGGGTCGCGGATGCCGTCTAAGAAGAATGCTGGACCTTGCGCCACAGGTGTGAAAGTGGGCAAATCAGCCACAGCTAATACTCCTGGCGGCGCAGCAAGAGAGGACGCTTTTCGGAGCTCGCTCTCTGAGACGAGGTGAAACTGCGCCCCAGCGCGTGCAATCAGTGCCTGATGTGCCGCCGCCCAAGCAGGAGTGCCGTACACGCCTTTCACGCGGGGGTGCTGCTGATAGAGGAGCTCTTCGACCATCTTAGTGCCTTCCAGTACAAACATTTGGTACCTTTGCCGGTACTTTTTTATCTGTAGTGCGGTCAGCGTTTTTAATTGTTGGGTGGAGAGCATGGCTCATTCCTATCTGCGCCCTCGAACGCATCGGTTTTCTTAAAGATTGGCGGCAAGTTTACATGCAAACTGGTGAGCGATACCTCTTCTCAAGACGTCTTTTTTCTATTCTATGGTTGAAAATAGGTTTGTTGGCGCTGACGCTTCCGGCCTGTCGGAGTGTAGGCCATTATTTGAACGGAGCTCCCTCACCTCTTTTGCGCAAGAACACCTTGGAGTTCAAGAGCCTGGAGCCGTTACCTTTGGCCGCTGAAGCGGAATTGAAGGCTGGCTTGAGCAGTTTTTTTCGCCAGAAACCCAATGGCTTGGGAAAAATTGGGGTGCATTTCCGGTTCAGTGAAAAGAAATCTCCGGTCTTTCGTTGGTTGAGGCGTCAATGGGGAGCGCCACCTGTGTTTTTGGACCAGCACTTGACGGAACGCACCTGTAGTAACTTCCAGAACTATCTGCGCCAGCGCGGCTACGTGGATGCTAAGTGCCGATACGAGATAAGCATCCAGGAACGCATACGTAAGAAGAGAAGCTCTTCTCCCTTGAGGTGGGAAGAGGCTACGGTTTGTTACATCATGGATCTGGGGCCGCTCTACCGTATAGAGTCAGTATCATTTGCCAGCCCAGACTCTCAGGTCAATGCGATTTTACAACTCACAGCAGGTGGCTCGTTGCTTCGGCGTTCGGGCGCTCTCGATCGCAATGTTTTTGAGGCTGAAAAGAATCGAATAGCTTACATTTTCAAAAACCGCGGTTATGCACTCTTTCAGCCCTCTTATGTTGAATTTACGGGAGACAGCACCGGCACGCAGACGCGCGTTACTGTGGAGGTTATACCGCCTGAAGACTCCTCAATTACTCAGGTTTTTCGTATCGGTAGGGTGGAGGTCTTTTTGGATTTTCTTCCTGAGCTTATTGGGGCTAGGAGTGATACTACCTTACAGGGGATTTATTTCGCTACATCTTCTCCGTCTTTCATCGTAAAGCCTACGCGGCTGCTGAATATCATCACCATTCGGCCTGATTCCATTTTCCGGCAGGAGGATTTGGATTTGACGCAGCGCAATCTGAATGCCGTAGGGGTATTTCAATTTGTTACTATTCGCCCTCAGCTTGATACGTTGCTGTCTGGGGTTATGCACATAACTATCACGTTGGCGCTCAATAAACGGTTCGCTATTAGCACGGGCATTGACGCCAACTATTCATCGCAGGCCGTAGAGCAAACGGGCAATCTATTGGGGTTCAGCGCTTACGTATCTCCCAGCTTTCGAAATCTGTTGAAGGGCGCAGAACAATTGAGAAGCGAGATAGCGGGTAACATAGAGATAGACGTCCCTAACAGGCAAGTGTTTTCTGGTGAATTCCGACTTCAGAACGAGCTGCTCCTTCCACGCTACTTTGACTATTTGAACCTTAGCAGAGGGTTAAATCGCCTTGGCCTGACTTCCGACCGCTTCTACGAGCGTTTGCGCCGCGATGGGCGCACACGCATAGGGCTGAACTATAGCTTGCTAAATGTGCGGGACTTCTACACCTCCAACTTTCTCAACATTGCCCTGGGGCACAGTTTAAGGTTAGGCGCTAAGCACCATCTTATTTTCGATAACTTGGGCATTGATTTATTGCGTCCGAGAGTAGAACCGAGGTTCGATAGTATTTTCAACCAAAACGAATTTCTGCGGCGTAGCTTCGGCGACCAGCTTTTCACGGGTTTTTTCATGCGTTCGATTGCGTACTTCTACACCGGGCGCCCTAACGTATTTGGTGAGCGGTGGTTTTTTCGGGCTAATGCTGAGTTGTCGGGCTTAGAGGTACATCTGATCAACCAACTGTGGTCTAGACTTTTTGGTGCTCAGCAGTGGGCGATAGCCGACATGGATTTTTCCAAGTACCTGCGTTTAGATGCCTCTGTGGTATATACACGCGACTTAGAGCATGACATTACTTTAGCTTTTCGTGTGGGTTCTGGTATCGCCCTTCCCTACGGCAGCACTACCGATGTGCCCTTTGTCAAACAGTTTTTTGTCGGAGGGCCTTTTAGCATTCGCGCCTGGCGTATTCGGGAAATTGGGCCGGGAGGGTATGCTTCTGTAGAAACCTCTCCACCCTTTTATCAGGCCGCCGACTTCCGCTTCGAATTCAATGGGGAAGTACGCTTTCCCATATTGTGGTGGTTCAAAGGCGCCGTCTTTGTGGATGGGGGTAATATCTGGACGCTTAAACCTGACCCAGACCGCCCTGGTAGTGGCCTTTCCTTAGGCTCGTTTTCCAATATGGCTTTGGGTACCGGGGTTGGGCTTAGGCTTGATTTTGATTTCTTTGTAGTGAGGTTCGATTTGGGGTTAAAACTTCGGAGGCCATTTCGTAAGGAAGGCGGCGGCTATTGGCTGGATTGGCGAAAGGAGACATTTAGAGACTTCAGCAACCTTAATGTAGCTATTGGCTATCCGTTTTAAGTCGAAATGGGAAATATGTCCTATTCTTGTGGCGGGTTGTCCGAAAGCCCCGTAGGGGGTGCGCAACGGCGCCCTTTGCCGTAACGTAATGACACATAAACACAAAGACGAGGATGCCGAATTATTTCAATTGCTGCGGCAGTGTCGGCAGCAAAAGCGAAGTGCGCAGCATCAGGTTTATCACCTATTCTATAATTATGCTATGAGCATTGCCCGTCGCTACGTGAGTAGCTGCGAAACGGCGGAAGAGGTTGTCAACGATGCGTTCTTTAAGGCGTTCACTAAGATAAACCTCTACGAAGATACCCAACCCTTTCGCTTCTGGTTGCGGCGTATTGTTATCAATACGGTTATTGATCGGCTGCGTAGTGCCTTGCACCACGGAGACATGACGCAGCCTTGGAGTGAGCAATACGATACTGCCATGGAAAGCAGTATCGTCGAAGACCTCACACGCGAGCAAATTCTGGCGGCATTGGATCAGTTGCCCCCTGCCTATCGGACCGTCTTCAATCTCTTCGTCGTGGATGGCTTTACGCACGAAGAGATTGCTGAAATATTGGACATAAGCCCTGGCACATCTAAATCTAATCTTTCCCGTGCGCGACAACACCTTCGCGTTTTGTTTTCTGACGATTTTGAATTCAAAAAGTAGTCTATGCGCGACTTGGATGAGTACTTGGCAGAGCGTCTCAATGAGGAAGGAAATTTTCCGGGCCGAACGGCCAACTGGCAGGCGTTGCAGTATCGTCTGGAGGCTGCGGATGCCCGGCGCACCCTCCTGCGTTGGCGAGCGGCTTCAACATTGTTGGCGCTGTTGGCATTGTTTCTGGGCTGGCAAGCCTATAGGTCTGACGGTGAAAATAAGCGGCTAACGGCCCAATTAGCAGAGGTTGCCTCTCTGCTCACTTCTGAGCGTCTCCGCCATGAGAGAGCCATTGACATTGTCGTACCCGAAAGTTCACCAGCACTGCGGCGCCCTGAGCGACCTGCTCTATTCGACATTTCTGCCCCCCTGCAAGAAGAGGCAACTCAACCCGCCATTTCTTCTTTGACGACGACTATGCCAGAAAGCCCTGAAGCGATGACAATTACACCTGATGATGTGCCCTCTGTCCAGCCGGCCGCTTCCTCGCTGGCATTGGCACCGTTGGCCGCACGCCCCATGCCATCCCTTTCGCACACTCACCCAGCTCCTCAGTGGCCTGTATCGGCGCCGCGACGCCGTACAAGCCGCCTCTGGTTGGGTATATACGGGACGGCCGGCGTGCCTGACCCGCGCCCTGGTGTGTCGCTGATGCAAGGAGCCGGAGCAGGGGTTGAATATCGGACTATAGGGACATTGTGGCTTACGGCCTCAGCGGAGTGGCTTTCCTATGATGTACAGCATACAGACTTCCTTCCTGCCTCCTTTTATCGGGAAAAACCGCCCCGGGCCTATAAGCTTGTGTTGGGTAAGCCGCCTGTGCCTTATCCATTGCACGACGTAGTGGCCAACCAGCGGCTGCGCTTCCTGAGTTTGGGGGCGCGCTATCGCCTGCCCGTGCGCGGCTGGCTGCGGCCTTCAGTACATGTGGCGCATACCTGGGCCTATGTGTCGCCAGCCATTTACAATTATACTTTTGCCGATACCTTGGCTGGGCCTTCTTCGCAGAAGATACTTGTTACCTCGACCACCCAGTCCACTTCTGATTACTCTGTACGAGGGCTATGGCGCTTAGGGGTGGCTTTGGAGCGGGAGACGGACGGGTGGGCCGTTCGCTTGGGCATGAGCCGCCAGGAGTGTTTTCGCCCCGACTTCTACGACACTTGGCTCATTCAGGGCAGCTTGTGGTATAAGTGGTAAGGCGCGCAAGGTGACGCCAAAAGTCAAAGCCGCTACGACGACTGTTTTTTAGGGAGGAAAACAGCCTTTATGCCTTTGTTTGAGTGCATCGCACCTTGGCGGTTTGCTTGCGCTTAGTGTGTGTGCGTCCCTTAATAACAGCGTAATCGCACCTTGGCTATCTCCGCGCCATGCAGCTGTGCAGGCTGTTCCACGAGGCCATTTGCGGCGACGGGCGGCTGCCGCCACACTATTATTAAAGCCTGACTGCGGGCCGAAAACGCGCCCGGGACCCAACAGGAGCCACACCCGCCTGCGATACCCACAGTAGCTGCTCCGAAGTAACAGGCCATTTCTTCACCCCAAAAAACGGAGGAGGAAAAGGCCGATGCTTGGGGCGACGCGTGGTTTGGCTCTTTACACGCCTCCAAGAGCAGTACTCTTCGCCTGCGGCTGTAGGGTATTTGGCATAACTTTGCGCAGATATGGATTTCCTGAAGCAACACGTTGAGGCGCTGATTTTTGTCTCGCCGCAGCCGATATCTATCGCCGACTTGTTAGGAGCGCTGACAGAAGCTTTCCAGGCAGAAGTGGGGGAGGAGGCTATCCAAGACGCTATTGCAGAACTGCAGGAGCGCTATCAGGCGCCAGAATATGCCTTTGAGTTGGTCGAAATTGCTGGGGGCTTTCAGTTCCTGACCAAAGGTGCCTACCACAACACCGTAGCTGTACATCTGCGCCAAACCGCCCGCCGACGCCTCTCGCAAGCCGCCTTGGAAACGCTGGCCATCATTGCTTACAAACAGCCCGTAACCAAGAGCGAAATCGAGGCCATCCGAGGGGTCAATTGCGACTACGCCCTGCAGAAACTTTTGGAAAAAGAGCTTGTTATCGTCGGTGGTCGTAGTGAAGGGCCAGGGCGCCCGCTGCTGTATGCTACATCCGAAAAATTCATGGACTATCTGGGTATCAAGAGCCTAAACGATTTGCCCAAACCCAAGGATTTCAAAGAGGTACAAAATACCATAGGGCAGGCCCCAGATGCTGAGGAACTGTCTTCTGACTCCTCCATCTATCACGCAAACTAAGCCGGTTATGGAGTCTAAGTTAGTCAATCGTGTGGCCCAGAGTGGCCTGATAACGCTCGATTTGGAGGTGTTTTATCCAGAGGGTGAAATCGCACCTTTTGATTTGAAGGACTATCTCTTCATGGGGCTGATTTTGAAAGAGAAAGACTTCCGCGAGGCGCTAAAGGCGCACGATTGGGCGCAATACGCGGGTAAGAATTTGGCGGTGTTTTGTTCTGCTGACGCCATCATCCCGATGTGGGCTTACATGTTGGTGGCTGCCTCTGCAGCACCGTATGCGAGAGATGTTTTTCAAGGCACTCCTGAGCAATACGTGGAGGCCGCATTTCTCAAAAAATTGGCTGCCCTGGATCTCTCGCCTTATGAAGGGAAGCGTTTGGTTATCAAGGGCTGCAGTGATAAGCCGGTGCCGCCCTCGGCGTATGTGGAAATTACACGTCGCCTCCAGCCTATAGCGCTAAGCATCATGTTTGGCGAACCGTGCTCCACAGTGCCTGTGTACAAGCGTCCCATCCAGGCTACCGTTCAACCTTAACATCTAATACTCTTCTCTATGACAAACCGCGCGCTGCTCTTCCTCAATGCGCTGTTGGCATTAGCCTTGACGGCCATTTTTTTGCTGGGCTTCAAACGCGATGAGGGCGGCGGGTTTCTGGCGCCACCGCAAACCATTCGCTCCATTAACCTGAACAAGGAGTACGACTTTTGTGGCGAGAAGCTGCCCATGGATAATTTTGATGTGCGCCAACGCTTAGATGCGGAGCTGTTGCGCAACGTCTATTTCCATTCCTCCACCATCTTGGCCCTCAAGCGGGCCAATGCGCTTTTTCCGGTCATCGAACCTATCCTGCGCGAGGAGGGCGTTCCGGACGACCTCAAGTACCTGGCTGTGGCGGAGAGTAACCTCTCGAATGCAGTCTCGCCGGCGGGGGCACGCGGTGTATGGCAGTTTATGAAGAGCGCCGCAGAGCAGTATGGTCTGGAGGTCAATGACGAAGTGGACGAGCGTTACCATTTAGAAAAGGCGACGCGTGCAGCCTGTCGGTACTTGCGCCGCCAGAAAGAGCTGCTCGGCAGCTGGATATTGGCCGCTGCAGCCTACAACGGTGGCCCTGCGCGTCTTAGTTTGGAAATGGAAAAACAGCGCGCCCGCTCCTTTTTCGACCTCAATCTAGCTGCCGATGAGACCATGCGTTACCCCTTCCGCATCATAGCGCTCAAGGAGGTCATGCAAAATCCGGAGTACTACGAATACCACATTGAAAAAGATCACCTCTATGAGCCGCTTCCGCCTTACAGGGTCGTCAAGGTGGATGGCCCCGTGGCCAGCTGGGCTGATTTTGCTGCGGAGCACGGGGTGTCGTATCGCATGTTGAAGATTTACAACCCCTGGCTGATAGATAACAAACTCACCAATAAAGCGAGAAAAACCTACGAAGTGCGCCTGCCGCGCTAAGACATTCTCTTTCCAATATGGCCTATACAGAGTCAAACATGCTGCCGCTGGGCACTGTAGCCCCAGCCTTTACCTTGCCAGAACCTGCAACAGGGCGCATGGTTAGCCTCGACGACATAGCCCAGGGCGCTCGCGCCACGGTGATTATGTTCTTGTGCAACCATTGCCCTTATGTGCTGTACGTCAACCCAGAAATAGTGCGTATTGTGGAGGAATACAGCCCCAAAGGCGTAGCTTTTGTAGGCATCAACAGCAACGATGCTGTAGCCTACCCTGAGGATGCGCCGCAGCGCATGCCCGCCCATGCGCAAGCCGTCGGTTACACCTTTCCTTATCTCTACGATGAAAGTCAGGAAGTGGCTCGCGCGTATGACGCAGCGTGCACGCCAGACTTTTACGTCTTTGATGCTGAGCGCAAGTTGGTTTATCGTGGTCAGCTCGATAGCAGCAGACCTAAGCGCAACCCTATCCCTCCTACAGGCGAAGATTTGCGCGCTGCCCTGGATGCAGTGCTGGAGGGCCGCCCTGTAAACTCTTTGCAGCGACCCAGTGGCGGTTGCAATATTAAATGGCGCGAAACCGCAGCGCCGTAGTCCTCGGTTTTTGGCTCAGGGCGAAACCGGAGAGTATTCGGAAGAATGGAGACCCTCCTGCGGATACCAACAGAGGCGGTCGAGCATTTGCGGCGTGCCGCGGAAAACATTGAGGTCTACGAGGCGATGAATACCATTCAAACGCCCTTTTTCTGAATATTGCCAAAAATGCCAGAAGCGAGCGCTTAAACGCGGGTACTCGTCAGAGTAGCGGGCTATCCAGAGCGGGTAATCATCAAAATAACCAGCCAAGTAGCGCTCGTAAAAATGCTGGTTGGTGTAAATAATCGGGCGCACTTGCAAGGCTTTTTCCACGACTCGAAGCCATTCAGAGACTTCTCGGATGACTTTTTCAGGCGAAACGCCGTCAGTGGTCTCAATGTCGAGTACTGGAGCCAAATCACCCGGTTGCAGTTCTACTGTGCGTAAATAATGCTCGGCTTGGAGAGCGCCGCTGCGCTTGGGCCGAAAGAAATGATAGGCGCCACGGCGGATACCCATTTCGCGCAGCCACGCCCAATTCTCGGCGAAAAGCGAGTCGCGGAAATCACCACCTTCCGTAGCTTTTACAAAAACAAAGTGGAGCTCGCTGCTCTCTACCAAGCGCTGCCAGTCTATGCGTTGCTGATGGTGCGAAATGTCAATGCCTGGCAAGAGGCATTCAGGCACGTTGAGAAAACCAACGTTGCGCCCGCCCCAAACAGGGAGCAACAGAAGAACCAGGACAGCAAGCCAACGCATAGGCAGAGCATGTAGGGCAATGTGAGAAGGAAAGAGCGCAATCGGTGCCTGGGCATCTGTATCTCTAGCAGCGAAAATAGTGCCGTAGCGCTCTGTGTGTGAGGCATTAAACGAAACTTTGGACGAAAGCACTCCCTCACACCGCAAGGAGCACAAAGTGCTTCTATTCTTCTCAACGCCAGCGCGCTTCAGGTGTTACGGTGAGGGCGCGTCTTTGTGGTCTTTGGCCGATAGAGGACATTTGCGTGCTACAAATTAGTTACCTTTGCCCCATGCGGCATGTTCTCCGTCCCTTGTCTGCCCTTTTGCTGGGCGTCTTGTTCGCAGCCTCTACGGGGCTGAAGACGGGGCATTTGTTGTTGCATCACCACCACCACCGAGAGACACTTCCCTGTTCTGCCCGCCACGAGCAAGGAAATCCTTTCCACCTGCACGACGAGCGCTACAGCGCGGAAGATTGCCTTGTGTGTGCCTTCTGGTTTGCTACACCAGAAATGCCGTGTGCTGGCCCATCCCTGCCGAATTACACGGTGGTATGGAGGCTGCATCTGCCGCTATTGGAGGAAACCTTTCAGGCCCTTGCGCCTACGCATCGCTATTTGCGCGGCCCACCTACTGTATTGCTCTTTCTGTGAGCAGACTTTTTCTCTGGCTGAGGTTTCACGGTGTGGTGTTACCAATGGTCTTAAGGGTGAGGTAATGCCATGAAATGGCCATAAAAGCCGGAGCGCTACCTTCCTATTGGGTTTCCACTTTTTCAAAAAAGACAGACAGAAGAATGTCATTTCAAATGGCGCGCCTTTGGGGCGTGGCCTGGCTTGCATGTAGCGGTGTCCCTATGCTCAATGGGCAGCACTGCGACATAGCCCTGCGTGGCAAGGTATGGGATGCCGATACGGGCCAACCACTGCCTTATGCAACAGTGCAAATCGTTGGCACCCAGCGTGGTACTTACAGCGACGACAATGGCGCCTTTGTTATCTACAATCTTTGCGAAGACTCGACCTACACGGTCATGGTCAGTCACATTGAGTGCAACCACGAAACAAGAGTCATTCGATTGATAGAGAACAAGGAGTTTCATTTTTATTTGCACCATCATATCTTGGATGAAGTGGTGGTGCGAGAGCGGGCCATTGCGGCAGCTCCTGCTCAGGCAATCGCTGCGGTCAGCGGCGATGCTTTAACACAACGGCAAGGTACTAATCTGGGAGAGGTTGTGCGCCACCTGCCCGGTGTATCCGTGCTGAATACGGGCACTACCATAGCTAAACCTGTCGTGCACGGTCTGCACTCCAATCGGATTGCCATTGTACTGGATCGTTTGACGCTGGAGGGCCAGCAATGGGGGGCAGAACACGCCCCGGAAATAGATCCCTTCACAGCAGAGCGCGTCTCGGTAGTGAAAGGTGCCGCTGGCGTGCGTTATGGTGTGGGTGCCATGGCGGGTGCGGTGGTGTTGGAACCAGCTCCACTGCGACAGCACCCCGGTGTGGGCGGATGGCTCTACGCTGGTCTGAACAGCAACGGCTGGGGTGGCGTGTTGGCCGGAGCCGCAGATTGGAAGCCAGTAAACGGTTCTTTTGCCTTGCGCTTGCAGGCTACAACCAAGCGCAGTGGCAACTTGCGTACTCCCGACTATTGGCTGGGTAACACCGGCGCTGCAGAGCTCAACTTTTCGACTTTGGCTGAATGGAAGACAGGTAGCTGGAGGCATGAGGCGGCCATTAACCGCTTTGCGCAGCGTGTCGGCATCCTGCAGTCGGCTCATGTGGGTAACCTCACAGATCTGCAGCGGGCTATCGAAAGCCCAGTGCCGCTCAATAACGATGACCGTTTTACTTATGCTATTGGCCGCCCATTTCAGCGCATTCAGCACTACACGGCTCGGCATCGGATGTGGCGCTCTTTGAGCGATCGCTGGAAGTTTTCGGGGCAGTATGCTGTGCAGTTCAACTTGCGCGAAGAGTACGATCTGGTGCGCCGCAGCATTAGCGACAGACCACAGCAGCGTTTTCGTATTTGGACCCATACCCTTGATGCTGCTTTCGAACACTCGCCGCTCAACCACTGGGAAGGAGGCTTGGGGGCACAGGTGCTGTACCAGTACAATCTCGTAGGACGCGGTGGCCTCATCCCTGACTATCAAAGCTGGGGCGGCAGCGTGTGGTGGCTCGAGCGCTGCCGCCATTATCCTAAACCCTGGGAGTTTGAACTTGGCCTACGCTACGATTACCGCCGCACGGCTGCTCAGACAACGGGTACGCTTAATAACGTGGATACCGTCGTCCATTTTGGCAGTCTTTCGGGTAATCTCGGTCTCGTGCGCCGCATGGGCGAACATTTGCGCTGGACACTCAACACTGGCTATGCTTGGCGGCCCCCGCACGTAAATGAGCTCTTTGCCCGCGGGGTACACCATGGCGCTGGCACTTATGAAGAGGGGCACCCTGACCTCAAACCTGAACGAGCGTGGAACACTAATTTGGGCGCTCACTACGAGCGCCAGCGGTGGCAGGGCATGCTGACGGTGTTTCGCAATCAGGTGCAGCAATTTATTTACCTCGACCCTCAGCGCACGTTGGTGCTGACTTCGCGCGGTGCTTTCCCAGCCTATTTCTACGCCCAGGCAGATGTGGTACTTTATGGTGCTGATGCGTCAGCAGTCGTGCCTTTGCCGGCTGGGCTGGCTATAGAGGCGCGGGCTTCTCTCTTGCGCGCTTATCGGCTGCTGCCTGACTCCTCAGAGAATACTCCTAAATATGAATGGCTGCCGCTGATGCCTGCCGACCGTTTCCAGTACGGCCTCTATTGGTCGAGCCGACGATCCAAAGGAATGCATGTTGCAGGCATCAACGACCACAACCCTAAAACCTATGCGCGCCTCATGGCCAGCACGACACTTCGACAAACACGCGCACCTGAGGCTGGGCTGCTTCAAGAGCCACCCGCTGCCTTCACCTTGTGGACGCTGGAAGCCGGACATACTTTCTCACTACGCCAACGCTCCGCCTTAGAATGTGGTCTTTCGGTTCGCAACCTCACTAATGTGCGCTACCGCGAGTACTTGAACTTCTTCCGATTCTTCGCTGACGAGCCCGGATTGAATGCCGGATTGTGGTGCAAGTGGCATTTTTAGACTTGTTCACTACAAGAAAAAACTTTTACGCTAACTCAAAATCTGCAAACATCATGAACACATCCGCTGTAAAAATCAGTCTTTTATCCTTGCTTCTCCTGACTGTAGCCCTGGTAGGGTGCCGAAAGGATGACGACACGGAAAACGAAATCATTACCACGGTGGTCGTACAACTTAAGGCCACCGATGGCTCCTTCGAACGCAGCTTTACCTGGAATGACCCTGACGGCGATGGTGGCCTTCCGCCGACGGTGGAAGACATTGCACTACCTGCTAATAAGGAATTTGACGCACAGGTGTTCTTTTACGACCGCAGCAAATCGCCAGAAGTGGATATTACGGAGGAAATCGAGGCTGAAAGCAACACCCATCTTTTGGTGTATAGCATCAATGGGCCGCTTAACTTGACCATTGTACCCACAGATACGGATACTGAAGGTCGGCCATTTCGCCTGAAAACACGTTGGACCACAGGCAATCCTTCTACAGGCTCTGTACTCATCACCTTGCGCCACAACCCTAACAAGCGCCTGCCTAATTTGGACAGCACCGGCAGCGTGGATGCGGAGGTGGAGTTCCCAGTGCGCGTTCAATAGGTGAAAAGGAAGAAAAAAGGAGCGTTTGAGCGACGCAGGGCGCCACTCCTTCTTCGCGAAGGGGGGCGCCTTCTTCATAGCATGCCCCTTGCTATCCACCAGATGCTAAAAGGGTATGGATACCTTGGCATGGCGTGAAAAGCGCCGTAACTTTTGTAGCCTGAAATGAGCTTTTTAGCGAGTCCAGTGGAGTTACACTACACTTGCTCAACGAGGATGTTTTTCCCTTCTACGGCGATGGCAATGCGCAGGATGTCCTTCAAGCCGTGGGCTTGCAGTTCAGTGTCGTATCTTTTACCTAATGCTTGGGCGCGGGCTGCGGCAATACAGTCTTCTAAAGTCTCTTTACTGCCTAGTGCAGGCGCTTTTATCTCCATCACAATGCTTTTTCGGGTAGGGTCTTTAGGGATGAGGCAGATGCCGTAGCACCCGTAGCCACTTTCCCGATTGGAGCGGATGTGATACTGCCCGTTCAGGCGTGCCAGCAAGCCCAACAGGAAGGCATGGTAAAAGTGTTCCGCTCGTCCTTTTGCTATATCGTAAAAGCTAGCCACCCTTGCCACGAAATCGGCTAAATAAGTACCAAAAGCCATCGCCTGACCTGTCAGGAGGGCATCCAGCAGGCTGTCGTTGAAGGAGTTACCCAAGTCCTCATTGAACCAGGCCGAGAGGGTATCCTCATAGGCGAGTTTGACCTCTCTGTTAGGGATGGCGAGTTTTCGTATGATTCTGTTGCCTCGTCTGAACTCGTCCACCACTCAGAGGTATCTGGCGAAGTACATGAGGCTGAGGACGGTCTCTGGGTTGGTTTTCAAGCTTCGGAAGGTGAGGAACTCGTCAACGTACGCTTCGATGGCATCGCCGCGCAGGAGTTCTTCCATTTTGTCCTTGATGCCGGCCTGTTGGTCGAAGAAGAGCCGCTTGAGCAGGTCTAAGCTGCCGGTATTGACCCAGTAAGGGCTGGGAGATTGGCCGCCTTCAGCCACGTAGTTGAGGATGGACCATGGGTTGTAGATGGGTATGCCTCCGTATCGGTAGCCGTCGTACCAAGCCTTTATTTCGTCTATTTCGGGGCCATCGAGGCCGTAATGGGCCAGCATAGTTTCCACTTCTGGTTCTGTAAAGCCAAATTTATCGGCGAAAGGCCCGGGTCTGAGACCCGCATCGGAGACGAAGTTGTTCAGCCCGCTGAACATGCTTTCTTTAGCCGCGCGCAGGATGCCCGTGAGGACGCCTTTGAAAAGCACTTCGTCATTGTCTTTGAACACGCTGCTCAACAGCGGACGCATGAAATCCGCCATGTCCTCATAGTATCCCTTGAGCCAAGCCTCCACTAACGGAGTGTCATACCCGTCAATGAGCACTACTACCGGAGTACCGTAGTGTGTGTGCAGCACATAGGCCAGTTCGCTGATGGCCTTCCAGGAAACATGCTTTGCTGGTGGGGTAGCGTCCAGGTGTTTCTCCATCTGGGCCAGTTGCTTATCGTATCGCGGCTGTCCTTCCAAGTAGGAGTGTCGCGTCTACTCCTCGTAGATAATCTGGGTTAGGGTATGCGTGGCCGAAGGGAAGTCTCCCATCTTCACGTCCTTGAACGACAATTCAATGACCGGGTATTTTCCTTAGTGTAGGGTCATCATCTCCTCGTCTTTGGCGATGGCCAATCCATCGAAGAGGTGGCAGTAGTCGCCCTGGCAATCAAAGAAGTAGCGCAGTGTGTGGACAGGTTGAGGGTTTTGCCGAAGCGGCGAGGGCGGCAGAGGAGTTGCACGCCTGCACCGTTGACTATTTCGCGGATGATGAGGGTTTTGTCCACATAATAGGCATTCTGTTCTATAACTTGCCTGAAATCCGACAGGCTGAGCGGTGTGCGTTTGGGCATGGCGTGCGGGTGCGTTTGCAGGCAAAGATACTCTGCCTCGCACGGAGTGGTGGCCTCTCCCTTTTTGACATGACCTCACTTAATTAGCTGGAAACGCACCGGCAAGACGAACCGAACGTTCACCTTGACACCATTGTGTTCGCCAGGCGTCCAGCGAGGCATGGAGCTGACAACACGCGCTGCTTCGACCCCACAGCCGCCGCCGATGTCCTTGAGCACTTCAACGGAGGAAATGCGCCCTTCTGTGTCCACGACGAAGCGCACCACAACGATACCCTGGATGTTGTTTTCCAAGGCCAAGCGTGGATATTTGAGATTTTCAGCCAAGTAGGCCATGAGCGCCTCTTCTCCGCCTGGGAATTCGGGCCTTTTGGAAACGAAGTCGAAAACAGGCTCCTCTTTAGGTTTGGGCGGCTCTGGTGGTTTAGGTGGTTCTGGTGGTTTGGGTGGTTCTGGCAAGGCGACTTTTGGAGTATAGTCAGTATAAAGGTCAGTGGTGCCTTCTTGAGTGATGCGGCCAGGGTTGGCCTTGCTGAGGTCTTCCACGGTGGGTAGTTCTTCCTCATCGCGCACCTCCTCATCGGCCTTGACGACAGGCTTCATGAACTTCACCGTACGCACCTGAGGCGGTGCCAGTTGGGCTTCTTTGGGCTTTTCAGGTTCGGCTATTGGGGGTGGTGCGGCCAGCTCGGCGTAGGGCGTTACATTGACCTCCACACGCACTTCCGGCTCTACGGCTCGCTGTTGTAGGAGGAGCCACAGTAGTGGAGAGCCATACATCAGGGTGAGCACTATCAAACTACCTACCATTCCACGGGTCAGGTGCGCATTGCGCCGCTGCCGAATAATGTAGGCGCCATACGCCTTATTTTTGAAGGCGAAGAGGGCCTCTTCCATCGCTGCCTGGGTATGTTTTTCGTCCATATCGCCTCCAGATTTTGCCGCAGGTTACTGCTCTGGTATCGGGATACCCGCTGCGCGCATGACCGCCAAGTCCTCATCATTGACTTTGTCAATGGCATAGCGGGCAATGCGGTTGATGTTCATTTCGTCCAGCAGGAAAACAAGGTTCTCGAAAGCACAATCAGGGTGTGGTTTTATCAACACCACTGGTTTTTCGGCTTCTTTTAAAAAAGTTTGCAGCAGGGTGCGCAGCCCATCCTTGTCATAATGAGTAGAGCGAATATTGGCAGGCCCTGCTAGGCCGCGGTAATAGTAGAGCTTATTCTCTGGCATGGCGATGAGAGTAAGCGCCTGCGAAGCCTTTACGGCCTGCACCTCCTCTGTGCGTGTATCAGCATCGTCGGGCACAGGCATGACCAGTTCTATCCCGCGTGGCCGATACATGGTGGTGGAGAGCATGAAAAAAGTAAGAAGTAGAAATGCCATGTCTACCATCGAGTTCATATCGGTAGTAATACCCGGCTTCTCCTTCACCCGCCCTAAGCGGCGCATGCGGTTAGGATTGGGCATTTCGTCAATATCCAGCATTGTCGTCCATTCTTTTAGGTTGAGTAATGACGGTAAAGCGCAGGATGTTAAGGTCTATGAGTGTACTGACGACCTCCTCCACCTTCTTATATGGTGTTTGGGCATCTGCTTTAATGGCTATGCGAATACGCGGGATAGTTACGCGTGCTAAGAGAAGCCAATCCGCCAGCTCATTCCTATCGCCTTTAATAGGGATACCCGATTGCTTGAAGCGCTTGCGCTGCTCAGCCGGTGTCTGCAGGAGGCTACGCAGCTGATCCATCGGCACGCCAAAGCCCGACATGAGCTCAAAAGCCTTGTATTCTTCTTCGGTGTAGCTGATCTGGTTGACCTGGGCGTGCTGTTGCAACCATGCGCGGCGCGACTGCGGGGAGGTCATGCTCAGATAGGCTCGCCCCTCCTTGTCCACCGATATGGTCAGTAACTCGGTCATCGGTAGGTTAAGCCCTGCCACAGAGCGCGGCATCTGCACCCACACGACCTCCCCCGTCTTGAAAGTGGTGGCCAACAGAAAAAACGTTACCAGCAAGAAAGCCATGTCCACCATAGGCGTCATGTCTATCTGCGGTGTTTTAGGCCTAGATAATGCACTGCGCATGCGAATAGCCTTTTAATCTACGAAGAACTTCATCTTTAGGCTGTGGATGATGCTGAAGCAAACCTCGTCAATGGTGTAAGTGATGCGTTCTATCTGGTTGTTGAATGAGTTGTAGAACACAATTGTGAACGCTGCCGTCGTGATGCCCAGCGCTGTGGTAACCAATGCTTGAGAAATACCGCCGGCTAAGCCTACTGGGTCAGGCTCGCCCACACGCGCCAGCGCCGCAAACGCCTGGATCATCCCTGTAACAGTGCCGAGCAGACCTACCAGCGTAGATATCTGCGCCACCGTGCCCAAAATGAACATATTGGTGGACAACTCGGAAACTTCCAACTGCGTAGCTTCTTCCAATTCCTTCTGGATCAGATAGATGTCCTTCTGATCCACATGATTAGTGGACTTTCGGCTCAAGAACACCTCCGTGCCCGTCCGCACCACATTGCCTACGGCGCCGCGTTGCTCGTCGCTGATAGCAATGAGCCGCTGGTAGTCATCTGCAGACAGCGCATCCTTTACCTTCTGAATGAAGGTGCGCAGGTCGCCCTTGCCTCGCGATAGCTGCAGGGACAGATAGCGCTCAATGATGTAAACTAAAGCAATAAATTGAAAACTCAGCAACGGTATGACCAATGGACCGCCTTTGTACACAGTACCCAGAATGTTGCCTCGCAGCGGTTCGCCCGCCGGATTGCCCTCTTCAAAATTGGCCGGGTTGCCCAGCACGTACGTGTACATTAGATAGCCGAAAAGCACTGACAGCGGCAGTACAATGTAAGCGAGTTTGGTGTTGACTCCTTTCACGGTGAATGTAGGTAGGTTGACGCTTTGCACTAGCAAATCTACCCTTGCTCCCGAAGGCTGGGAGCATTGTCTTAATCATCTTTTGGGTTAATTTTTTTCATTGTATTGTAACGGAGCCATGCGGTTAACCCATCCATCTTGCGTATCGCGCTGTGGCTTCTGTGTGCATCTGTCCTGCTTTTGACTTCTATTATAGTAGGGGTGTGTTTGTGGTTTTAGGTTTCGGCTAATGACGTAGTGGTACGTTGACATCTCTGCTACTGCATGCGCGGAGATGCTCGGCTGCTGTTTACTCATTATTAAGGCCCGAAAGCAGGACGGAGACATGCCCAGGGCCAAACCGAAGCTACGCACACCTGCGATAACCACAGTAACTGCACCGAAGCTGGAGGTCGTTTTTTCCCAAAAAATGGAGGAAAGAAAGGGAAGTATTGCAGAAGCTAGCGGTTCAGGCTCTTACTTGGCCTCTCTTCGTGCCCTTGCTTTACTTAGCCGCTCTACCTTTGCGGCATGGGTCATTCCTTTGCTGAATTTGCCGAGCGCTTTCCTTCTATCCCCATGCCAGTAGTGTTGGGTGAGGACACGCATCACGTCTTTTCTCAGGAAAATAAGCCATTGCCTGAAGCCTTGGCCCGTCAGTTTATTGCGCCGCTGGAGACGGAACCTGTCGATGAGTTCGTCGAGTACGTGCCGTGCTTTTCTATTGAGGGTACCAAAGGTTTTGTGGCCTTAGTGTGGTGGCGTGCGGGACTACTCAACTACGAGTATATTCTGGCGACTTTTACGCTCAAGGGCGAACTAATTGACCGCAGGGTCATTGCTTATACGCGTGTGAAAGGCGACCGCGTGCAGCGCGCTATGGCTACCATTGACGAGGACTGGAATATTTTCATTGCCGAGGGCGAGGCATCGAGCCATGACGACTCTTTTGACCCTACGACGTCTCAGATGCGCGAAATGGAGCTCATGCCTGATGGCAAAATCCTGTAGAGGTGTGCGCTTTGCGTAAACACTACTGATATTTGGCGCGATGAGTTGGAAGCGCTTGGCCTTGTATCGTTTTTCGCTGTTGGTATTAGGAGCCTTGGTGGTGATGGCTCTTGGGCGCGACCTTATTGCGAATGGGCGTCCGCTTTATTGTCGCATTGATGGGCAAGTGTTTTTTCCTGGCCTTCGCTCGGTGTGGCGAGGCCCTGATGTTCCTTATGGGCATCCGGTGTTGGACTCTTTGCAACGCCATTTCTTGTGGCGGCTCTACGCGTATGAAGCGGCGGTATTTGCTCTTGTGCCTTTTTCGCCCGGAGAATTGCCTACGCGTCCGGACACGACCGTGCGGCAGGCGCGGCCAGGAGCTGTGCATCCGCTTGGGGCGCAGCCGTTTCGGCACTGGTTGGGTACGGACACTCGGGGCTATGATGTAGCTGCAGGCTTGGTAGGCGGAGCGCGTGTGGCTCTGTTAGCGGGCAGTTTGGCGATGTGCTTAGCATTTGTTGTGGGTGTGCTGATGGGCGCGCTGGCCGGGTATTGGGGTGATGACAGGCTTTGCGTGCGTCGGGGGCCATTTTGGGCGTGGCTATTGTCATTGCCATTAGCTATATTCTACGCTGGGGTGTTGCCGCTCTGGCTGCCTGAGGGCGTGGCATGGTGGTGGCGTTTTGCGGTTGGCTTTGGTGCTGTAGTATTGGTGAGCGGTGTGGCTCTGTTACTGGGGCGCGCGCTATGCCGATGGTCGTTTTGGCGGTACTCGATGGCCTTGCCTATTGACCTCGTGGTCATGCGGTTGGCAGAGGCTTTTATGGCTGTACCAGGGTTGGTAGCCATCGTGGCTTTTGCAGCGTTGTTGCGGCAGCAGACCCAGGCGCTGTGGGCCATGGTGGCGCTCATTGGTTTGTTTAGCTGGCCCGGCGTGGCGCTATTTGTCCGGGCCGAAATGTTGCGTATTCGGCAGATGGACTATATCGCTGCGGCACGTGGTTTGGGCTTATCCGAAGGGCGCATTCTGTTGCGCCATGCTTTGCCGAATGCCTTGAAGCCTGCTTACACGGTCTTTGCGCTTGGGGTAGCAGGAGCCATTTTGCTGGAGGCCTCACTGTCGTTTTTGGGTTATGGAGACCAGCATTTGATAGGGGCCACTTGGGGGAGTTTGCTGCAAAATGCCCGAACCAGTCCGCAACTATGGTGGGTCAGTCTGCCGCCTGGATTAGCCATCAGCCTAACAGTGATGGCCTTGCACACCTTGGGAGAACATCTGGGCGGCCGTGGTAAGAGTATGTGAACCTTCGCCTATTCGCCTTGTTTGACTGGTTGCTGTGCCCAGAACGCGAGTGCACCCAAAAGGGTGTTATTCCTTAATTGCTTTCTGTATCCTAAAATTTGGCTCTGTCTTTACTTGCACACCAAATCCACTTGACGTACATATTTGATGAAGTTTCTGTATTCTGATTATTGGCGTGTAGCGCTGCTTGGCATTCTTTTTTATGTGCCCTTCTTGGGAGGCGTACATTTATTTGATTGGGATGAAATCAACTTTGCGGAATGTGCTCGTGAGATGCTGCTCACGGGCGATTTTTTGCGCCCTCAGATAGACTTTGAGCCGTTTTTTGAGAAGCCACCGCTGTTCATCTGGATGCAGGCGCTTTCGATGCGTCTATTTGGTGTCAACGAATTTGCCGCTCGCTTCCCTAACGCGATAGCGGGTTTGTTAGTGTTGCTGTTGTCGTATCATGCGGGACGGCGCCTGCACAACCGGCTTTTCGGTTGGATATGGGTGCTGGCGTGGCTGGGTAGCATATTGCCGCATTTGTACTTTCGCAGTGGCATCATTGACCCTTGGTTCAACTTATTCATTTTTGCCGGTTTGTGGGGCTTCATTGAGTTTAGGTGGTTGTTCTTCACGCGCTTTGAGGGGCGCACATTTTGGCAGCGCTACAGGTACCTGATGTTGGGCGGCTGGGCGCTTGGATTGGGCATTTTGACGAAGGGACCGGTGGCGTATTTGATTGTCTTTTTGGTCCTGATGCTTTATTGGGCGCGCTATAGTTTTCGGAATCGCGGCTTTTTGTACCATTTTATTTTGTTCAGCTTGGTTGCTTTTTCGGTGTCGGTGCTTTGGTTTGCTGTGGAAACCCTTTTGCATGGGCCAAAGTTTGTGCAGGAGTTCATCGCATACCAGGTACGCCTGCTGACTACGCCCGATAGTGGCCACGGAGGGTTCTTTGGCTATCACGTGGTGGTGCTGCTCATAGGCTGTTTTCCGGTGTCTGTCTTTGCCTTGCCCAATTTATGGGGCGACAATCAACCGCAGGATGAAGTGCTGGAGTCGCACACTTTGGCCATTTGTCAGCGGGCGGATCTGACCACGTGGATGCAGCTACTCTTTTGGGTGGTACTGATCGTGTTCAGCTTGGTGCGCACTAAGATTGTCCACTATTCCTCCTTGGCCTACTATCCGCTGACTTATCTGGGCGCCTACACCATTTGGCGAGCTATTCACTGGGAAATTCGCCCTCGTGTGATAGCTATTCTACTGCCGGTATTAGGGGTGCTCATTGGCGGCGTTCAGATGCTATTGCCCTGGTTGGGCAACAACCCTCATTTGCTCCGAGCCTTATTAGAGAAGGATCTCTTTGCCTTGGCGCGCTTGGACGTAATGGTGGACTGGCATTGGTGGCACGCTTTGCCTGGCGCCATCCTAATAATAGGTGTACTATGGGGGCTTTTTCTGTGGCAGCGGCAGAAGCCTTGGCTTTCGACTCAGGTGCTCTTCGTGTCTGGAACATTCTTTATTTCTCTGGCGCTCTTACTGTGTATAAGGAACATTGAGCAGTATAGCCAGGGCAGTACTATTGAATTTTACAAGAGCAAGGCACATGAAGACTGTTTTGTAAAAACGGTTGGCTTCAAGAGCTATGCACATTTGTTCTATACTCAGAAGCCTCCTGTGAGCGACCCGACTATAGATGAGTATCAGAACCTAGCCTACGGAAACCCGGGTAAGAAGGTCTATTTTGTAGCAAAAATGACCAATCTGGAAGATCTACCGCACTTGCCCGACTGCCGCGAACTGTATCGGAAGCACGGCATGGTGTATTTCGTGCGTGAGGTGCCGCAATAGTGGTTACATTTGACTTGCTGAGCGAAAGATGCGATTCCAACGAATGCCGTTGCGCAGGCTAGCGTTCTTGGTAGAGAAGAAGATGAACAACGGCTTGCCTACGACGTGGTCTTCGGGCACGTAGCCCCAAATGCGAGAGTCTTCGGAATTGTGCCGATTGTCGCCCATCATCCAATAATAGTTCTGCGCAAAGGTGTAGGTCGTCGCTTCTTTCCCGTCTATGAGATACTTGCCATCGCGTATTTCCAAGGTGTGGCCTTCATAAACGCGGATGATGCGCTCATAGAAAGGCATGCTGGCCGGCGTTAAGGCTACTGTAGTGCCTTTTTTGGGGATGTAGATAGGGCCAAAGTTATCCACTGTCCAATGGCCGTACTGTTGTGCATCATTAGGGAAAACATAGCCTGGCCGGGTGCCGGGTTCGAAACGCTCTACGCTAATGCCCCAGGATTTGACTTTTTCTACCTGTTTTGCATCGAGGTTGTAATATTGACGGAATTCTCCATTAGGGAACTCCACAGGTATAGCGTCGTTCAGGTTCACACCGATTTCCTCGATCTTGCGCAAGTTTAGCAACCCTGATGTATTGCGAAGATAATAGGCAAATTGCAAGTGCTGCGGATTCTGAGCGGGTTGGCCATTGATATATACTTGTCCATTGCGTATGTGCAGACTATCGCCCGGCAAAGCGATACAGCGCTTGATGTAGTGGTCCTTTTTGTCAATAGGGCGCACCACTACTGGCGGCATAGGGGGTAATGGCCGCCCGAGGCGCTGCAATATTTCCATTTCGCGGCGCCATTGATAGATGTCATATGTACGCCCGGGCGTAATGATGACACTGTCTCCGGCTGGGAAATTGAACACTACGGGTTCATTTCGGTCTATTTGTTCCAATGCTGGCAGGCGGAAGTAGGGTAGGGATGGCTTGCTCAAATAAGACTCGCGGGCCAGCAAGCCACTGCTTTGCTGACTAAATCGATTGTGAACGAGCGGGAACTGCAACACCGTCATGGGCATTCGAATTCCGTAGTGGGCTTTACTCACAAAGAGATAATCGCCTACTTTTAGGCTACCCTCCATCGAAGATGTCGGAATGACAAAGGCTTCGATGAGAAACATGCGAATAAAGGCCGCTGCAAACACGGCAAAAATGATGGCCTCGACCCATTCGCGTAGGGGCGATTTCCTGAAAACGTTATTAGCTTCCAAACGGCGCAGGGTGGCCTTGTCGTCCTTGGCTTTTGCCTCAGCATATTGGCGATGAAAGTCTCGCTCCTGTTCCAGAATTGGGCCGTTATACTTCAATTTTGGGTCTCGGCCGATAAGAAAGAACGGTATAGGCGCATAGATCACGGCTAAGGCTGCTTGCCAAAAAGAGTGCTTGCCAAAGGAGCGCGCCATATCCACACACAGGCCCGCATAGATGAAGATATTGACAATGGGGAAAAGCAACCAAGCGGCGTAAGCGGGTTTTCGGCCCACCATTTTACACCACTCCACTGCAGCCAGCCCAGGCACCAAAGCTTTCCAACCCGGGATGCCGGCCTTTTCAAACAGTTTGACCATGCTCAGGGAAAGCAGCACGTAGAGAACAATCAGGAAAACCAGGACTTCCATGGAAAAAGTGCAGATTTGTGATGGGTGTGGTAGGTATGCGGGCTTTGGATTGCGCTATGTTTGGTCCGTTTATGCAGGTTGGCTTTCTGTCTCGTCGTCCGTTTCGCTGCCTGCCTTTCGGCGTGAGCGCCGCGTCTTGAATATCTTGTCAGCCTCTTTTTCGCTCAGAAAGCCCATCTCTAGCAGTTGGCTTTTAGCAAATTTTCGAATGTCCTGATAGTCCTTCCCTCGCCGGTCGGTGTAGGCTTTGAGCAGTCGGTTCAGGTAGGCCAATGAAGATTTCTCGAGCGCTTGGTTAAACTCCTGGTTGCCAAAAATCTGCATGTAGAGGCTGAATATTTTACTCATCTCGAAGTAGTCTGCGTACTCGGCCTCTGTAATACCGTTCAGCCAACGAGTGAAATAGTTCAATATCAGCAGCCGCAAGCACTTGCTTTCCAAGGACAGCCCCTCGTGTGAGTTATAGAAATCGCGCACGGCTGCTATGGCATCGGCGTGCACGTAGCCTAGGCTGTGCACTACCTGAGCCGTGCGATAGAAATCAGTGATTTTGCCAGGGCGTTCGAGGTCGAGGAGTTTGACCATGCGCAGGTCTGCTTCCGCCGTCATGAGCGAGGCATGATGCTCATAAAGGTGCGCCAAAAAGTGTAAGTAATGGCTCTCGAAACCTGGGAAACTCACCTGCTCGCGAGCAATGTGTGTGGCTACCTGTTGGCGTTCTTCCTCATTAAGGTCCAAGAAATTGCCTACAAGAAGCAGCATTTCTACATACTCTTCCGTGTTTTGAAAGTCCGGATTGTTTAGGAATGCTAGCGCCTGTTCTTTGAGGTTAGTATTGTCGCCACCAGCTTCGAAGCGACGCAGCAGGAAAAGGCGTAGTTCCGAAAAGTTGGCTTTTAGCTCACCGCGCGTCTGCGGAAACTCTACGGAGTAAAAGAACTCATTGCGGAATTGGTTGACATAGCGCTTGTAGAGTGCTGCCCGCTCTTTTAAATCGCGGTATCGCTCGTTTTTTTGTTGTTGCAAAAAATAGCGAACCCGCCGGTTTTCTATCTGACTGAGTAGGTGAGTGATCCAAATGTCGCTACTGAGAGCAAAACCCACCTGAATGGTCTGGCCTACGCGCTTTTTCAGGTGATCGAAGTGTACACTGTTACAGAGGGCGAGGAGCACCTCCTTGAAATGGTCGTTGGGCCGCACATAACGGTACTGTTCATTAATCTCACCGCGCAGCACAGAATAACCCAGAATACGCGGCAGAAACAGCCCCTCGAAGGGAGGCAAAAGCAGGGTTTTTTCTAAAGCAAGTAGCTGGAGCGGAGCGTGCTCAGCGACTTCGTGGTATAGCTCCGCAATCATAGGCTCGAAGGCCTGGCGCAGCGCCTGATAGTTTTCGTCCGACTCGTCTTCCCAATATTGTTGCAACAAGTCAGACTCTTGTATGGCGTAGGCGATGTCATTTAGGCGGTTGTAGTATTTTTCGTCTAAGGGTAACATAGTGCTGCGGCTGGTAAGGTTGAGAACAGATTTTTTTGAAAAAAGACCCGGCAAAGCGCCTAATAGGCTTTGCCAGGTCTTCATAAACCCTAATCTATGGGCAAAGGTAAGGAAACCTTTGCGAGGTACCGCTACTTATTCGCCCGAGTTTTCTTGTGGGGCGGTAGCAGGAGCGTTTTCTTCGGCAGAAGGCTCAGCAGGTACTTCTTGTGCCATGGGCTGTGATGCCTCTTCTGGCTCTGGTTGCGCCTTGGTTTTGGGTGTGCCGTCCACTATTGCTAGGAATTGGCGTTTTTTCTCTGCCGTTTGTTCACGGCGCTTCTGGACGCTAGATTCTTTCTCTTGCACCCAAGCATTCCAGCGGGCTTCTGCTTCTTCCTGGGTAAGTGCACCCTTCTTCACTCCCAGCATGAGGTGCTTCTTATAGAGAACGCCCTTGAATCGCAAGATAGCCCGTACTGTGTCGGTGGGTTGTGCGCCTTTCATCAGCCAATCGTAGGCTCGGTCAATGTTGAGTTCGATGGTAGCAGGCTGGGTGAGTGGGTTGTAGGTGCCCAGTTTTTCAATGAAA
>FWWL01002512.1_pt1 | contig 37656 bp, 41 predicted proteins | sample 2228331 | NCBI WGS metagenome assembly FWWL01 (sample SAMEA103939775, study PRJEB20133) | metagenome
AGTTTTCAAAGAACAATTTGTGTTTCGTTTTTCGTCATCCGCGCTAACGGCGACTTTTATAATATACCACAACGCCCACCCTCAATGCAAGAACTTTTTTTCATTTCTTTTTTTATCATCGAGGTTTGCCGTGTCCGCTTCGTACTGCATTTTCAGCGGCGAGATATAATTTATCACAGAACAACATGCCGCGTCAACGGTTAATTCGACATATTTTCAACCAAATCATTAACTGACTACAGAAGCGTATCGCAGCTCCATTAATCCGCTTAGGTGACGGCGGGCAGGCTTGGCTATTTCACGAATGCACCCGCGTTTAACGAGCTTCTGAAGGAGAACCGACAGCTCCAATGATAAGCCCGATAAATCGGGATGCTGCAATAGTTCGGCCAGCGCCCAAGATTCACCGCGACTTTCAATCAGGCGTATAAGCAGAGCGCACGAAGATTCCATTTTGTTAAGAACGGAAAACTCGCATGCCAACAACACGAGCTGCACTCTTTGTTCCAGCGTTTCCCCGCTCGTCGTTAATTCTTCAAACAATTTATAGATACCCGGATTAACTCTGCGCATCTGCTCCCACACCGTCAGCTCCGGATGCATCCCCTGCTCCACTAGCGAGATATGCGCCCAATAATGTAGAGAAGATAATACATTAGAATAAGCATCTAATACTTGACCGTCCCTAATATCTTGTTTCGCCTGCAAGTAGGATCGAACAAACTGGGAAAACTCGCTGAGCAGCTTCTGCTCGCGTATCAGCGGCGACCATTCCATGAATCGATTGCGCAAACCCATTAAATAACTATGATGATCGATAAGAACTTCGCCATGGATCAGCCAATGGACGACATTCCGATTATGCCCGCTAACGATCCAACTTTCCAGCATCTCCGGCGTTACCCTTCTCACCTGAATACGCGCGTCCTCCCATATCCAGTGCTCGGTGTCCTTGTCCGGATTCAACGCGTTCGTCACGATTAGAGCCAGTCGGTCCATACCGTCAATTAGCGGTTGATACGAAAACGGATTCGCAACAAGCAGCAGGCTAATCAACCCTACCTCTTGGCCTAACTTTTCCGAATAAAACAACCCCATTTTCTTCATTTGCCCCACCCTAATCACTCATCCTTATACGCGGCATACCAACTTGATTCGACCAAGGTGGTCTGACCGCAAAATGTGAGCTATAATAAAAATCACGAGTATGGTCTAGTTCTACAACGAACCTGCCGTTTCCTGCCTAAGGGGCAGAGCCGAAATGATGAGGTAAAATAGAACGACCGGTTAATGCGTTCTTTTAGGATGGGAGACTGCAATATGAAATGGAAAGCCAGTAAAATATCGACGATGCGCACCTGGGGACTTCTGCTCGTGCTCGTCGGCATGGGAATTATGATCTTTGGAACGAGCGGCATCTTGCTATTCGGAGAAGTCGGGAAAATAATCGCCGCGATCTTCATGGTATTCGGAATCATTAGTTGTTTCGCGAGCATGGGCATCTATTTCTGGGTCGGCATGCTATCCACTAGCGCCCCCGTAATCGATTGTCCCGAATGCGGCAAAAGAACGAAGATGCTGGGCACGACGGATCGATGCATGTACTGCCATACGATCCTCACCTTAGATCCTGCGAAAGCGACTACAAACGCCCAGTCTGCCAACGCGGAAGACATCCCCCTTCAATCGCAGACATAAACTTTTCCGAGTCCGAAATTAAAAACCTCCGGAAGCACTGAATTCGTAAGTGAAGTCTCTGCATACGGAGGTTTTTTGTCCTATAGAAAAATTGTAGTTGTTATGGGCGGCTTTGCAGCGCTTTGTCTAACACGCTCCAAATGTCGTCCGACTCGAAGCCCCGACGCCATGAGGCAATACCGGCTAAATTGTATTTCTTGGCTAACTCGGCGCGCGCTTGTATCGAAGATGCGTCCTCGATCCATATTTTCTTCACAAGATTGCCTTCCTTGAATTCCACGTAACTTTGACCCGTATCTTTCGAGACAGCCGGCTTGAGCTTCTTTTCTCTAATTAATTGCTGCACGGCGTCCATATCCATCGTCTTGGAGGAAACCTCAACACCGCCCTTACCGTCCGGTTCCTCAGTCCATATCCGCGTGTAATACGGGATGCCAAGGATCAGCTTACTAGCAGGAACTCCATCTTCTTCCAGAATGCGTTTAATAGAACTTTCCGACCATGGCAGCGACGAAACCGAACCCGACACTGAACTAGCAGCCCAATGCTCGTCATAAGCCATTACCATCATGAAATCAACAATCGATCCCAAACGTTCCCTATCCAAAAAAACGGACCACATTTCGCTGTTCGATTTCGGAGTAACGTCAATGGAAACAACAAGATTCTGCTCGTGCAGAAGCGGCGCCATCTCTCTCATGAACTGTACCAGATTATCCTTGTCCTTCGTATATACGTTCTCGAAATCGATATTGATACCTTGCAGCTTGAACGTCTTGGCGTAGGCAAGCAGTTGCTGGATCATCGAGAAACGCGATTCGAAGGAAGCTAACGACGCATGTGTCCGGTCCGGTTCAAAGCCGTTGCTGAACAGCCCCCATACTTGAATCCCTTTGGAACGGGCCCAAGAAGAGTATGCCGCATCGGCTTTGCTGCGAATGTTCCCTTTGCCGTCTATCAGCTCGAACCACGTTGGGCTAACGACGTTAACTCCGGGAAGCTGTCCGATCTTATCCGTGTCGGGATTGGCTGAATATACCGCCTCCCAAGTCAGATTTATTCTTTTGCCTGTTCCTTTCCACGCGACAAAAGGGTCTGTGTCCGTATTAACCTCGGGTATTTTCTCCACAGCCAGCAAGGTAACGCTGCCCTTGGATACGTAACCGTTATGACCGGATTTCGATTGGACTCGATACCAACCATCAGTCTCGCCCCATAACCTTAAATCAGCCCCCGCCGGCAAATCTTCTATAATAGCATAAGACTTGTCCGGCCCCTCCCGAAGTTTAATTCCGTTCTCGGATGTTTCAGGCACGCCCGCATGAGGATTTGCCTCGCCGGGCATCAATAGCGTAACGATGCCTGTCGATTCCCCGACTTCCGCCTTCACTCCGAATAGTTCAGTTAACGGCGCAAGCGGCAAATAGAGCTGTCCGTCCACTTTCTCGGCAGCAAATCTCAATGCGAACGGTCTCCGATTTAATGTCGCGTCTAATTCGCCTGTTTTGAAATGCAGAACCTTCGTATCGGTCGTTAAAATAATGGATTCCGTCTTTTCCTCGTAACGAATCCCGTCACCCATTAACTGCAGGGCAACCGATATGGGGATACGCAGCCCTTCCTCTGTACCTTGGGCAAAAGTATTGGTCCACTTCCCTTGAACGATAATCGGGAACGGCTCGGATGAATATTCAGGTTTAACGTAGGATTTATTAGGCATATTAGATGCATTCCACCAGAAAATGAATACTGCCGCCAATACGAAGAGCAGCATCAAAAATATCCAAGGACCCGATCGTCTGCGTGAACGGCGAGGCCCTGTCGTCAAAGCGGTATTCAATGTCATTCACTCCTGTATCTGTTTATCTGGGTGGAGGGCTTGTCCTCGATAGAAGAACGAATCGATCAGCCATAAAGTTGCTGGTACAAAGCGTTAAATAAAAAAAGCACGCCAAGGCATAGAATCCTCGCGCGCTATTAATTGCAATGTTCGTGATTAGGAATGCATCGTTTTGCATGTCGGACAGAGCCCGTAGATTTCCATGCGATGACCTAGGATGCTAAAACCCGTGAATGCCGCGGCTGCTTCCTCTACTTCTTTCACCGGCGGATGATCAAAATCGACCATCGTTCCACACTTCGTGCAAGTCACATGGTAATGATCCGACATATCGGCGTCAAAGCGGCTGGAATCGTCTCCGTAGGTCAGCTCGCGAACAAGGTCGGCATCTACGAATACTTTCAAATTATTATAGACCGTGGCGACGCTCAAACTCGGATACTGCAGAGAAAGCGCGCGAAAAATATCATCTGCGGTCGGATGCGTTAATGATTCCATAAGATAACGAAGTATGGCATACCGTTGCGGAGTCATCCGGACACCGCCGGATTTGAGCTGGTCCACGGCATGCTCGACCCTGGAGTCCATGCTCTCACAGCCTTTCGTGTAACGCCTGCTAATAGAAGTCAGGTATAGCTTTATTGTACGTTTCGGTTCCGAACGTTGTCAATGGAAGATACACCGCGGACTCGGCGGCTTGCCCGCTCCAGGTTACCTTTTACCGCGATGCTGTCCGCGCATTTCCCAGAACCATAGCCCGACGCCTGCGCCGATTAACACGATCGCTCCTATCATGGAGCCGACGGAATCGAACAGCCAATGCGTCCAATTCGAACCCGCCATTATTAGGATAACGACTCCCGCCGCCGCAAAGATGAGAATTCCGCCGGGAGGCATTCCGTGTGCGATGCCATTTTCCACAGTCGGTTTTGCGACTCCGGTTGGGTCAGTCCAACCCGCAGGTTCTTTATCGGAAAAGGATGCATTGCGTTCATTAACGGCATCCGTGCTCTGTATCGCATCGAATAAGTTGTAGAAGTAAATGATCGGCAATAAGAGGCTGAGCAGTACGACAGACAGCACATTACTCCCTTCAACGGAGACATATACGATGGCTGTGATATCGAGCGCAACAAGCAGCATAAGCACAATTCCTTTAACCATCAACCCTAAATACATATGCCCGATTCCCGGAATTAGAAAAGCTAATATGCCGGCAATCCATTTGCTTCTTTTGCCTCCGCGGTAAAGCGGCTTTGAGGGATAACCCTGGGGAATTGCTTCATAACCGGGCCAAGGCTCTTGAGCGCGGCTGCCTTCATCCGGCTTCGGAGGCAATGGATACTCCTTGCCGTTGCTCCAATCTTCCGACTCTTTCATGTCAATACCTCCGACTGTCTTATTCCGCCGTTACGGATTTCACTCCATCGATTCGGTTAAACTCATCTGCTATTGAAATCAATTGCTCTCTGTGAGGGAGTATGACGGTAATCAGCATACGCCGTAAATTCACCTCTCCATCCAGCACTTCATCCTCAGTATCTACGAATAGCACCTTTACCAATTTGACTCCGCGCAGCGTCAACAGGCTTTGAAAGCTTTCGACGCGTGGGCCTTGAGCCCTCAGGGTAATGGAGAACGTACATTCATGCCGATGATTCAAGTATCGTTTCTCAATAATATTTAATCCCCATAAGATGAGAAGCACCATAACGGCCGACAGAATGGCGGGTAAATAAAAACCGGCTCCTACCGCGAGCCCCACGGCCATGACAACCCAAATGGAAGCAGCGGTCGTCAAGCCCGTAATCGATTTGCCTCTAAACAGGATCGTACCGGCTCCAAGAAAACCGACGCCGGTAATGACCTGAGCCGCAAGGCGGGCAGGATCCAATCGGACATTCGGTTCATCCGCGAAATCGGCGAACCCGTATATAGAAAGAATCATCAGCAAACAAGATCCCAAACAAACCAAAGTATGCGTTCGAAGGCCTGCCGCATGGTTTTTGCGTTCTCTTTCGAAACCGACCAATCCGCCGAGCATAACGGATAAGAACAGCCGGATAACAAGATGCCCGTTGTCAATAACCCAAGGATCGTGCATACCCATCCCTTTCGGCAAACTATTTTTACCATTGTATCATGCTGTAATTTGGACCCACAATGGTTTTCGGGCGGGGACAAAACCTAGGCTGAAGTCTGAGTTGACACCTAAGTTTATTCGCTATCAGGCGAGCGAATGAGACGAAGCATCGTAATTTCAGTCGTAGGTTTGAATGTCTCATAACGCACAAATCCATAGCGTTCATACAATGCGATTGCCGGCAAATTGCGTATTTCCGCTGTAACGGTCAAGACTGTATGATTCGGCATAAGGGTTAAAATATGTTCGATTAACGAACTTCCAACGCCTCGGCGCAAAAAGTTCGGGTGAACCATAAGCCTGCACAACGTATATTGCCCCTCCTGCTCCCGCTCGAAAGAAACGGCGCCAATGAGATCTCCGCCATCGTCCCGATAACCCCAGAACGTTTCCCCGCATGCTCGCAGCGTCTGGACCGTGTCTCGTAACGGAGGCAAATCGGCCACGCCGATTAAAGCCGCTTCTACGCGATAGGCGGGATGCTGCAAAGCCCAAATTTCCTCCGCCGCTTCCAATTGCGTAATATCCAAAGAAACGATCCCCATGTCAAATCTCTCCTTCCAAGTAAAACGGCTTCACATAGAAACTTATGCTTTCTGATCGTTTCAAATAAAACGACAAACCCGCCTCTGAGCGAATTTGCCGTTTCCCCTATCGTCTATACGTTCAACCGGTCGGTCAGCAACTTGTTGACGAGTCCCGGGTTTGCTTTGCCCTTCGTTTCCTTCATGATCTGGCCGACAAGGAAACCGATCGCTTTTTCTTTGCCGTTACGGAAATCCTCGACCGACTGAGGATTGGCCGCAATAACCGCATCGACGATCGATAAAATAGCGCCTTCGTCGCTGATTTGCACCAAGCCTTGCTCCTCAACGATTTGCTGCGGCGATTTCCCCGATTCTAGGAGTCCCTTGAAGACGGTTTTGGCGATTTTTGAACTAATCGTGCCTTTCTCGATCAGTTGGATCATCTCACCCAACCCTTGGCCCGTAATCTTAACGTCGTCAAGCTCCAAGCTATTGGCGTTCAGATAACCCAACAGCTCTCCCATGATCCAGTTCGCGGATGATTTCGCGTCGCTTGTATGCTTGAGGCTTTCCTCGAAGAAATCCGCAAGCTTCATCGATGCCGTTAATACGCCTGCATCATAAGAGGATAGGCCATATTGTTGAATATATCTCGCTTGCCTTGCATCAGGCAGCTCGGGAATCGAAGCTTGAACGCGAGCCTTCCATTCGGCATCGATATGCAGGCGTACCAGGTCGGGGTCCGGGAAATAGCGGTAATCATGCGCTTCTTCCTTACTGCGCATGCTAATCGTTTTCCCTTGCCCTTCATCCCAACGCCGCGTTTCCTGCACGACAGTGCCGCCGGCGTCCAATACGTCCGCCTGGCGCAATTCTTCATACTCCAGACCGCGCTGTACGCCGCGGAAGGAGTTCATGTTCTTGAGCTCGGCGCGGGTTCCGAATTTCTCTTGGCCGAACGGACGGATGCTGATGTTAGCGTCGCAACGAAGGCTTCCTTCCTCCATCTTCACATCGGAAACGTCGCAATATTGCATAATGGCTCTAAGCTTCTCCAGATAAGCCTTCGCCTCTTCCGGAGAGCGGATATCGGGTTCCGACACGATTTCAACGAGCGGAGTTCCAACGCGATTGAAATCGGCCAACGATCCGAACCCGCCATCGATATGCGTCAGCTTGCCGGCATCTTCCTCCAGATGGAGGCGGGTGATTCCGATTCGTTTCGTTTGGCCGTTCACTTCGATGTCAATCCAACCGTTCTCGCCGATCGGTTGGTCGAATTGCGATATCTGATACGCTTTAGGCGAATCGGGATAGAAATAGTTTTTACGGTCGAATTTGCACCATTCCGCGATTTCGCAGTTAATGGCCATTGCCGCTTTCACGGCGTATTCTACCGCTTGGCGGTTCAATACCGGGAGAACGCCGGGATGGCCCAGACATACCGGGCATGTGTGCGTATTGGGAGGTGCGCCGAAAGAAGTGGAGCAGCCGCAGAAAATTTTGGATTTCGTGTGCAATTCCACGTGCACTTCTAAGCCGACGACCGTTTCGTATTTGGACATGTTATGCTCCTCCTAAGACAAGGCCGGACGCAGGTTATGAAACCCGGTTTGGCTTTCGAATGCGTGTGCCGCTCTGAGTACCGTCCGTTCGTCGAACGGCTTGCCGATAATCTGCAAGCCCACGGGCAAGCCGTCAGCGGATCCGCAAGGCACGCTGATGGCCGGCACGCCCGCCAAGCTGACGGGAATCGTACATATGTCGTTTAGATACATCGTTAGCGGGTCTTCGACCTGCTCGCCCAATTTGAATGCAGGCGTAGGCGCCGTAGGCCCTATGATTAGATCGAATTTCTCGAACACGTCATCGAAATCTTGTTTAATCAGCGTACGAACTTGCTGGGCTTTCTTATAATATGCATCGTAATAACCCGAGCTTAACGCGTAAGTGCCTAACATGATTCTGCGCTTTACTTCCGGACCGAATCCTTCGCTCCGCGAACGGCGGTATAAATCAAGAAGATTCGATGGGTTGTCAGTGCGAACGCCATATCGAACGCCGTCGAAACGCGCCAGATTAGAGGATGCTTCGGACGATGCCAACAAATAATAAGCAGCGACGGCGTAATCCGTATGCGGAAGGGATACTTCCTCCCATACGGCTCCCATCGACTCGAATACTTTCAACGCTTCAAGAACGCGCTCCTTGACCTGAGGATCGATACCTTGACCTAAGTATTCCTTAGGCACACCGATTCGCAAGCCTTTGACATCGCCGGTCAATGCGGATAGATAATCCGGAATTTCAACGTTCGCCGAAGTCGAGTCTCTCTCGTCATAGCCCGCTATCGCTTGCAGGACGTAAGCGGAATCTTCGACGTTTTTCGTGATCGGCCCGATCTGATCAAGCGACGAAGCGAATGCCACGAGCCCGAACCGGGACACAAGGCCGTAAGTCGGCTTTAATCCGACAACTCCGCAGTATGCGGCTGGCTGGCGAATGGAACCGCCCGTATCTGATCCTAATGCGAAATACACTTGTCCGGCCGCTACAGCCGCTGCCGATCCGCCGCTGGAGCCTCCCGGAACGCGTTCTAAATCCCACGGATTGCGAACCGGATGATACGCGGAGTTCTCATTGGAACCGCCCATAGCGAATTCGTCCATGTTCATCTTGCCGATCGTGACGGATTGCGCCGCTCGAAGCTTCGTTACGACCGCAGCGTCGTAGATGGGATTATGATTTCTTAGAAATCTGCTTCCGCAGGTCGTAAGCAATCCTTCGGTAACGATATTGTCCTTAATGCCTGCGGGAATACCGAACAGCAAACCTCGTTCAGCTCCGGATGCAAGCTGTGCATCCAAAGCTTGAGCTTCCTTGCGAGCGCCTGCTTCATTTAGTGTTAGGAACGCGCCGATCTTGTCGTCCGTATCGGAAATCCGTTTGATGGAATGCTCCACCAGTTCGGTAACGGATAATTGTTTATTATGAAGGCGATTATGTAATTCCGGCAATTTCAAATCAAAAACAGACATCCTAGCTCCTCCTAATCGTTATTCCAAAACCGGCGGCACCTTGAATTGGCCACCCTCTTCTTCCGGAGCGTTGAGAAGTACTTTCTCAATGGGCCAGGAAGGTCTAACCGTATCTTCCCTCATCACATTGGCAAGAGGCAGCACATGGCTGGTCGGTTCAATTCCGTCCGTGTCCAGCTGATTCAATTTCTCCGCATATTTAAGAATAGCGTTCAACTGTCCTTCGAATTGCTCTTTTTCCGTATCGGACAGCTCGAGACGCGCCAAATTCGCAACATGCTCTACGTCTTTTCGCGTGATACTCATAATTGTATTGACCTCCTTAAAATCCACATAACTGCTCATTCTTTTCATTATATCGGACAAACTAAGGGAACTCAATGAGTTAGCCCCGCTTCAAAATTGTAGATATTGGGTACCTTAAACCTATAGGCAGTCAGCTAAGGAGGGAAAACGATGCCCGAATTTCATAAAGGTATGCCTTCCGTTCCCATTCGGGATTCCGGTTTCGTCGAGTTTGCAGCGGACGATCCGGCCACCCTCACAATGTTGCGGGATACCATACATGACATTGCCAAGTCTGATGATCTTTCTATAGGACTAAATTACGACGATCAACGACAACTTCTTCAGCTTATGAGCAAATTGCAAAGACAGCTAAGAGCCGATGATGCGCAGAATATTCAATGTCGTATTTCTTACGCTAACAACAATGAAGACGAACGGCTTGCGGAAAATGGGGACAATAGGAGCAATGGAGACGACGCTTGGATCCCTTTGCCGGAGCTCTTTGGCGAGGTTGGGGGGCGAAGCGTATCGGATTATATACTGCATCGGCTGTTCACAACCTATCTTCAGCCGGTTGTGCAACCCAATGGCAGCATTGTCGGTTATGAATTCTTGATGCGTCCGATGCCGGAACAAATGCCGTTTCGTCCCGCCGAATTATTCGATACGGCTAGAAGGATCGGTCAGCATTCCTTCCTTGACCGGGCAGCCCGGTATTCGGCCATTCGCATGGGCTCCTCTCACCTTCAGAACGGCATAAAGCGATTCATTAACTTCTTGCCTTCCTCTCTCCATTGTCCGAATGCTTGCCTAAAGGGAACTTTCGAGATGATAAAAGAAACGGGGACGGAACCGGACGATTACGTATTCGAAGTCATGGAATCGGAACCGCTGGTTAACCCCGTATTATTGAAGGTATTCGAAGTTTACCGTCAAGAGGGCGTGCGTCTTGCGCTGGATGACGTAGGAACCGAGTTCGCAACCTTGGAGGCAGTGGATCGGCTTCAACCCGATTATGTCAAAATGGATCGCAAATGGGTTAGCCATTGTGAGAACGACACCGGAAAACAAAGATACATCAACGATCTTATGGATCGCGTTTCCCGCTTCCATGGCGTGGTATTGGCAGAAGGTGTGGAACGCCAGGAGGAATGGAATTATCTGCGAAGAGCCGGGGTATCGCTATTCCAAGGGTACCTGTTCGGCCGGGCTTCACCGGTTCCCGTCGGAATTCCCGTTGGAGTCCTATAAACAAAGCGCACCGTAAGAATCTTGATTCTCACAAGATCCTTACGGTGCGCCTTGTTATGTTGGCGAAATATTATATCCAAGCTTTAAGGTTGACCTGGCGAATGAATTCTTCTTGGCTGAGCACTTCTTTGCTCGTTTCTTCGACGGATTGTTCCTCTTCGTGCCCCCCGTTCATGATTCGCTTGAACAGTTCCTCATTGCGGGTAACCAAGGCGAAGTCAATGAGCGCTTCTCTTTCAACTTTCTCAGCCTCGAGCTCCAACAGCGTTTCTTCCAATTCGATATCCTCGCACGGAACATAGAACTGCCTATTCGCTTTAGGTACTCGAATAATATAATCAAACGCGCTGTCGTTATTACGATCATAAGCGATAATAAAACCGTATTCGCCCAGAGGCAAATTCTGCTCAAACCGGTCATCCACGATGACGATCTTTTCCCCCAGCTTCAGCATCCCGATTCTCCCCCTTTTCGTTGAACGCGATAATACTACTATCCTACTAAAAAGGGCTAATCTATGCAAATGCTGTCGGATGGGAAAATATGAAGGTCAAAGCGATAACTCATAAATCTTCTCAGGCGAGAGAGTCAAAGCTCTACATCCGGTTTCCGTAATGAGGTAAGTATTCTCGATGCCGACCACTCCAAGCCCCTGAAAAGTGAACTTAGGTTCAACGGCGATCGTCATCCCAGGCTCGAGCGGATCCTGAAACCCTCGGGCAAGCACCGGCCATTCGTCTATTTCGAGTCCGATTCCGTGACCGAGAAATTTCACCTGGTCCCGGCCGCAGCCCATGAAATGCTCGGATAATCCCGCCGCCTTTGCCATTTCCAATGCTTGAAGGTACAGTTGTTCCGGCTTAGCTCCCGGACGAAGCAACTGTTCGCTGCGTCTAATGATTGCCTCTGCAGCCTCGTAAGCAGCCTGAAGCTCCGGCTGAAGTTTGCCGATAACGGCAGTGCGGGTCTGGTCGATCGTATACCCGTCGATACAGCAGCCGATGTCGATAAGAATGGGCTCATTACGCCCGATCGGCCGCAAGCTCGCGCTTTGCGGCGCTCCCGGCGACAAGCCCCGGCCACCCGCGGGACCGTCGAAATACGTAGGCTCCGCTGCAGCCTCACCCGCCGCGACGACTCCTGTCATAATCTCTTGGTTATAACCGCGCATCCTCATCAATCCGATATGACCTCTCTCACGCATCGCATTCTCTATGACGGCAATCAACTCAAGCTCGGTCATTCCCTCTCTTATCCTAGCGATCCCTTCCTTCAGCGCAGCGGCAGCGACCTCGGCAGCTCTTGAAATACATCCTATTTCATAATGGGATTTCACGCTGCGAACGTTCCTAAGCTGCGCGGAAGCATCGGTCCATTGCACCTGGGGAACCGCCTCAATCAATTTTAGATATAATTGGGCAGGCATCACGTCGAGGTCGGCGCCTATTGATGGCGAGCTTTCCGATTGCATGTAGAATATCGACGGATAATCGGCTTCCAGCTGCTTGGAGAAATGCCGAAACGATCCCAACTCCACTGTTCGTACTTGCGACTCGCCGAGTGCTCGGGCAATGCTTCTTCTTACGTAATAGGTTGGAGCCCCTTCGGCAGGAATAAACAAATAGCCTGTTTGCATAGAGCCGGTGAAATAATAGATTCCGACGTTCTGGGAAATAAGACAGCCGCTCAAGCCGACTTCTATTAATCTTTGTTGCAGCTTTCTTCCGCGGATCAGCCACTCTTCTTGCGGCGGGATAATATGCACGCTGTCACACCCCTTAATGTCTTTCACACGATATCATTAGAGCAAAGAAGGGACGCGCAGTCAACAGTAATAACTCATTCGAGACATTATCGGTATAGTGGCGGCGGCACCGTTAATAGATCAATTCCGCCGCCCCTTTCAGATCCCATTGTACCGGGGCCAGTACCCCGAACAGTCTCGGATACTTAACGTGGACGATTAAGACGACGCCGGGCCGATAAAGCGTGACTTCATAGTTATAGAGCGCGTTGCTATAAGTATACGGAAACTCCGCCCCTTCGTTAACGATTTCGAATACCCGCACTTCGACCGGATCCCGGAGGAAGCTGCCAGGTACCGGGTTTAAGCCGGCGTCCAACGACAGATTCTCCTGCAAGTAGCCTAGAGTCGCTTCTTCCGCAAGTTCAGCCTTAATGGACAGGATACCCATCTCCAGCTTGTCCCGATCCAATTGCTGTGCCGCCGCGTGAGCCGCGCGATCTACTGCGCGCTTGGCATCATGAACCGTCCCCATTGCCAGCTCCTCATCCATCTGCAGGGCATGAAGCATCCACCAAACGACGATCATGAGCACGCTAAACACCAGCTTAGCCATAATAATACTTGCTCCTTAGCTTAAGTTAAGGGACATATTCGCTCATTTTCATCCCGCCGCCGGCGATTCGGGCATCAGCCGAAGGAGGCTCAAGCCCGATCAAACGATCGATGTTGAGCAAATTCTCGTAGGGATAAGTTATATGCAACCGAATGCCGGTCCCCCTTGGCAAAGGAATTGCCGCATTGTCTCCCTCCGCTCCCGATGTGGATGATATTTCGTAACCGAGCAGCGGGGAGGAGAAGCCGTATTGAGCCAATCGATCCCGCGATTCCGCTACCATTCCTCCGTCGATATACCCATATCTCCCGCTAGCGCCAATCTCCAACAAATAATCGGCCTCTTGCTGGAGCAACGCTTGGCGTATGACTAACACATGCTTGTAAATCGGAGAAAACATCAACCAGCAGAACAATGCTGCAAACAGTATGAACACGAGCAATTGCTTCACGGACTTATCCGGGATATTTGATCCGCCATCCGCCCGCCGGATGCGGTAATTTGTCCTCTCGTACCTTCATCGCCTTGCGTGATTCGCGTATACAGCAGCACTACCGCACCAATCAATAACACCGTCATTAATAGCTGTCTCATTAAAACCGATCCCCTTCCTCTTAAGGCTGCAGGTTTCCAAGCGTTGTGTTTGCCGTAGTGCCGTGAGTTTCAATTCTTGCGCGGGTTCCCGTATTGTCCTGAGCAACGATCACATTGAACATAAGGGCTACGACAATCAGCATCATCACGGTAATCAGAATGTTTCTCATCCTAAGGCCTCCTTTCTAAGGATTCAGAGCATCAAAAAGCTTTGCCGCTTCTTGCACCCATGGGTAAAGAAAGATTTGAAACGTATACAGAATCGGGACACCTGCAAGCACAAAAAGTAGATAGGAGGTCGTCTCCTTGCGGCTGTCTTTGGCCAGCTCGATCTGGGCTTTGTAATCCCGCACGACTTCCCTTAGCAAATCGTAAATTTCCACGCTTTCGTTAAGGCGCAACGAACGCATGCTTTCGGCAAATCCATAGGCTTCATCCGTTCCAAGCCTCTCCTTAAACCGTTTCAACGCCGAGTCGGCATCGTGATACCATTCATTAAGCAACAGACCCATTTCACCGCGGATATGCCGAGTCAATACAAGGCATTTCATTAGCTTTCCATGGAGGTGCAAACGGGATCCTGTATAATAGAGCAGTTGGCTGCTTACGGCCACGATCTCCCGTCTGATCCGGTCTGTCCGATAACGGCGGAACGATTGCAGCCAAATTCGATCGAAAGCGGCTGCTCCAATAACGGGCAGCAGCGCAAAGAGGACATTCCAACTTAGCAGCGAGGGCAGAAGTCCTCTCTCATTCGTCATATAAACGGCGGCGCCTACACCCGGGAGCATGAATAGCAAACACCGACGATAAGCCAAATATACCTCCGGCGGAACACGAATACCGCAGCCTGCAAGCAGCATGCGCCTCTCCTGCAGACTGACGCTCTCCCTGTCGGTCCGCCAAATCTTAAGCCACCAACGCGGAGTTTGCCGCTTTCGCCATCCCCGCAAGTGGATTCGCCAGCGGTTACGGGGAACGAACGTCAGCTTTAGAATAATGGTAATGCCGGCGAATAAAAGCGCAAACTGGATGAGCCCGCCTATCCCGATAATAAGCGTCTGGATGTAGTCAGTCACAATGGGCTCCCCTTCCCCTCTTCATATCTTCCGTCTGGACAAATAGAGTCCCATGATTAAAGATCCGAAAAGCAATACGACAGCATTGAGCAGCATGCCTCTCCCCGCGGAGCTGACGACGTAATATTGGTAACTCCCCTCTGGATTCAAGCGAAAATTAATTCCGAGAAACAGCGCCAGAAACAATACCGGGGCAAAGTTCGCCAATCGAATCTCAAGGAGTCGATGCCGTTCAACCTGATTGGCTAATTGGGATTTGCGCATGTCGGATATTAACTCCTTCAAGTTATCCGCGACGTTATTCCCCTCTTCCAACGCTACCTTCAGGATACTGCCGAAATAATCCGCCCACATATGCCCGAAGGACAGGGAAAACCGGCGCAAACTCCCCTCATCGTCCCCTTTGACGGATAAATTCCGATAAAGTTGATCAAACACCGCTTGAACTTCGCCGGGAAGGCGGCGCTCTTCTAATGTTTTCTGCAAAGCAATCCGGATATGGCGACCTCCCGTAACCAAATAACATTGATAGAACAATTCTACCGCCGGTAGAAATTCGAGTCTTGTCGCCATTTGCCGGTTAATTAAAGATATGCGCAACAGTAAATAGGGAAGGCATCCCAAGATAAGCAGCAGGATGACGACGGAACGAAAAGACTGAAACACCAATACTCCCGCCGCAATACCCAATAACCCCATCCCCAAGGAACTTACCGCAAAGCCTTTCGTCTTTACTCGCCATCCCAAGGCCGTAAGCAAATCCGAAACATGCTGATGGGGCTTGCTTAATCGAATCATTTGACGCGAAAGATCAAGATTCCAACGGGCTTCCTTATTGGCGTTTAACCGGCGTTTGCGGGATTGCCCTTCCAACCAAGCGGATAAACCGAAACGAAGGCTTGCATATATCAAAATAAAAAGAACTCCGATAAGCGACAGAATTGCGAGCTTCAGCATGTTAATGCGTCTTCCGAGGCAGATGGCGCAATCGATCGGCAGGCTTCCGGGTCGATTCTCGAGATTTTGCGCAAGGCCCTTGCGGAGAAGGCCTCGGGAAATGTCCATTGTCCGGAGGACTCTTCATATCGGACCAAATCCCTTATCTTGATCTCTCCGTTATGCCACTCGAATTCCCCAACCCGGACCAGCTTCCGCATGCCGTCAATCATCCGCATTTCAAAACCGATATGCGTCACATGCTCGGTAATGCGCCGAATCATGGTAATTGGATTCATCCCTCTCCCGTCAAGCATGCACATGTCCGTAATCGTATCCGGAACATCCTCTAGACCGTTAGCGTGCACGGAAGTAATGCTCCCTTCATGCCCGCGCGTACAAGCGCGCACGTATATATTCGCATCTTCGTCCCTAATCTCGGCATGACAGATCCGTTGCGGCGATTGACGGAGCGCCAGCTTGAACGCCTGGCGCGGACCATGCAAGGGGTCATCCTCGTCGGATTCGTATTCCACGACGTTCTTGTCGGGAAAATCCCTCGCAAGCATCAGTTCGAAACGGCTCTCGATCGTTACGATCCTCTCCTCATCCGGCATCGCGGAAATTAAGGCTTTGATCAGATGTGTTTTACCGGTATTGGTCGCTCCGATCACGACCATATTAAATCGGCTGCGCACGATGACTAGAAGCAACTCGCGAACTCGGTCGTCCATCGTGCGGTACTCCGGCCTGCATAGCGTTTCAAGACTAAACCGTTTCACGGTATATAAACGAATGGTCAATGTAGGCTGCGCAGTAAATCCAAAACCGGTCAAAGTAACGCGCGAGCCGTCAAGCAGAAGCACCTCCGCCCATCTTTTGCGAGGGTTGATCCTATCATTATTGAACAGCACCAGGTTTTGCTGAATGCGCTCCACATGGCTCAGTTCCTGAAACCGATAGGGAGAAGCTGCCGCTTTGCCGTCCCGCACTTCGAAGATTCGCGTACCGACGACCTGAACCTCTTCCAGTCCTTCGCGGTTTCTAAGTACAAGCTCCAGTACGTTCAATCCGATGACTTCAGCGAACAACGCTTCCGCTAACGTAGCATAAGGCAAATGGCCGAAGGATAGATGCTGCAGCCGTTTCTTGATGATCCAATCGGAGATGACGGCAAGCATCTCCGCACGCTCTTGCGGAAATCCGATAACCGCCCGGTTCAGCTTTTCGGCATAACGCCGGCGCTCCTCCTCGCTCCATCCTCTGGGAGTCGCAAGCATATGGCGCACTTCTTCCGTATAAGCCCGCAAACTATTCAGTCCATCCGGCTTATCGCTAGGAGAGAGGGCCGCCTTGATTGACAGAGCCTGCAAGTTCGCGGCATAGGCCGTCGAAGAGAAACGCTTGGCACTACTTTCAGCGCTCATACGCCCCTCCGCCTGTGCACCATCAACCGGCGCAGCCAAGGCCGGTCAGTCTTCTGCAGCCTTTGCGACCAATTCATTCTCTTTAATAAAGGACTTGCTATAGAGTCGAAAACGGCCGCGTTTCGTTCCTCTGCCGCAAGCCACTCATCCAATCTGCCGCTATCCAGTTGCAGATGAACGCTTTCCGTTAATCGCAGCTCCGTGAAATCGTTGCACCCTGTTTCCTTGCGAATTTCTTTCATTCGATATCCCCCCGACGCTCGATGAGTACTATGCAGCAGAACCAATTGAAACTGTCCCGGCATCATTCCGAATTGCGATCCGACTTGGCCCGTCCAACGATGGATGTCTTCTTGAAAATGGCTCAGGCTGTCGGTTGTAACGAGAAATCTGTCATCCGCCTCCCGCATTGCGCAGACGGTAGCGGCATTATCCCAATAAGCGCTCACGTCCGCAATCGTAAGTTCGAATGCGTCCCGGGAAGCCGCGAGCAATTGCCGCATATCTTCAGGCTCGTAATATTCCGCTTGTTCCCTCGCCATATTGCCGAATAAGACGTGCAGGCCCCCTAGCTTGGGAGAACGAAAAGCATATTGGCGCAACTTCTCTCCGGTTAGAGTACCCGCCCTAAGCTCAGGCCTCACCCCGTCCAAAGTAACGTCCGGTTTATCTACTCCAAGGTACAAGTGCGTTTTGGCGCTTTTCAAATTGAGACACAGATATCCGACCTTGCGTCCCGTTAAAGCCGCGATGCGATAAGCCGTTCCGAACGCCGTCAAAGACGTTCCGATATTCGGCGTCGAGCCTGCGAAAGCCGCCAATCTTCCCGACATTATTATTCATCCTCCTTAATGGACGAAGCCTGGAAAGCGATAATTAATTTCGCGGTTCCCCCTTTGCATGCGGAATCTAGGGTCAGCCACTGCGCTTCCGTCAGATTTAAATTGATGGAATCGATCGTGCCGTTGGCATCCCGCCTTGAAGCGTACATGCCTTCTTTGTCATCGTTAGCCATGGAAAGCAAATTCGGATTTTTCGGATTGTCGAGCTCTAGGTTTGCCGCTGTTTTGACGCCCGCCACTCGAATGGAATCTGAATAGAGTCTGCGGGAGGCTGTCGTCTCATCCGACAAATATACCGTTACTTCATCGCCTGCACGAATACCGCTGGAAACAGACTTTACGTATTCCCTTGGAATCTGGAAGGTTGATTGTCCCGCGCGAGGCAATAGGCGGTACTTGTCGACTTTCCATCGTAACAACGGTTCGTTTCCTCCCAGAGGCATCGAGGTTTCCATTCCAATTGCTTCCGACAGATCCGTCACCATCTCTGGCGATAACGCCGACAGGGGCAAGGAAATGACCTTTAGATGTTCAGAGCCGAGTTGCGTCCCGGTTGCGATGAATTGTTTGGGAACGACGACCTCTACCGTCTCTTGGAGCTGAATCTCCCTTAACTGAAGCAAGTACACGCCATATACGAGCATCCCCGATATTACCGCAGCCGACAAACTGATCGCCGCCTGTCTGCGCCTGTTCACCCAATCACCCTCTTCTCTCGGAAAATAAAAAAAACGCAAGCGCAGGAGGTTTCCCTCCATCGCCTGCGTTCTTCGCAGCCAAGTTATTGAACATAAGCCTATATGGGCTTGACAAGGCTCACTATATCAAAAGGAAGTCGTAGTGTAAAGCCTTTTTTTTACATTTTGCAACAATCATAGCCATTTATCTAACGTAAGGATTCTCGCGCCGTTCATCGCCGATGGTCGTTTCTTGTCCATGACCGGGAAGAACAAGAACGGATTCAGGTAATACGTAAAGCTTTTCCCGAATCGAACGATAGAGCTGATCCTGATTGCCGCCCGGTAAATCCGTCCGTCCGATCGACCGGTGAAACAGCGCATCTCCGGCAAAAAGAAGATCGCCGACAAGGAAGCTGACGCTGCCTGGAGAATGTCCAGGAGTATGTTTGACCTGGAAGGTTTCCCCGATCAGCTCAAGCGTCTGGCCGTCGGATAAATGATGGTCCGGCAAACTTGTCGTGATCGGAGGAGTAACATCAGCCCAACGGCTGGAACCGTTTTTCCCAGGGTCGGTTAACCAATCCTTCTCTAAGGCATGGATATACACCGGGCAATTATAGCGCTTGCGAAGCGCATCCACTCCGCCGATGTGGTCGAAATGGGCATGCGTCAGCAAAATCGCCTCAACCTTCAGCCCGTCCAGCTTGCGAATCAGCGCACTGTCCGCCGTTCCCGGATCAATGACAACCGCATGCGTGCGTTCCGTGTTCACGACCGCGTAAGCATTCGTCTGCAGAGCGCCTAAGGAGTATCGTTGAAAAGTAAGCATCGTTTTTACCTGCCTCAAACGCCGGATAAGATATCGCGTATTTCTTGCAAAATAATCGTCTGATACCCGGTATCCTCGCCGTAGCGACGACCCATCTCTTGTCTTGCTATCGCGATTTTCTCCTGGTAGTCCGGCGCTTCCCGATCCGGATTTGCCGCTTTGAAAGCGTTCATGACTTCCTGCACGTGTTTCGGTCGAGCGCCCCACTTGCCAAGCAAGTGTCCGCCGGTGTCCGTGAAAAGAACGACCGGAATCGCACGTCCGCCCATCGTCAAATGTTGATCCATCAGATCCAGATGTTGCTCCATGATCAGCACTTCAGTTGGTATCCCCGCTTTTTCCATCGCCTGAAAGACGACCGGCACGTTGCGCACGACATCTCCGCACCAATCGGCTGCCAAAATCAAACAGCGCAAATCGTCGCGGTTGTTCAACGAATCGTAAAATTCCTCAAGTTCCGGATCGTTCCATTGAAACCGGTCATGCCAAGAGGAGAACGCGTCTTGATTTTTAGTCATGCCTTCTACGAATTGACGGGGCGATAGGCCTTGATTTAATTTGCCGGCTATAAGTTGGCTCATATTGTAGTCCCCTCTCTTGTTTCGGTTATGTAGCTTATTTTAGATGCTTTTGCCTCTTCTGCGCAAATATTGATACATGAAGAAAACGACTAACAAAGCGAGAGCTGCCCAAAGAATCTGTTTGATGAGTGGAGCTGCCTTTTCTTCAATCGTATCCCAATTCTCGCCTAAGGACGAGCCCAGCCATACGAACAGGATAGACCAAGGAACGGAAGCGAGCAGCGTCAACCATGTAAATTGCAATAGGTTCATTCGCGCCATACCGGCCGGAATGGATACCGCTTGCCGCATGACGGGAACGAAACGTCCCGTGAACACGATAATGGGGCCGTACTTGGCAAACCATCTCTCCGCGATATCGATATGCTTCGACTTCAGGTGCAAGTACTTCCCGAACTTGTCCAGAAAAGGCCTGCCTCCGTAGCGACCGATCGCATAGAGCAGCCACTGCTGCAAGATAGCACCAATAACTCCGCAAATAACGGCGACGACGAATGAGATATCTCCTTTGTAAACGAGATAACCGGCATAACCTAGTACGATTTCGCTTGGAATGACTTCAATGGCAAGACCGATGATAATGCCCCAATAACCCAAGCCCTCTATCCATAGAAGTACTTGGCTCGACCATTCATGCAACGTATCCATCATGGCATAAACCTGCTTTCTATCCCTTTATAACCGTCTCTATTCTAGCATAAGGCAACGGCCTTCTTCTAGTTATGCGAAAAGATAGGAAAATCGTCGCAGGCTTGTCATGACGGGACGGGCCCGAGCATACACTGCGGTAGATGGACAAACAAGCGATTACGGCTTCGCCGTCCTGGGGAAGAGGATAAAAGTTGAAGAGGAGAGATCGGCATGAGTAAAATCGTTATTCTTAGCAGAAAAAAGATTCAATTTTACACCGTTATCGCGGCTGTCGTTATTCTGGCCGGCGCATACATCGGCTGGCAGCAGTCCAAGCCGGCATTGGCACCCGCGGGAGAAAACACGCAGGTCCTTCAGTTGGTGACGGGAGAGTTCTCCGCTATGCTCGATAACGGCAAGAAAATCGAGGCATATCAATTCAGCCCGAGTTCGGTCTATGCGAAGAGAGGTCAGCCTGTCGAGCTTCGAATTTCCGGAGTTAACGGCCAATCGCATCCCTTCGTCATCGAAGGGTTGAATATTACCGGCGAAGTCCACAAAGGCAAAACGACGATCGTCCGGTTCACCCCGAAGGAAGCCGGCATCTATCCTATCATCTGCCAAACGCACGCCGAGCCGACTTCCAGCGGGCCGATGGTCGGTTATCTCGTCGTGCAGTGACCTCCCCTTCTTCCCTTGCATAGGGTATGGGAAGAGAGGTATGGTGACGCCTGATGAAGATGTTTCAGGAGAAGCATACGAACCCGCTTCCCACCCCGCGAAGCATTCGCAGGGCGTGCAACAATGAGTTATACCGAACCGTAAAAAGATTAAAACAACGCATTCCCACGCCTTTGGTTGAGCAGGCCGAGCATTTGTACGTAGAGCGGGTCATCGCAAATTTGGTATGGATCACGGAAAACCGGAGTAACCGCAAAGTATTGGCTGACTGGTGGGACGAGGAAATCAGCGAGGAAATCGCAACGCTGTGGAACGTAGACCGGGCAAAGCTCATGCAGGCGTTCCGCGATGCTTTCGGGGGCTGAACGAGTTGCGGGATTAAGGAAAACCAAGTAAAACGGCTTCGCCGTCCGTAGGACGGGGATATACGTTTGTAGCGAGCGATTAGATGAGTATAAGGAGATAGAAACTTATACTTTCTAATCGTAGATGCAAAAACGGAGACCGCATCGGGCGCGTCTCCGTTTGCTTTAGCCGATAATCGCGAAAGTTTCCACGCCGGCGGGGATGAACCGGGTACGGAACAAAATTCCGTTGCTGCTGAACACTCTGAGCGTGAACGATACATTCGTTAAGGTGGGGACATTATTAAAGCGGACAACGCCGAATGGGTCAAAGTTGGCCGTTGAGATAAGCCGATTGCCCCGAGTAAGACTGGCGAAGAAACCAGTTGTATTAAACGGAACGCCGCTATTTTGCACCCACACTACCGTAAGGCGGTTAAATATCGGACCGCTGCTGCCAACTTTACGGGCACGTCCGGCTGCTTTCGGGCGGACGATGCGGGACCGTTTGGAATCTCCATGCGGAGGTTTTGGAAGCTGAACAGCCATGAGATCACTCCTTTGTCGCGTTTGCTTCAATGTATGTGATATCATATCCCGTCATCACGGACATCCCCCCAGTTCCACGTCCTTTTTCCAACATTTCCTCGAATGTCTTTCGAGCTAAGATGGCGCATTTAGGGCGTTATCCTCCCGAGTATTTCTTGCGCCTGTTCCTTCCAATCCTCGTCCCCCTCCTCGACTACTTCTAGCAGGAGGAATCTCGCCTCTTCGGTTCGTGATAATATCACTAAACATTGCGCGGCATGCAGCTTCGCTGCTACGGTCATGCGAAATTGTTTGCCATTGGCCGGATTATGCATATCGGAGACTTGACGGTCCAGCGCTTGAAACTGCTTGAACATGGACACGGCAGCTTCGGCAGCCTCAGTCGCTTGCCCGCTATCTCCATCCATCCGGCGCATCTCCGCTAAATTCGCCATGCTCGCGATCGCGGCATTGTACCCGTTGCGGCTGAAGCGCTCCAGCCGCAACGCCTCGCGCAAGCGCGCAGCCGCTTGCGCAACATCGCCGAGCTCGGCATAGGCGATGCCGAGCTGCAAGAGCAGCGGCGTGGCCTGCGGTTCATACCGCAGCCCCGCCTCGAGCAGGTCCGCCCGCTCCCGCAATGGCAGGAGCGGAGCAAGCTCCAGGCGAATCCGCGACCACGCCGGATTCGCCTCAAGCGCCGCGCGCAGCAGCGCGATTCGCGCGGCGGGCGCCGCCGCCGATACGGCGTCGGCGCGGGCTTGGGCGGCGGTGTCAGCGCGCCACGCCGCCCAAAGCCCTATCGCCGTGCAGCCTATGAGCAGCACGGCCAAACCCGCATCGCCAAGCTTCAGCCATGCGTTGTTTTCCCCCGCGGTGCCCTCCTGCGCCTTCACCCCTTCCTTCGCGGCCTCCATTTCTTCCGTCGGAGCAATATGCAGCATGAACCAAGCGATCAACAGCAGCCACACGAACGCGTAGGACCAATCGAAATCGATTGCCGCATGAACCAGCAACACCGCGGCCGGAGCAACCGCCGCTCTCTGATATCCCCACATTTTCGCTATGTATATGCCTAACATAAACACAAGAAACGCGAACCCTATAACCCCAGTATCAAGTAATATCTCAAGATATCCGCTATGCACTTCGTTTCCTACGTAAGGTTGACGCTGATACAACCCGAACAGCATCCTCCAGCTTTCACCGCCATACCCGAACCAAGGGGAATCCTTGAATATCTCCCAAGCATCAGCATAGAACAGCTTTCTGGATGTCACTGTGCCGTAATGACCGGCAATTCGCTCTCCCGCATGGCTGAAAGTGATCCGATAGGCAGCAGCCGCTCCTACTCCGGCAATCAGCCACGGGATCACCTTCCCCCCCGTACCTATCAAGGGAACCTGCTTATTCGAATCCCTATTCGACTCCCTAATCCAAACCCTGCTCAACCCAATCAATAGAATCATTCCCGCAAGCTCACAAATCACTGCTGCCCAGAAGTTGACGCTGCCAATTAAGCTTTGCCGAGCTTCGGCCCCTGCCGCGCTTGCCTCTTGCATCCAGTTCCATGCTGCTCTGGCCATCAAAGCCGAACCGACCGCCGATATTCCGGACCCGATCAATAACCGTCTGCGGCCAGCCCGATCCAGTACAATAATGGCCAGCCCAAAGGCCAGCAGCAAAGCTGCGATCGCCCCTCGCGACTCCGTCAGCAGGAGCGCTCCGCCGTAAGGAACGACGGTCGCTGCCGCAAACCGCTGTGCATAGCCTCGATGCTTCCGTGCGCCCGCCAATGCCAGAAGCTGCATCAACAGGAAGGCCGCGAGAACCGCTCCGTACGCGTTAGGATATTGCAGATAACCGGCTAGACGAGCACCCGTCGCGGACAATTCCGCATCATCGAACCTGAGCACGATATCCGCGAAAGAAGTCCACCCAAACCAGCCTGCCCAGCCTCCTGCAAGCAGAAACAAACCTGATGCCTGAATCGCGGCGAACCCCCAAGAACGGCTCATTCGCTTTCGCCATAACCCCCACAGCAGCAAAGACCAACAACAATAAGTCATCCATCGCAACATGGAGTCCATCGTTCCTTTGACGGAAACCGGCCCAATCCACAGCTCCAGAGCATAGACAACGGACAAACCGAAGGGTAAAATGACCCACGGCGGAATGTTCGCTTCTCGCCGGATCGCTAATCGGAACACTAGCCAGCACAGCAATCCGATAAATAAGAGCCCTTCCAATCGATACAAATCACTATCGAAAAATAGGCCATTGCGATAAGCCGACCAACCGAGCACCGCAGCAACTTCAAGCGAGCCTCCTAACGGAAAAGCATTGTTCAAAAGCTTAGCCTTATTCACGACTTAACGCTCCCTCCCGGCCAGCGAATGCAAGCATACAAAAAACAGGCCTTATCACGGGCCTGTCCGATTACGAACTTCATCATTCTTTTCCTACCCGATGTGACTCATTGTAACACGAAAGCTTATATCCGGAACGAATAATTCCGCTTGCCTAACCGTTAAGAGTCCCCTTTATGCCTAAGTCCCTGCGCGTCCGGGCATGCTTCTCGACCTGCTGACGCAAGATCAATGCCCTAAGCGGCCGCAACATTTCCGGCTCCAGCACTTGCATCGTGCAACCGTAAAGCAGAACATCCTCTTGCCTATCGCGACGGATGATTTCCAGCTCGCAGCTAAAGCCGAAGCCGATCTCCACTTTTGCTTTCAACCGCACATTATGGGACAAATGAGGTGCGTCCCGTCCCGAGAAACTGATGCCGGAAAGGCTGATATCATGTACCGTAAGCTCCGCAGGTTCTTCCAATGTCAGCTCTTCGCCCGTATCTTTCAACACGTGCACGATTTGGGCATTGCCGGATATTTCCACCCGCGGATGTTCCCTTCTTTCCTTGAATCGCTTGTGTAAATCGGGGGGCTGAAGAAGTGCGATAGCCCCTTCGTATTTAGCGAATACGACCGATGGCATCGATTGAATGCCGGCAGGCGAATATATCGTCAGCTTTACCGTCTCGCCTAGATCATACCGATCAAACTCGTGAAGCTCGACTTCGAAGAGCTCTCCTTCCACATGCGTCATTACGCCAGTTGTCACAAAGTTTTTACTTTCCACTACGGTTCGGCAATGCAGCAGCACATTTAACGGAAGTAAATCTTTCTCCACATCAGACTTCGCGTTCCCGTTGTCCCCGGCTCGTATCATTCCCGACAAACCTCCTTTAAGCTTCACCATCAATCAATGCTCGCCGCTATGAAAAAAGGCGGCTCCCGAATGGAAGCTGCCTGATTCGCCTTATGAATCCCCGCACGGGATCTTTCGGCAGCCAGGCTGTCATCGTCCTCGCGAACTTTAGACCCTGTGGCTTTGCGTCCTTGCCTTTCAGCAAGTTTGCCTTTATCGAAATCGGTAATCTATTTTGGAACGATTGTATCATATTATCCGAACATCCGTTACTCTTACTTCTAACCCTGCCGACTAAATTCACAAGACTATCGAGCCATAACGACACGGTTTCTCCCTTCGTTCTTGGCTCTGTACAAAGCGGAATCCGCGCTGGAGAACACCTCGCGCAAATACTCCTTCGGATCCTCGAAGCTTAAATCCTCGCTTGACTCCGATAAGACACCCATGCTGATCGTAACATGTACTTTCTCCGTACCGGTATCCACCCAATTATCTCCGACCGCTTGCATGATTCTCTCAGCTAGCAGCTCCGACTGCTCACGATTCGTATGAGGCAAATATATCGTGAATTCTTCTCCGCCGTACCTGGCCAGAATGTCGGTTCTCCGCAGCTTCGTGCGGACAATGTCGGCCGTACCTCGAAGCACTTCGTCGCCAACGAGATGTCCATACTTATCGTTGATCTGTTTAAAATGATCGATATCGAAGAGGAATATTGAAAACGGGATCTGATATCTCATATTGAGCAATACCTCATGCTCAAGCTGCTGCATCAGATACCTGCGATTAAAGCAGCCCGTAAGTCCGTCCGTAACCGCCATTTGCTCCAGCTTCTGATTGACCCGGAATAACTCTTCCTGGATCGTAATCAATTCCAGATTACGTTCGTGCAGAGCTTCGTTCTTGCGATTCATCTCCACCACGAGCTTGCGCAGTTCCGATACGTCATGAAACGTAATGATTCGTCCCAGCAACGTTTTGCGGTCATCGAGTACCGGTGATATCTGAATGGATACATGGCGCCCGGCATTTTCCTGCAAGGAGAACTCCATTTGCATTTTCTCGTAAGGGTGATGCAGGTAACGGTACAAAAACTCGTAAGCTTCGCCTTGGGCTTGCAACGGAGCTAAAAACTTCTCCATCTCGAATGTTTCCCCTTTGGTCGATTGGACGAACGGGGAAGCTCCGCGATTGACCTCAAGCACCTTGCCATTCTCGTCTACTACGATAATTCCCGTTGTCATATGTTCGAAGATATCCCGTTGAGCCATGCCAAGAATATCAAACATGCCGAAGCGGTAAATGGCGATAACGAAGCACAAGTCCGACAATAAAATCCCAAGCGCCAACAGTCCGGGGATAACAGGAAGCCATTGCGCTAATATAACGTTGACGAGCACGTCCAGAAGCCCGAAGCCCGTAAGCACGAACATCCCGATTAAAGCGGTTGCAAGCTGCTTTTTCTGATTGACGGTTGTGACGGTTTTCAGCGCATGGAACATATTCATGAGCGCCGTGAAGAAGTACGCGAACTGAATTAACACGAGCAACCAGAACAAAGGACCGTACTCGCGGTTTAAATAATTCCCGGCGACCGGGGACATGAACAACTCCTGGGGGTTCCACAACGCGCTCAGAATACATAGGCATGCAGGCAGTATGTATACTAACGTCCGGCTTACTTTTAAGTTCGAGGCCCGACCCGTGAGAAAGAAAACAAAGATCAGCCAGCCCGGGCCGAGCATTCCCATTGCGACAAAAGACATATTAATGAAAAATAATTGAACTTCCGAAAAGTCGGTCATCTTGACGGCGAATTGGCCTAACGGCCAGAGCATCATTATAAAATGAAAAGCTAAATACACTTTGTGAGTTTGAGTTATACGGTTAAAAGCGATTACGCTGATAAATAAAATGAAAAGCAAGACAAAAAGGGTAAAATCCGTCCACTCAAATGCCAAGACATTCACCTTTTCACAAAAGGGCTGTAATCGGAGATATTGATATGCTTGTTTGATTTTACCATAATGTAGCTTTTTTCGACAACTATTTAACCGCCAAAAGGCTTATATTTAATCAATCTTTAGATAAAATCAAGATCATTATTACCTGTTTTTCGTGACTTTTGACACAATTATTTCATTTATTTTTCCATATAAGGGGTTACACCCAAAAAATCTCTAAATTCTACATATTCTTGCTTTAGTTGCACTGTATCCGTTTTGCGGCCTTTTACGGCACGAATGAGAATATTTTTAGGCGTATGCTCCAAATCGATAAATTCGAGCAACTGCGTCCGATATCCCGCGATCTCGAGAAGATTGGCCCGAATCGCATCCGTTACCAATGCGGAAAAGCGCTCCTTGAGAATGCCGTGCTTTAAGAGCGGCTTTAATATCGGTTGAGAAATTTGACGAAACAATTCGTGCTGACAGCATGGAACAGACAGGATTACGCTTGCTTCCCAGCCTATTGCTTTAAGCAGCGCGCTATCCGTCGCCGTATCGCATGCATGAAGCGTGACGACCATATCCACCGATGCATGACCCTCAAAGTTGGCAATGTCTCCGACGTAGAAAGAAAGATTATCCCATTGAAGTTCCCGGGCCAGCTTAGAGCATGTCTCTATAACATCTGTTTTGAGATCCAGACCTATTATGTTTACTGTGAGCGCCTCTTTAATCGCGAGCAAGTGATACATAGCGAAGGTAAGGTAGGATTTGCCGCAGCCAAAATCAACGATCGTTAGCGGTTTGCCGCGAGGCAGATCGGGGATAACGTCGGACACCATCTCAAGAAACCGGTTTATTTGCCGGAATTTATCATACTTCGCCTTAACAACCTTGCCTTCAGCCGTCATGACTCCGAGCGCAATCAAGAAGGGAACGGGTTCCCCATCCGGAAGCACGTACGCCTTATTGCGATTATGCTCTTGCAGGACGGCCTCCCTTTTCGTTGCTTTGGAATGGACGATAAGGGACAGCGCCCCTTTTTTATTCGCCATCACTTGAACGTCGGCGTCAGGGGTTTTGAACAACGCTTGCTTGTAGCGCTCCATGGCGGATTGAAGCTGTTCCTTCAGCCGTTCGGAAGGCACGTTCTCATGAAACACTTTGTTTAGCTGATGGCGCTCAAATTGATAGAATAAGCCGGTTTTCAGTTTGATCGGGCGAACCGTCAGCTTGCGCGGCGTATCATCGTCTCTACGACGGGGGGAACTGAAGGATGCTTGCAGCAAATGACCTTCGGTTACAATCTCCTCTAAGAAATCATTCCATTCCTGTTGTCGTGCCTTGCCGTTCATTGAGCATTCTCCTTCATTAAAGCGCTCCATTGCCTGCGCCCTTCTTCCATCTCGGTTCGAGAAAGTCCGCCCGATTCCAACTCCGAGTCGCTATAGGCGGATAACCTCTCGTAGAAGGCATCGCCTTCCTCAGGGGAGATTCCCCCATCTTCCTGCAGTTCGTAGAGCAAATCTTCCGCGTCGGTGAATTGCCTATTGGATTCATGCCATAGCATTATGGCATGTTTCGTATCGTTATCGAGTTCGTAGGGGGATAATGCCTCGAGCAATTGTTCGGCACTCAGGCGGATATCCCATCCTTCGATCTCCATGTCATGACGAAGCAAATAGAGGTTCAAGCGCAGAGCTTTGGCATGCCGCGGAACGCTTTGCTCCGTTAACCCCAGATCGGAGATCGGCTCAGCTTCTTGCTGTAGGAAAGCCGCAACAACGGCGACGGATTCGGCATTAGGAGTACCCGTAACCGTTAGCATGGACAATAAATCCTCATCCGATAACCCCATCGCAAGACGGGAACGAAGCCGCAGCTCCCTCTCCAGAAACTCATCGATGAGATCGAGCGCTTCCTTCTGCTTGGACTGCTCGCGCAATCCCATTGCCTTGCCAAGCACGAGGCTGGCTTGAGTAAGCAGCCTAATTAAATAATCACGCTCAAACACGGTCTGCCACCCGATTCCGTTCCAGGAATGAACCGATAACGTCCGCGAAAGCGTGCGGATCTTCCAGCATTCCCATATGGGCAACGCTTTCGAGCGTGATCGATATTACGTTGTCTTTGGATACCGGAAATCTTCTTTCCGCCGGGATCACTTCATCAAGCTCTCCGGCAAGCAGAAGGATAGGAACATCCAGCTTCTCGAGGATGCGGGTACGATCGGGTCTTTCTCTCATGCCGAGCGCACAGCCAGCAGCGCCTTCTATCGAAGTCCCGTAACCGATCTCTTTGGCCTTCTGCAATAGCTCGGTCTTGCTCATGCGATTGCTTGCCGTAAACAATTTAGGAATCAGCCCATCAACGAAAGGGGTGATCCCTCCGGTTCTGATCGTCTCCGCCGCTTTCAAGCGATTTTCTTGCGCGGCCTCGCCGTCCGGGAAAGAGGTAGAATGCACTAACCCCAGCGTGAGCAGCCGCTCCGGGTACCTATCCGCAAAGGCTAAGGCGATGTAACCTCCCAAGGAATGTCCGAACAAATTCACTTGGGACACCTTTAATTCATCTAATAACGCTGCCAAATCATCTGCCAGCAGTTCCATGGAATATACGCCCTCGGCAGCCGATGAAGCGCCGTGACCGCGTAAATCCGGTGCAATGATGCGGCCATGGGAAGCGATCAGCGGGAGAACATCATCCCAGTACCGGCGGCTTCCGCAATAGCCGTGAAGCATTACGATCGGTTGGCCGCTTCCGGCTTCTACATAAGCGACGGTCGTTCCCGTGGAGAGAGCAGCTTTATTCATGCCGGTACATCCTTTCTCCTAATAAATTCGCCATTGAAGGCTTATTGCATCAGCAATATCTTTTGCCATCCCCATTACACGGTACAATGAGGTCGACTGCAAAGTCCAATAAGGCTTTAAGCTTACGGCGTTCACCACGCCCGCTATGCTATAGGCGCCGACAGCCGGAAACCCTCTATTTACCGATTGCGCTGGAACGAGGGGACCGTTCGACACCAAATATGCCCCCACATTCTCGGAACGGCCCAGACAAGCATCCACAACAACAATCGGACCCCTATCGGCTAGGGAAGGAACAATCCCGGGGAATTTATCCGCATCGCATGGATTTTGCAATGTGCCAATGATCCTGGTAAAGCCTCGTTCTTCTAATAACGTTCCGACCCACGGCCCCAGACTGTCGCCTGTTGAGCGATCCGTTCCAATGCACAGGAACGTTAACTCTTCCTTAGCATGCAGTGCGGCGACTCGCCCCATAAAGGTCAGCAGTCCCGCAGCGTCGACCCGCTCGGCAGCCAGCGGCTTCCGGTCAATCATGGCGTCCTCCCCTGTACATCAAATAGCGAAAACGTCTGCGTTAATGATTCGTTGCCAAGCTGAATCATCCTGAATCTTTCTCTCAGGTTACCATTCCCGCACAAGGAATGCCACTCGCACGATCGTCGATCGTTTTTGGCTGTATGCCTCCCCTCTATGGTACAATAACGTCATCCCTATTACCGTAAGAGAGGAAGCGGACTCATGGACTTGAACCAACCGACGCAGGAAAACGTTGAATATATGATCGAAGCGATTAAAACTAAACTTCGTATGGCAACGGGAGCTGCGATGCAGGCGTCTAGTTTCACGATTGGCAAATATGAGGATCTTAAAGATATTTACGATATGGTGTCTTCCAAAGACAGATTCAGCATCAGCGAAGTTGAAGCTTTAGTATCCGAGTTGGGTAAATTACGGGCTTAGCAAGCAAGACCGTCAGGCATCCTGACGGTCTTTTGGGGTAGGGAGCAGTACACTTCTCTCCAGGCAGGGTTGGCGTTGAGCTTTGTGACCTGTATTACATGATCGCATGCCCCTCAAACCCCATTTATGATCAACTTTAAGTCATGGGATGTTTTGATTTGGATCGCTTGTTTACTTACCCTTTTTTATTAGCGGCACACGGTGCCGTTATTTACTCCTTTTTTCCGTTTACATGGTTCTTAGCGGCATGGCGCGCCGCTATTGGGGCGATATTTTTGATTTGGTAGGTTTCAGTCAGCCATAACGGCGCGGCGTGCCGCTTTGTTGCCGTATATCCCATTTCCCCCTTCAATAACGGCACGGCATCCGCTAATGTTGACCGAGTTGGCGTTTACAGTCCATGTACGCACTTCTTTCCTATGTGAATCTGAAGCATAAATGGACAATGAAATGATGACATCTGTTACTCACGGATAAATACACGAAAAGCTATGCCCCTCGCTTATTCCCCCCTGAAAGGTCGTACTCCTAAGATCACAAGTCACTCGTACAACCTTATTAACTCGTTTACGGCGAAGTCGTTTTTCTCCCAATCGAATTCCGGTTTAGTCAACAGAACTTCAGGCCCTGCCAACGTTAGCGGATCTTTCATTTCCACAAGAAATATGCGTTGCTCCGGATCATATCCCGAGTAGAGAAAATACCTCTTCCCCTTATGCACGAACACCGTACCGTCCAAGCCCGGCTTCGCCGTGTTTAATGCGCCTTTGTCGACCCACTCTCCACCGAAAAAGTCCGCGGAAGCATTTTCAAGCACGAAAATCAGACGTCCCGAATCTCCTTCCCCATTGCTGGCCGTGTAACCGAGATACCATTTGCCATCCAGATGGTGAATTTCCGGAGCCCAAACCTCATATGCATTCGCACCGCTGGGAGGTGAACTCCATACGGTTTCCTGCCTGACGTTGAACAAGTCCGATATCGTTTCCGATTGCCAGACATCGATTCGATTCCCTTTGGTTGCCGTGAAATAATTTCCGTCTGTATGAAATGAATAGTTTGCGACTCTTTGGTTACGTTTCCATCAAAAATAATGATTGCTGTCATGAAAAAGGCTCACTAACTCGTTTCCCGCAGCGTTGGTATGATGATCTACAAATAGATGCTCAGGGGGCGAAAAAGATGTTGATTCATGATTACGTAGCCTATAAACTATGGGAAAGCAATCAAAAGGAACTCGAGTTGGAATTAGCTAGACAGAGACAGATCAAGGGATCGAACACCAAAGTCACTCCCCTCCCTGTCTCTTGGTGGAGCATGCTTGCGGCAAAGGCGGCAGGACTGATCCGGTAATTCATGCAGCGTTCGTGAAGGGGTGGGGATACAGCGTGGATTTAATTTATATGAAATCGTTTTTGGAAGTCGCACGCTGTCAAAGCTTCACGAAAGCAGCAGAAAACCTCGGATATGTACAATCGAGCGTAACCGCGCAAATTCAGAAGCTGGAAAACGAATACGGAGTCGTCCTGTTCGAGCGGTACGGACGATCGATGAGGCTTACTTCCGCGGGCGAACAGCTAAGAGAAACCTTCGTGCGGATTTTGGAGATATTCGATGACTCCAAGAGGCTTATCGCAAGACAAGCGAAAGGGAATCTGGAAATCGGGACGATCGAATCGCTTATGGCGTTTTTCTTGCCCCCGGTATTTCGCCGCTTCTTACAAAGCTTCCCAGAGATTAACCTGCAAGTACATCCGGTCGCTGAATCGAATATTTTGCAGGCCATCAAAGCCGGCGAGATGGACTTGGGCATTATTCTTGACCGGCTTATCGTGGACGACGACATCGAGGCGATTGCTATACGGAAGGAGCCGCTCGTTCTTGTCGCCGAGCCCGAACATCCGTTGTGTTCCGCCGATCAAGTGGGCGTCGCGGATCTTGATGGCCAATCCCTAATCGTGACGGAGCAAGGTTGCACCTATCGGGCGGCTTTCGAACGGTTGCTTGGCCAGAATGGAGTTACCTATCATATCCACCATGAATTCGGCAGCCTTGAAGCGATCAAGCAGTGCGTTGGCTACGGTCTAGGAATAGCGCTTGTGCCGCACATCGCCGTAACCCGCGAGCTAGCCGAGCGGCGGTTAGTCGCATTACCCTTTACGCACCCGGACATTATCTTCTACACGCAAATCGTTCATCATAAGAAAAAATGGCTCAACCCCGCCGTCCGTCATTTGATTCAATTGCTCGCTGAGACCGGTACCGCAACCTTAGCCCCGGCCCAAATGCCGAACTTGGTTATGCAAAACACCCCGCTCGCATGATCGTGAGTCGGGGTGTTTTGCATAGGTACTGTAAGACCATATTCTGTTTATTTACTTTTGGACGTAGGGCTGCAAAAGCGAGACTGCTTCCTCGAGTCCTTTTTTCCTCAATTCCAATCCTTTAACGATCTGCCACGATTCCACATGCTCGACGGTAGCGCCGGATTCAACCTCTTGCAGCTCTCCTAACGTCTCCAACTCCAACATCAAGCTATTCGTATAGAGTTCGAACGACACTCCGAAATCGGGGTAAGAGCCGCCCGCAACCGGATTATAGCTCTTGATGAACGTATCGCCGTGATTGCTGTAAGCCGCCCATCCCGCTTCGTTATCGCTGCCGAACTTATATGGTGACGGACCTTCGCCCTGATCCACGATCAATTCCGATTCAGTGAACGATATGCGCGCATCGTTTAACCGGCTATACGGCCACAGGATGAACCGGCGATTCGGCAATAATCCGTTGTCCGCTCCGGTCATCGGAACGATTGCTCGACCTCCCGCCCCCATAACGGACAAAGCCCATGGCGCGAATGAAATCGGCCAAGCGCCGTTATTGGTCACGCGATGAACGACTTTGATTCCTGGTCCGGAAGGATCAAACCGAATTTCTATTTCTTTTGTAATTTGATTCCAACGTTCTTGCGCCGGACGCAGCACGACTGTATTGCCGCCGATTTGTTCCCAATCGACGGGCTCGTTATCCGGATAAGTCGTGCGCGGAATGCGCTCAGGGCTCGTCCACAGGCGGTGGCCGCCATAGATGTTCCAGCTGCCGCCTCCAACGGGAGCGAAAGCATCGCCGCCCTGGGAGATCTCGCGGCCGCTATCCTCAAAGAACAAATTCGTACCGCCTGGCGAGGATAGATGAATGATTCGAGGGCCGAAATCCAGAGTAGCAAGCATTTCGGCACTGCCATTGCTTATGGAAACGCACCGGCCCCATTTGTCGTGCTTAACTTCTTTTATCGAAATCGTTGTCATAATAGTCGTCTTTCCCCTCTCGGAAGCAAGTTCTTTATCCTTCCGCTTTTAGATAATGCCCGCAGTCGTCAGGAAACGGCGGAACGCTTCGCGTCCACCTTCATCCCCCTTGTACACGCCTGCATCCTGCAATACGGCATGGAATTTGTCACCCACGTCGGCTTGCAGCAGCAATTGGACGGCGGCATCGGATCCATCGGTACCGTAAAGGTCGACAAGCGTCCATATCCAGTCGGAGTGTTTGTTCAGCGGGTGCTCCTTTGCTTCTAGCGCAGCTTCGTCGTATGGAGAGCGACCCGTTAGAATATCCGCGATCTGCCCCAACTCAATCTGCAAACGACCCGGCAATACGGCCAAACCCATCACTTCGATCAGTCCGATGTTTTCTTTTTTGATATGATGAAGCTCTTGATGCGGGTGGAAAATACCATCCGGATGCTCGGCGCTCGTCCGATTGTTCCGCAGCACCAGGTCCAGCTCGTACGCCCCGTTATCCTTGAGCCTGGCGATCGGTGTTATCGTGTTGTGCTCCGCCCGCCCGCCCTCTTTCTCACTGAACGCGAGAATGTCTGCAGACGGATCGCTGTAGCCGCGCCACTTGGCGAGGATATCGGCAGCTGCGTTAAGGATCGCCTGGCGATTGCCCGACCTCAGACGCAGCACGGACATCGGCCATTGGACAACACCGACGGTTACCTCGGGCTCTTGCAAGCAATTAAACCACTCGAGTACCGGTGCCATTTCCATAGGAAACACATGGCGTCCGGCTTGGAAATGGTCATGGTTCAGTATCGAACCGCCCACGATAGGCAGGTCGGCGTTTGAACCAATAAAATAGTGTGGGAACCGCTCGACGAAATCCAGCAATCGGGTGAACGTGGCCGGCGATATTATCATCGGGATATGTTCGCCGCAGAAAACGATACTGTGCTCGTTATAATAGACGTAAGGCGAATATTGGAAAAACCATGGCTCATTCTTGAGGGTTACAGGCAATATCCGCAGGTTTTGCCGTGCTGGATGGTCGGGGCGTCCCGCATAACCGACATTCTCTTTGCATAGCAGACATTTCGGATAGTTCGACTGCGGCAATGTTTTGAGCAAGGCGATTTCCCGCGGATCCTTCTCCGGCTTGGACAGGTTAATCGTAATTTCCAACTCGCCGTCAGATGTACGATACTTCCAGTAACCGTTCTTCCGAATACGGTCCATGCGAATGTAATTGGAATCGATATTCAGCTTGTAGAACCAGTCCGTCGCGCCGATAACCCCTTGGTCATGCGTTAGCTGTTGGAATTGCCGATTCGTCTCCGACGGTCTAGGCATCACCAAGCCCATGATGCGAGCGTCGAACAAATCCCGGAACGTCAGCGTATCATTCTCGATCAGCCCATTGGCGACAGCCGCATCCAGCAAAGGCTCAATGAGGGGAACGGGACTTGCCGGAAGCGAAGCCGCGTCAATCGCATCGAAGCCTTCGGCGGGTTCTTTCATGTTAAATAAATCCAGAAGAGCATTGCGCGCTGCATCTATATCCAATGATTCGATAAGTCCGTTATAGTGCGCAAACGCAACCAGTTTCTCGATCGCCAGTCCCAATGTTTGTTCGGATGATGCAGACGGGATTGATGATGTTGTTTCCTTCATGCCTTGACCCCTCCCAATTACTTCGCATACCCATTCGGATGTTGGCGATGCCAATTCCACGAGCTGGTGACGATGTCTTCCAGCTTATCGCGGCGCGGCGCCCAGCCCAGCTCCTTGCGCGCGCGGTCCGAGGAAGCAACCAGCACGGCAGGATCGCCTGAGCGGCGAGCTTCGAATTTCGCGGTAATCGCATGGCCCGTAACCTGCCGGGATACTTCGATAACCTGCTTGACAGAGTAACCATGACCGCTGCCCAGATTGTATATGGCGCTATCTCCGCCCTTGCGAAGCCGTTCCAGAGCCAGCAAATGGGCATCCGCCAAATCGCTTACGTGTACATAATCACGGATGCAAGTACCGTCTTCCGTCGGGTAATCATCCCCGAAGACGGAGATATACTCGCGCTGTCCTAGCGCCACTTGCAGAACAAGCGGTACCAAGTGGCTTTCCGGGCTGTGGTCTTCGCCGATTTGACCGGACTCGTGGGCGCCGGCAGCATTGAAGTAACGCAGCGACACGAACTTAATGCCGTGGGCAACATCGAACCAGCGAATCATTTTCTCCATGGCCAGCTTCGTTTCCCCATAAGCATTCGTCGGCAAAGTACGATCGTACTCGTCGATCGGTACCCGCTCCGGCTCCCCGTAGGTAGCCGCCGTCGAAGAAAACACGATACGGGACACGCCCGCCTTCTGCATTTGCTCTAATAGGCACAGAGTGCCGTAAACGTTATTGTGATAGTATTTGCCCGGGTCTTTCATACTTTCGCCAACCAAAGAGTTCGCCGCGAAATGAATGACGCCGTCGATTTCGTTCTCTTGGAATACTTTAGAGAGTAATTCTGCGTCGCGCAGATCGCCCTCGTATAGCTTACCTCCGAGCACCGCTTTCCGGTGCCCTTGATACAAATTATCTATGATAACTACCTGCTCGCCTTTTTCCAATAGCGCTGCGACCGCATGAGAACCAATATAACCTGCTCCGCCCGTAACGAGAACTGCCATCGCTTACGCCTCCCCTCTAATTTCGCGTACACCGTCGCCGATGTCGCATACGTAGAAATCCGGATGCAATCCCGTAGCCGCTTCATACTTGCTTCCCACGTCCGCGATGAATCGCTCAACGGAATTCTGATGCACCAGCGACACCGTACAGCCTCCGAAACCCGCTCCGGTCATTCGTGAACCAAGCACGCCGGGGACGGAACGCGCCGCGTCTACCATCGTATCCAATTCGACTCCAGTTACTTCGTAAAGGTCGCGCAGCGAATCATGGGAAGCGTTCATCAATAGGCCGAACGCGGCTAAATCGTTCTTGTTCAGCACTTCCATCGAACGACCGACGCGATGGATTTCTTCCACGACGTGGCGCGCGCGGCGGCGAACGGTTTCATCCGCTATAAGTTGCTCGTTCTCATTATATTGCTCTAAAGTCAATTGACCAAGAAGCGTGAGTTCGGGGAATGCT
>FWWL01002513.1_pt1 | contig 37649 bp, 38 predicted proteins | sample 2228331 | NCBI WGS metagenome assembly FWWL01 (sample SAMEA103939775, study PRJEB20133) | metagenome
GCTTCAATTCTCGCCAATTATATAGACAACGTTATCCAGCATATCCTGCTCATGTCATGGAGTTCATTCCCCCAGTATTTTAGCCACTCCCGCATTTTCCGACCATTGCTCGGGTAAAATTAAGCCCGTCCATTTTTACATTGTTCCGTTCATGGAGGAAAGCATGCGGGCAGTCTTACAGCGGGTAAAACAGGGAAGTGTAACCGTTAACGGACAGAAAATTGCCCAGATTGGCAAAGGTCTGGTGATTCTGGCAGGCATTGGACATCAGGACGATGAAAAAGTCGTCCGGGCAATGGCAGAGAAAGTGGCTTTCCTGCGGATTTTTGAAGATGAGCAGGGTAAGATGAATCTGTCGGTACGGGATGTAGGCGGTGAGGCGCTGGTTGTCTCCCAGTTCACCCTGTATGCAGATGCCCGCAAGGGACGCCGTCCCTCGTTTACTGATGCGGCGTTGCCGGAAAAGGCGCGTCCACTGGTGGACTTATTTGCCCGGGCGCTGACCGAGCAGGGGGTTCCCACTCAAACCGGAGAATTCGGGGCTGAGATGCTGGTCGAAATCCTCAATGATGGACCGGTGACGATCCTTCTGGAACTCTAATCGCTCAAAAAGCCTTTCCAGAGAGCCGTATCAAACTGAACTGCCAGCGCACCGGCTTGTAACAGGTGCTGAGCGTGGACGCGTCGGTACACACCGGCGCCGGCAATCACTGGAATGCCGCGCTGATGAAAGCGCCTTACCGCATATACCATCATCGGGAAGAGGGCGGTTCCGTACAACCTGCCTTCGAGCAAACCGCCAGAGGGGGTAGGGAGCATCCCGCGTGGAGCAGTGAGCGTAACGGCGCTGATGCGATCCATTGGAATGGGAAAATCTTCTCCTTCGTTCAAAGGCAGAGCAAGAACGATGGGCAATTCGCTCTCCAGTGCAGGGAAAAAGGCTTGCCTGTCCTCCACTGAAAGGTGGGGTGGCAGGCTGATTTCAATGGCGTCAACCCCCGCATCATTTTCCACTCGTTGAATCATCTGGCGGCACTCCCCCGGGGATTGGGGGATGAGGTGAATCCATATCGGCAGGGGGGCTTTTTCCCAGCGCTTCCCGTATTTTCGCAGTACAGAGATTAATCCCGGGTTGGGTAATCCGCTGTGCAGGAGCAGACTTCCCCTGTCGGAAAGCGCCGTGCGCTGACTGGCTGGCATCCGCGGCGTCATGGAGATTGGGTTCGTGACGAACACTCCCTGCTCTTCTGGCAGGCTCCACCCTTTGGAAGGGAAAAACCCCAGCGTTCCTGCCGCGTTCATCCATGGAGTTGGAAAGGATAACGTCTGACGGCTCATGACTCAACAGGGTTGCGGGCAGAACCGGTTGCCCGCAGAAGATTTGCCAATTTGTCCTCTACCGGCAGGCTGTGGACGGCTGGATACACCCGGTGCAGACTCTCCCAGTCTCGAATGACTTCCGGTACCGTGACCGGACGTCCCAGTTCGCGGCTGGTATTGCGGATGAATAGAGCGTGTTGGGTGCGATGACACAGGGCTGCCGCCACTTTGATTTCATGCACGCTTCGAGTGTCCAGAATCAAATGGGCAGGATCTTCTGGATTGGCTAGGCGGGGACGGGGATGTTCCGGATGTGCCGCCTGAATAGTGTAGAACAGGGGGGCTTGAGTTCCCAGCCTTTCAATGGCTTTCCGTGCGGTTCGGTGGCATAACCGGTGTGCGGGATGACCGTACTCGCCATTGCTTCCATGGCTGATGAGCACTTCCGCGTGGACGGTTTGAAGGGCTTCTACCAGTTCTGTAGTAAGGGTCTCCTCGTCTTCGGTAAACGCATAAAGGGTATCGTTCGGTCCCACCAGCGGATCGACGTAGGAAAGGAAGCGCAAACTGGCGGCGCCTAATCGCTCTGCCGCACAGCGCATTTCCTCAGCCCGAACTTCGCCGAGTTGTTCGCGGGGGCAAACCGGCGGTTCGCCGTTTTCTCCGCCTTCGCCGCGGGTGGCGATGAGCAGATGCACCCGCGCGCCTGCCCGGGCTAACAGGGCTAATGTCCCTCCGCACAACATGGTTTCATCATCCGGATGAGCAAAGAAAGCCAGAATGTTCATTCAACCTCCAGATTATGGATGGAAAATACCGCACCGTCCTTGCAGGAATATTTCCAGCCTTGTTTTTGTAAAATGGCGCAGATGCCACACTCTGCGGTTCCTCCACAGGGCATGGGAGTATGGATCAGCACTTCGGCATGATCGGGGAGAAGGAGCCGATTCTTCCAGTTCACTGTCTGGAAAAAGTTTCCCAGAGACTCGCGGTGCAAGACACCCGCCAAAGCATCGCACCACGTGAACGAGTCTGGAAGATGCTCCAGGGGTAAAACCTCTACTTCAGGGGGTAGGTTTGTGGGTGGTATGTGAGCATACAATACCACCTCCGCGCGCTGGTTTAAAGCCTGTTGAATGAGGGGCATCAGTAGAGATGCCAGCCCATCCCAATCGAACAGAGCCACTTTACGGGTATCCGCAGGCAGGTGGAAACCTTTTCCAAAGGGTCCGCGAAGAAGGATGCGGTTCCCTGCATACCAGTGATCGGGGCAGGGTGCCAGGCACAGACGGGAGTCTGGATATGCAGTGGGATAGAGAGTAAAGGGTATGACCTCACTTCCATCGTCAAGGCAGTTTGCCAGGAAGAATTGTCCGGGTAGAGTATGTAATTTTGGGGGGCATTCCAAACAGGCAATGGATGCAAGACTGTCGTAACGAATCTCACGGAGAACTGCCTCGATGGGAGTCATAGGGTTAATTTTACGCCGAATTCGCGTGAAATCACGGTTATAATTTATCTATCAATGAGTCAGGTCAGGTGTTATGAGCGAAGGTGAAGTTCTGGGCACCAACGGACGAAAAATCCGGCTGACCACGTTATCCAGTTGTGCAGGCTGAGCATCCAAACTGAATGCGGAAACGCTGGCGCAAGTGTTGCGCCCTCTCAAGGATGTCTTTGCCTCACAACAGGTTCCCGATCTGCTGGTTGGGTTGGATCAGCCGGATGACGCTGCGGTTTGGCGGCTGTCTGAAGATCGTGCGTTGGTCATTACCACCGACTTTTTCACCCCCGTCGTAGATGATGCTTACGATTACGGGGCAATTGCTGCTGCCAACAGTCTGTCCGACATCTACGCTATGGGTGGAGAGCCCTTCCTTGCTTTAAATGTGGCTGCGCTTCCTCCACAGTTGCCTCATGACTTACTGGCAGAAATCATTCGCGGCGCGGCAGAGAAAGCCCGCGAGGCGGGGGTGGTTGTGGCTGGCGGTCATACCGTGCAGGATAAAGAGCCCAAATTTGGTCTGGTGGTTGTGGGGTTTGTCCATCCGGAAAGGATTCTGACCAAACACGGGGCGCAGGTTGGCGACCGGCTGGTGTTGACCAAACCATTGGGCTTTGGTACGGTAACGACGGCTTTGAAGCGCGGAGTGGCGGAACCTCAGGATGTAGAGGAAGCCGTGACCTGGATGAAGCAACTGAATCGACAGGCATCTGAACTTGCCCGGCAATTTCACCTCAAAGCCGGCACCGATATCACCGGCTTCAGTTTGTTAGGGCATGCGCTGGAGATGGCGCAGGAATCCGGCGTGGGAATGCGCCTGCGCTATCCTCAGATTCCGTTTATCTCCTGCGCTTATCACTATGCCCGGCAGTTCATTTTCCCTGGCGGCGCCAGCGATAACCGCCTGTACTTTGGACAGTGGGTGCGCTTCGATCCCAGTCTGGACGAACATGAACAGATGTTGTTGTTCGATCCCCAGACCAGCGGTGGTTTGCTTCTGGCTGTACCCTCAGACCGCATTGAGGCATTCCTTCAGGAAGCCCAAAAGGTGAATATTCCTGTCTGGGAAGTGGGCGAGGTTGTGCCGGGCGAAGGCATTGAAGTGACATGGTGAATCGCCCTTCCCCGGTGGAACTGCTTGCTCCAGCGCGGGATGCTGAGACCGGCATCGCCGCAATTAACTGTGGCGCAGACGCAGTGTATATCGGCGCGACACGCTTTGGAGCACGCGAGGCGGCGGGAAATCCCCTTGAAGACATTGAACGTCTGGTTGCCTATGCTCACAGGTATTGGGCAAGGGTGTATGTCACCGTGAACACCTTGCTGTACGATGAGGAACTGGACGAAGCCCGCAATCTCATCTGGAAGTTATACGAAATTGGCGCAGATGCCCTGATCATTCAGGATGTGGGTTTGCTGGAGATGGATTTACCCCCGCTGGCGCTGTTTGCCAGCACCCAGATGCACAATCACACTCCCGAGCGGGTGCGCTTTTTGGAGCAGGTTGGGTTCTCACGGGTCATTCTGGCGCGTGAACTCTCTCTGGATCAGATTCGCCAGATTCGCGCCCAAACCAGTCTGGAACTGGAAGGATTTGTGCATGGCGCGCTGTGTGTGAGTTATAGTGGACAGTGCTACCTCAGTTACGCCCTGGGCGGTCGGAGCGGGAACCGCGGTCAATGCGCTCAACCCTGCCGCCGTCTGTACACCCTCTACGGCGCGGATGGTCAGCCCATCGTCCGGAATCGCTACTTGCTCTCCCTGAAAGACCTGAACCTCTCCGATTCGCTTCAGGATCTGATGGATGCCGGGATCACTTCCTTCAAAATCGAGGGTCGTCTCAAAGACCGGGCTTACGTGATGAATGTGGTTGCCGCTTACCGCCAGCGGCTGGATGCCTTGCTGGATGGAAAGTCTTTTGTCAAAGCCTCTTCGGGAAAAAGCACCTTTGATTTCTCTCCCAATTTACGCAAGACCTTCAACCGTGGGTTTACCACCTATTTTCTCAAAGGTAGAGATCCGCAGATGGCATCGCCGTTCACCCCGAAATCCGTGGGTGAGCCGCTTGGAAAAGTGGCGGCGCTAACCAGGGATGGATGTGTGCTGGAAGAAAACACGCCCGAAGTCCATGCCGGTGACGGCATTTGTTTTCTGGATCCGGATGGCAATCTGCAGGGAATGGTGGTGTTGAAAGTCCAGGGGAGACGGCTCTGGCTGGAAAGCACAGCGGCACTGCGCCGGGGAACGCTTCTGTCCCGCAACCATGACCGGGTTTTCCTGCAGCAACTCGAAAAAAGTCGTGTGGAGCGCAAAATTGCCGTTCAATTCACCTTGCGAGAGGATTCTCAGGGAATCTCGCTCCGTGCGGAGGATGAGGACGGTAACTGTGCCGAAGCCGTATGGCGTGGGGAGTACTCTCCGGCGTTGAAGCCTGAGGGGATGCTGGAAACCTTCCGGCGGCAAATTGCCAGCCTTGGGGGGACGGAGTTTTCCTGCTCAGGGGTACAGATGGCGTTTTCTACAGTGCCTTTCCTGCCGGTTCAGGTCATTAATGCGCTCCGCCGTGAAGTGGTGGAGCACTTGCGCGAAGAGCGGTTGCGCAACTTCCCGCGTATCCTGCGACGGCAGATGGAAGAAGGAGCAGTTTTTCCGTCGGAGCGCTTGTCTTTTGAGGGGAATGTGTTGAACCGTCTGGCTCGGGTGTTTTATCTCCGTCACGGTGTGCGGGAAATCGAGCCTGCGGCAGAGTCCGGGATGGATCTGCGCGGTCGAAAGGTGATGACTACCCGCTTTTGTTTGCGCTTTGAACTGGGGGCTTGCCCAAAGCAGAAAAACCCCAAACGGCTGCCGGAACCGCTTTATCTGGAAGATGAACTGGGCAACCGTCTGGCTTTGCGTTTTCGTTGCCAGGAATGCGTCATGGAAGTGATTTATCAGGGCAGGGATAACCGAAGCGCCGTTAGCGACATTCCGTATCAAACAGAAAAATAAAGTCGTCTGTACGTAGCGCTAGAATGCGGTTGTCGCTTGCCCACTGGCTTTCGTAGGGAGTTTGCAAGCCAATATCCAGTAAAAATTGCGCTTTCTCTTCGGTCAGGAGTACCCACGCCTGATCCAGATCGTCGAAGTACACCACTTTCTTTCCATCCGGTGACCAGTTTGGGGAACGCATGGGGGGATACAGCGTTTCATCAAAGGGCATGGTCTTACGGGTTGGACTCAATCGGTCAGCCTGATGGCGCATGGTTTCTCCATAGGGGACGACCCTGCCGCTGGGAATGTCAATGTCCAGCATGACATCACAATCAGCGCCACAGGAGGCAATGATGCGGATCTGGCTTTCCGACAGCCATTCAATAATTCCCTTGCTACCGCTTCCAGAAGTGGCGGTGGCTTGTTCTCCCGGAAGTAAGTCCACGGTTTGCCCGCTTTTCAGGTCAGTCACCATGACGGTGTACACATCCTCTGGCAGACGCAGGGCTACAAATGCCAGTTGATTTCCAGAGGGTGACCAGGTCAAATCTCCAAAAACGCTGAGGTTTTCAAAAAGGGTTTTGGGGGTATCAAAATCTGGTTCCTGAGCAAGAAGCACTCTCCCGGTAAACCAGATAGAGCGCCCTTTGGGCGAGACATACGCCAGGGTATTTTCTTCCGGATGCCATGCAAGCAGGTTTCCCTGATCCTGATTGGTGCGCACCGGATCGAGCGTTGCCAGCAGACAGGAACGATCAGGAACTGTTGGAAATGCGGGGGCAACCGAGGTTGGTAGGGGTGTTGGGGTAGGTTCTTGGGCTTCCACTGGAGCCGGTAGCCCCGGCACCAGACCGCAAGCCGCCAGCAATAATCCTCCCCAAATGATCAGGATGAAGCGCTTCATGGGGTGCCGATTCCTCTGTTATCGTCCGGGAGGTCGTGGGGTAGGCGTTCCCCGGGTGACGATGACCTCGATGGAATTGGGTAATACCGACTCAACCCGTAAGGACTCCGCCAGAACTTCCACACGCGGTACCAGTTTATAAGTTCCGGGAGTAACCCCTTCCAGATCGATCACCACTCGAACTTCCCCGGGCTTCAGGTTATCCAGCATGGGCAGAGGTCCAGAGAGGATGATCGTGGCTGTTTTGGGCGCCAGTTGAACCGAAAACTCCGGATTGAGGTTGATGACTTCGACCGGCAGGTCACTCAGGGTGAGACTGCCTTCTATAGCCGAAACGCCCACAATCACGCTGACGGTTTGATCCCCTACAACGGTAATGCCTTCGGGCAGGTTGAGCGCTACCCGCACCTCGAGATCATCGGTAATCCCGCTCAGGTCAACCGGATTGGTTTCCACGTATCCGGGAAGATTTTCCACCAGCGCAGGATTGCTGGCGAACACTGTCACGGCTGGGGGCGAAACCGTGAGAGATGTAAGGCGGTATCCACTGGCAACCTGTCCAGTCGTGACCACCTTTACCACCACATTGCGGTATCCGCCTCTCTGGGTGATCGGCTGAACCACGGTGACTTCAGCGGGGGAGATGGTCAGATTGCTCACCAGCAGCCCGTTTTCATCCACAGCCTGGATGGTTACATTGCGGGTGATCGTCTCGACGGCTTTGTTCAGGTCCAGCACCACCCGCAGGGTTTTTACCCGTTCCACCACCGATTTGGGTCCGGAAATGGTTGCCCGATCCACACTGAGTGATGGAATACCCGCATCATAGCCAATTGCGGGTTCTCCGCGTTGGACAATCCCAATCGGGAGGGTAACGGTAGCCAGTTCGTCTATTTGCAGGGTAAGGGTTTGAGGGGAGTAGGAAACAATGCGTACGGGGGCATTGTCAATCTGAACCTGAACAGGCAGGGTATATTGTCCGGCGGATAGCCCTGCCAGATAGACAAACCCTCGTACATTAATTTGTTCCTGTGTGAGTTTTTCCCACACAGAACGCGGGGCGCTGAGCCGCAGGGTGAGGGAGCGCGATTCCTGCGTGCTGACGATCATGGCAGGGTCCAGACCGACGTAGTCGATGGTAATGGGAAAGGGATAGGTGCGGACTTCCACCGGGTCATTGGCAGTGACGGCGGAAATCCATACTGCGATGGCTAACGCCAGCGAGAGGAAAAAAGTAGGCACGTATTTCAGTACTTGTCGCAGTAGTTTCACCGTTCCTCCCGAGGACGGTTTTGACCCAACAATCCGCGAATCCAATCCAGAAAAGTTGGTGCGGGTTGGGAGGGCAGGTAAAACGCCATGAGGATGTTTTCCAGCCGTTCGCTGTCCAGGCGTCGAATCATTCTGCCGTTGTGCGCCAGAGAAATCAAGCCGGTTTCCTCTGAAACCACCACAGCAATGGCATCGGTTGCTTCAGAAATTCCCAAAGCCGCGCGGTGACGCAATCCCATTTGTCGTTCAGGAGAGCGGTTCAAGATCCCGCTGGAGGACAGCGGCATGACACAGGCAGCGGCGGCAATTTGATCATCTACGATGATGGCTGCGCCGTCATGCAGGGGGGTGTTGGGGTAGAAAATCTGTAAAAGCAGTTCAGGAGTCACCCGTGCATTCAGCCGCACGCCCGTGGAGACGAACTCTTCTAGAGAGTCGTTACGCTGGAGGACGATTAATGCGCCATGCCCGCGGTTGGATAGACGCATGGCGGCAGTGACGACAGCCCGGATGGTTTCTTCTAAACCGGAAAACGTATGCGTTTTGCCAAAAATGGGGGCGGATCCGGCGCGACCGAGGCGTTCCAACCCACGGCGGATCTCCGGCGCAAAGATGACCGGTATGGCTAACAACAAGGCTGGCATGATGGTGCGGATCAGCCAGGAAAAAGCAGGTAAATTCACCAGACTGGTAAGCAAACTCAGGAAGATGACCAGCAGGATGACCCCGCGCAAGAGAATGAGCGCCTGAGTCTCGCGCACCATGATTAACACGATGAAGATAATCAGGGTGACCAGGGCAATATCCAGCACACTCATCCAGGTGAGGCGCTCAACAAGAAAGTAGATCTGATCCAGCAAGTCGGTCACGGTTTTTTAAATCGGGCGAAGAACGCGGTCTGCGCGCAGTTGTTTGAAGAACAGGGTTGTCCCCGGTCGCAGGGATTCCACGGCGGCTTCCTGCCATGCTGAAACACCCAGGGTCTGTGGGGTTCGCTTTTCATATCCCAGTGGTTTCCACAAAGCCTCTGAAGCCAGTTCCGGCGGTGCAAAGATGAGCGAGGCTTCGCATTGCAGATTGCGGGAGGATCGCTCCATTTCTTCGATGAGAGGGGGTAAGACCTCGGCGGCAGGAAGAGAGGGTTCCAGAAGGATATCCACCGTCCGGGCAACCAGATTTTCCACCTGCCAGCCCAGAATACCGCCGGGCTGAGCGCCTACTCGCAGAATCAGGAATGCTTTTTCGCCAAATGCCGCCATCACGTCTTCCCGGGTGAGCGGTCGGGCAGGTTTCCGCAGGCGGTTGATTAGACCGGCAATTTCTTCCGAATCTTTTGGCTTTCCGCGAGATACCGTAATTTCCCCTTGAGGCACGGCACGGCGTGGCTGGGTGCGTACTTCCTGTGCGGCTTCGAGGGTTTGTGGAACCAGTCGCTTCCATGCCGCCATGACCTGTTTCCATGTTTCCTCAAACGTGCTGTCGTTGCGGATGACTACGGTGGCGGCGCCGATTTTTTGTTCCTGAGGGGGTTGAGCGGCGATGCGCTGGCGGGCTTCCGCTTCGCTCATCTTGCGGTACTGCATTAAACGCGCCAGTTGAATTTCTGGCGGCGTGTACGTCACCCACACGCTATCACAGGTCTTGTGCAGTCCCGCTTCGAGCAGTTTAATGGCTTCGATGACGATGACCTTTTGAGATGATCGCTGTACCAGCCACTCAATCCCCTGCCGCACTAGCGGATGAATGATGTTTTCCAGGCGGTTCAGGGCTTCGCTATCTGCAAAGACGACACGCGCCAGTTTGGCTCGGTCAATTTCTCCTTCAGGGGTTAGAATCCAGCGTCCAAAGTGGTCAATGACCGGTTGATACCCCGGTGCTCCTTTGGCAATGGCACGATGTGCCAGCGCGTCGGCATCAATGCCGTAGGCTCCCAGATGTTCCAGCATGCGCCGAACGACGCTTTTGCCGGTGCCGATGTTGCCGGTAAGTCCAATCACATATTTGCCGGGCCAACTGCTCACGCGGTCCTCCCATGGGGAATGCTTAAAGAGTATCGCCAGTGCTTTTTGATTTTAGCCTTGCCTCCCCGGAATGTCAAATCAACCGGCTTGGAAGCGTACCGGGTTGGTCAAAGCCTGTTCATGAATGCCAGTTCACTTCCCGGATTCCATCTCGGGTTGATTCGATTGTATATCCAATTTTTCCCGAAGCGGCTTGGATTTTGCAACTTCCCGGTGGAAAATGCGTAGACTTTCATAGAATAACCGGGAGGTTTACCATGACAGAACAAACAACCGTTGTTTTCCCCACAACCAGCGAAGAGCGCACCTGGGCAATGCTGGCGCACTTAAGCGTTTTGATCAACCTCTTTACCGGATTGCTGGGTCCGGTGGTTGCGCTGGTAATTTACCTGTCTTACAAAGACCGTTCGCGGTATGTGGCTTATCATGCGCTTCAGTCGCTGGTGTTGCAACTGGTAGCCTGGGTTGGTTTTGGCGCACTGGTTGGAGTGATCTGGACCGTGGTTGGGGCGTTGAGCGCTATTCTGGTGGGCTTGTGCCTCATCCCCTTTGCCTGTGCCTTTACGCTGGTCCCTCTGGCTGTGCCTGTGTACGGCATTGTCGGGGCAGTCGAGACCAGCCAGGGGCGGGATTTCCGCTACTGGTTGATTGGAGACTGGGTGCGGGGAACGCTGGAAGGATAGACTTTCTTTTGCTGAAATCCATTAAAGTCCCTGAGAGGAAGATATCCCCATGATGACCTTACCGAAGAAGAAAATCATCCTCTTTCTCATCCTCACTTTCGTGTTGAGCAGTGTGTTCTACGCGCTCATCTTTGCTTCGGGAAATCTGGAAGGCTGGACGATTGGCTTGATGTGGTGCCCGGGCATTGCGGCGCTGATCACTCAACTGGTCTTCCAGAAGAATCTGCGTGGATTGGGATGGAGCCTGAAACCCCTTCGATTCCTGCTGCTGGGGTATGGCTTGCCGATCCTGTACGGATTGGTGGTGTACGGCATTGTCTGGTTGAGCGGCGCAGCCCCCTTTAAGGGGGAGGAGATGGCGCAGGAAATGGCGACACAGGCTGGCATGCCGGTGTCCACTTCCGGCTTTCTGGTGAATTATGTCCTGATGATGGGCACGTTAGGGATGCTGGGTTCTATTTTTGCAGCACTTGGGGAGGAAATCGGCTGGCGTGGTTTGCTGGTTCCCGAACTGGCGCGCATCACCTCTTTTCCGTCAACGGCGTTGATCAGCGGGGGGATCTGGGCTGTGTGGCATTACCCCCTGATTCTCTTCTCCGAATACAATAATTCCTCTGCACCACGCTGGTTAGGGTTGATCTGCTTCACCCTCATGGTGCTTGGCATCAGTTTTGTGCTTGCCTGGATGCGCCTCAAATCGGGGAGTCTCTGGGGAGCAGTGATTTTCCATGCCAGCCACAATATTTTCATTCAGGGTGTGTTTACACCCCTGACCGGTCAATCCACACTCAGTCCGTATTTGATTGATGAATTTGGTATTGGACTGGCTCTGGTAGGTGTGGCTTTGATGCTGATCTTCTGGCGCAAACGGGCTGAGGCTCAGCCATTGCCTGCAGTGCAGTGACCGATTTGTTGCCCAATCGGAAGATCCAATTCACCCTTCATGAGGCAGGGTTGCCTGCCCTGAAGGGTGAATGTTTTCCTGCGGGTCGGGGATCTCACGAGCGGCGGCGACCAGCATGGTGTGGGCTTCATCGAGCAGGCTTTCCAGATGGGTCAGGTCGTCAGGGCGAAAGGCGGCTTTTCCAAGGCGGGCTTTTTCGAGCCGTTCGATGGCGCGCCACAACGAGCCCCGCAAGCCGCTGGATTGATGCGCCCAGCAGGAATCGGCGGAGATGCGTTCCAGCCTGTGCACCACTTCTCTTGCCTGTTCCAGACGAAGTTTCAGCCGATATTCTTCCTCCATAGATTCGGCTCCACCACTGGATCATTTCGATTACAAAGGCAACCCTTCCTCTGAGGCGATCTGCCGAATGTACTGAGCCGCAAGCAGGTAATCGCTCTCTTCGGTCATGTGCTCTAACATGAGCGGGACATCTTGAGGTAAGCGACTTGCCTCACGCAGAAATACTCGATAGTCCAGTCCGCCCAGTCCCGGGCGCACCTCGTCCAGATGGGTGGTGAGATGCGGACGCAGAACGATGTCTTTGGCGTGGCAGGATTTTATCCATGGACCGAGGCGCTCGAAGCAGTCCTGAAGCAGGCGGGCATTTTCAAAGTACCGCTGAGGGCTGTTGATGAGGTTGACGGGGTCCAGATGGACCCCAAACATGGGACGATCAATCGCGCGAATGAGGTCGAGGTAGTGGTCCACCGAGTCGGGGTACATCCACGGCATGGGTTCCAGGGTGTAATATGCCCGCCTGGGCTTCACGCTATCGAGAATGTCGCGCACGGTCAGGACGATCATCTCAAAGGTTTCTGCGGTTAAGTTCCGCGGATCTGGACCGTCCCACTTTTCTCCGCGTGAACCGGAAATATTGACCGCGCAGAGGGCGCCGATTTCATCTGCCAGTGCCAGGGCTTGTTTGCACAGGGTAAGGGCTTTCTGGCGTTCCTGCTCATCGGGACTGAGCGGATTGCTCCAGGCGCCGACTTCTGCGATGATGAGATCCGCCTGCTGAGCGGCAATTTCGTATTGTCGGATCGTTTCCAGAGATGCAGAACCATCTACCGGACAGTACACAGCCCGATACCTGTATCTCTGAACGACTGCCACCCATTCTTCAGGGGAATGATAGGGGTGAAAGAGTGGACCTCCCAGGCGCATCATTCATTCCTCCTCCTGATTTTCTCTGGGAAAAGATGGAGTTCTCGGTCGTCGTTGAGGTGCAGGGGCGATTTGTGCAATCACATACCAGAATGCCAGCAGGGCGGCAATGCCCAGCAAAAAGGCAACGAAAAATCCCAGGCGAAAGTGGAGCGATAACCCTATAGAGCCCAGTACCAGACCGCCAAACAGGGTCAGACTCAAGCGTGCCAGATGATGACGTTCAAAACGGGTGATCAGAGCAGAGTCTTTCAAAGCACGGATCCGTCTGCTAAAGGCGTGCAGATCCCAACTTGCCAGCCCGCTTGTCACGGAGAGCAGTGCCAGGAAGGGAGAAATCTGAAAGAGAGGAAGCAGGGCGTTTTCCATGCAAAAGATCAGTAAGAAGGTGGGCGTTGCCCAATCCATGTTCTTCCACCTCAGCCCCAGCCAGATGAATCCCACCAGCAAGTTGACCCCTGCGGCAGTGTACATCCCCTTTGTGGCAAAGCCCCATGCGGGAAAGAGGGCAGTGAGAAGGATTGTGGCAGTCAGAAGGTCACGTGTTTTCATGTCGGCACCCCCGTTCCACGTTTCAGGTAAGGACGCAAGGGGATGGCTTGCCGCACAATTTGCTCCAGTGGTAGGGCAATATCCCAGTCCAGCACCTGGATGCCTGCTCTACGGATCTGTTGCAGGGCAAATCTGCGTTCGGCGAGGGCAATGCGCAGAGCCAGTTCTTCGGGAGAATCTGGGGCTACCTGCCCGGCATCGTAACGAATCAAATCAGGGCTGAGTACCAGCACCTGATAGCCGTGCGCTCTCAGGGTGGTGAGGATCTCCGTGTCTTGAGGCTGGAGCGGGCTGATGAGCACGACTTGAGAACGTGGGGGGAAGAACCTTGTAGGCAGGTATGAAAGCGATTCGAGCGCGTAGTTGCTTCCTAAACGTGCCCGCGCCAGCACCTGCAGAATGCGTTGATGCTGGATTTTCCCTGCGCCGGGAAAAGCGATGTCTATTCCTGCACCATATACCAGCATCCCCACCCGGTTGCCGTCTCTTAAGAAAACATCTGCGATGGATGCGGCGGCATCCACTGCATTCTCAAAAAGAGGATGGGTGCCCGTTCCGCCATAACTCTGCTCCCGTGCGTCCAGAATGATGCCTACATCGGCAACCCGCTGTTGTTCGAAAAGATTGGTGTACAAATTCTGTTCTTCCCGTGCGGTAACCTTCCAGTTGATACGCCGCAGAGGGTCTCCGGGCTGGTATTCGCGCACCAGGAAGAAATCAATCCCCACGCCGCCTTGCCGGGCGGGGATTGGACCGGCAAAACCGCGTGTTTGCGGTGGGCGAATGGGAATGGAGCGCAAAGGACGAGGGCGCGGACGAATGGTTAAGCGATGGGATGCCTGCACTGAGGTCTTCCCTTCGAACAACCCATAGCCTTCGCGATAACTGACCTGAAGTGTGGTAAACCGGTAATCCCCTCTTCCGCCTTTTACCTTGTAAGTTAACCGGATTTCCTCACCAGCAGGAAGAGGAAGAAACCGTGAGGTCTCACCTTCCAGCACGGTCAGTCCTTCGGGAACGTTGTCTTCGATCAGCACTTCCGGTAAATCGCCGCCGTTGTTTTTTATAAAGACATTGACCTCGACCGGAGTATCGGGGAACACCGTTTCCAGAGGAAGGGTGCGGTAGGCAACCAGTTGAGACGGGGCAGGGCTGTACCATACCGCAATTCCCAGATACACCAGCAGTGGAATTGCCAGAGCGATGATGGCACCGTTCAGGCTGATCAGCCCGGTGATGAGAAACCCGAAGATCAGAAGCAACAGGAAGGCTGTTCTGCCGTTCATCTCAATCCACTACCGGGACGGGCACACTGTTGAGAATCTCTCCCAGAATACGCTCGACGGCTTGAGGGGTGGTCCACAGATCCGGTTGCAGGATGATGCGGTGTTGCAGGGCTACCCGGGCAAAGGTTTTGATGTCATCGGGTAGAACATAGGCTCTGCCTTTGATGGCGGCGTATGCCCTTCCCAGTTTCAGCAGAGCCAGCGCCCCCCGCGGGCTGGCGCCTACGGCAACCTGTCGGTGAACACGGGTGCGATGGACCAGGTCCACGATGTATTTTTCCAGATCCGGGTCCACGTACACTTCTTCGATGATCTGACGCATACGCAGGAATCCAGCCGCATCGGTGATGGGTTGAAGGGTGATGGCATCCTGGCGTCTATCGCGGCGGCGGCGCAGGATTTCCTGTTCTTCTTCCGGGCTGGGGTATCCCACCGAGAGTTTAATCAAAAAGCGGTCTAACTGCGCTTCAGGAAGGGGAAACGTGCCTTCGTACTCAATAGGATTTTGGGTGGCTACCACCAGAAATGGCTCGGGCAGTTTCATGGTCTCGCCTTCCAGCGTGACCTGATATTCCTGCATGGCTTCCAGCAGTGCCGCCTGTGTCCGGGGTGAAGCGCGGTTGATTTCATCCGCAAGGACGATGTGGGCAAAGACCGGACCCTGACGAAGCACAAAAGTATTGCTGGCACGGTTGTACACATATCCCCCGGTAATATCTCCCGGAAGCAAATCGGGGGTGAACTGGATGCGTTTAAAGGTCATCCCCAGCACCTGGGCAAATGAATTGGCGATCAGGGTTTTTGCCAGTCCGGGGTAGTCTTCCAGCAAGACATGCCCACCTGCCAGAAATGTGGTCAGGATTTTTTCCAGCACATCTTGTTTCCCAACAATGGCTTTGCTCACCTCATTGAGGATGGCTGTGGATACACTGGCAACTTCGTGGACGGGGGGATGGTCAGACATCAATTGGATCCTCCAATTCTTTCTTCTATAAAAATCACCACCTTTTTCAGACGATGGAAGGCTTCTTCCCTCTCAGATGGGGAAATGGTCTCACCGGGATGGGAAAGCCTGTTGCGCAAACGTTCAAACCAGGCTTTTGGGGTATTTGCAGGGCGGTCAGGTGCGGTGATGCGGCGGGTGCGCAGGAACTCCAGCACATCTTCCGGCAGATCCATGGTTCCCTCGCGGACTTTTTTCTCTACCTCCTCACTGGTGAGGTGTTCCTGATACCCCACAATATCTGTGATCAGATGCGCCAGATGACGTGCCAGGTTTTCACTGGCAAAACGATTTCTGGAGAAAGTGGCAAGATACCATAACCAGAAACGATACCGGGACATGCCGGAGATGCCCCCTTGTGGTTCGGGCAGTTGATCCGATGAAGGTAATCCTTCTAAAACTGCCCTTCCGATCAGGTATATTCCTCCCAGGATCATCACTGCCCAGAACAGGGGTTGCGGCACGGTGTTGACGATCAGTTGCGCATACCAGATTACGTATGAGACGGGTTCAACAATGATGGTGCGGATTTGCTGACGGAAAATCACCGTGAGCAGGATGGCTATGCCCAGGCAAAGCGTCAGCCAGAGTCCAAGCGATTTGCGAGACGGTTTCATGCAGTTTGCTCCGTGCGTTGGCATGCCGCAACGATTTCTTCCAGACATCCGGTGGCTTCCAGTTGCTGGCGTGGTGTGCTGGAAAGGTGTCCGTAGCGGGCATCTTCAAAAAGTTGGGTCAGTCGGTACACGGGTTGTTCGGGCAGCCCATGCTGGACAAGGGTTTGAATGAACTCATGGGGAGTCATCGCATTTGCCCGTTGCACACCACGACTTTCGGCAACTACTTTGACCATTCTCCGGTAGCACTCGATGATCGTCTCGCGCAAATCTGCCCCCGATTGCAGGTTTTCAAGCGCTCTGGAGGCTTCAAACCCCACCTGGGAAAGGGGATGAGGAGAACTCTCTCGCCTGAGGATGAATAACCAGATTGCGCCAAAGAGCGCAAAAGCAATCAGGATGACGGTGAGGATTGCCACGCTGTTGACGAGCCAGGAGGGTGGGTTGGCTACGAAATCCGCCAGCGGTGGCATGGGCAAAACATCCTGAGAGGCTCCAGATTCCCCACCACCAAACCCAAAATCCTGCGGATTCAGGTTGTTCATGGCTTGACGCAATCGCTCGAAGAGGAAAAGGAACAGGGCAAATACTGCCAGGTAGCGGAACAGTCTCTTGCGCCGTTGGGGGTGAAGGAGCATGTACACGAAGTAAATCGGGAATAGAGTCAGTGCCAGTCCCAAAATTACCTGAAAGAACCCCAGCAGAGGAGTGGCATCGGGCAGGTTGCCGGTGAAATCTTCTGCCCGATTCAGTTGTTGATTCCCATAAATCAAGCCGGGTCTTAAGGTCAAGCCTGTCAGCCCGGCGCTGAGCAAAAGTGAGAAGAGCAAAAGCGCTCCAATCAGGATCAGTAAGGTTTGTCGTGCGGTCAGCCTGTTCATTTGAATACACTCTTAAGGGTTTCTGCGGAGAACTCTGCAAATCGGATATTCACGTTGGGCTGTTTTTATGGTATCACATCTTGACCTTTCCTTTACGTTTTTGTAGAGTGGTTTTTTGTCAGTTTGTTTTATACTCTAGAGAGGAGTGCATATGACCCAAGAGTGGATTGTGATGACCTGTCCAACCTGTGGCGCCAAAATGGCACCCTCCTTACTGGAGCCGGAACGATATCAGTGCCAGTATTGTGGAAACGAGTATTTGCTGAAGAACTTAATCGGGACGTCCGAATCAACCATTGGGAAGATTCGCCCCCGTCTTGTAGCGCCCGAATCGGTCAAGATTGAACGCCTGCCGGATCGTGTCCGGATGACTCATCGCTGGTTTTCGCTTAAGTACATTCCTTTGGCGTTCTTTGCGCTGGCGTGGGATGTGTTTTTGATTTTCTGGTACGGCATGGCGTTTACAACGGGTGCTCCGTGGATCATGATTTGTTTTCCGGTTGCCCATGTGGCGGTGGGAGTCGGGTTGACTTATTCGGTGTTGACCGGATTTCTCAACCGCACGGTGGTGGAATTGACCCGTAACGAACTGGCGATTTGGTTTGAGCCGCTTCCGTGGTTGGGTGAGAAGACCTTACCCGTTTCACAAATTCGCCAGTTGTATTGCAAGAAAAAAGTGACGGAGAATTCCAAAGGCTCTTCAGTGAGTTATGCCCTTCATGCGGTCATGCAGGATGGCAGAGACGTAAAACTGCTGGACAATTTCGATTCTCCTGAAATTGCCCGGTTCCTTGAACAGCAACTGGAAACGTGGTTGAAAATCCCTGACCGCCCGGTTGCCGGTGAGTTCAGGGAATAGGAAATTTCCTCACTGAATGGGAAGAAATCCGCACTGCTGGAAGAGATTCTGTCCTTCGGCAGACAATAAAAGTTCCACGAACTTTCTGGCTTCTTCCTGTTTGGAACTTGCCGTTAAAATACCATAATGATATGAGGCTGTGACATTCAGCGAATCGGGTATGAGGATCTGGCGTACTTTGTTGATGTAGGATGGGTAAATATCGCTCTGATACACAATGCCTGCATCGGCTTCCCCTAATTCCACTTTTGTGACCACGGCGCGAACATTGTTCTCGTAAGAGACGACATTGTTCAATACCTGTTCTTTGTAGTTCTCCCCAAACTCTCCATCAAATTTTTCCAGCAGTTGAAGGGTATATTTTCCCGCTGGCGACTCCTGGTTGGCAAGGACGATTTTGACCCCAGGTTTCCTTAAGTCCACCAGACGGACCACTGGAGAATGCAGATGGGCAATCACCAGCAGGCGATTGGCAATAAACTCTCCGCGGTCATTCGGATTGACGAAGCCTTTCTCTGCCAGCACCTGCACTGCCCCGGGATCCGCGCTGAGAAAAAGATCGGCATTTGCCCCCTGGATTATCTGTTGTGCCAGTTGTTGAGACGGGGCAAAACTGAAAGTCAGAGAGGTATCCGGGTTTGTTTTGGCGAATTCCGCCTCGAAGGATTTCATACATTCGCCCAACGAGGTTGCCGCCAGGATGGTGACAGGTTTCGAAGGCTCCGGCGTGCTTTGCGGTGCGCATGCAGACAGCATGAGCAGGATTGCCAGTGCGATAGAGACACGGTATCGAAATGGTTTCAGCATGGGTTCGTGTTGATCCTGAAGAAATAGGGTAGGTTTACGCTCTTCCAGCCAGTGCTTTGAGAAACACTTTCAGATTGAAGGGTTGCCCTGAAAGCAAATTTTGTGCTCTGAACATCCCCGCAGCCAGGCGAATCACCAGCCACGCCGTCAATGCCTGTAAAACAGCGGCGAATACCAGTTGCCAGACGGGAACAACCGTAGCCGCTAAGCGTGTGATCATAGCAATCGGAGAGGTTAGGGGGAACAGGCTTAACACCACAGAGACGGTCGAATCCGGGCGGAAAATCAGTGCATTTATGAACAGGATCGGAATGATGAGGGGGAAAGTAACTACCAAGGATACCTGAGAGGCTTCTCTCATGTTAGGCGCCAGAGCACCAATCCACCCCATCATGCCGCCGAAAATGGCATATCCCAAGATAAAGTACACGATCCCCCATACCAGAATCCCTTGAGGTATTTGAACTTCCTGGAATACCGCAAGAGACTGCCCGCCAAATGAGCGAATCAAAACAGTAGCGGTCAGCCATACCAGTGTTTGAAAAAGCCCCATGATGCCCAACCCCAGCATTTTCCCAAACATCATTTGATGGGGAGAGACTGAAGTTAACAAGATTTCAATCACCCGGTTTTGTTTTTCGGTGGTTATGGTGCTCAACAAGAGCGAAGAAGTTCCAAATATGAGAATGTAGAAGATCAACATGGTCACATACGGAACTGCAAAAACCAGCGTATCATTTTCATCTCGCTGGATCTTCTTCGAGGCAAGGGTTTCTTCTTGGAGAACCATGGGTTGAACCAGACGTTGTAACAACTCGGGGCGGTCTTTGAACAGGTTGTACTCAATCAGCCGGTTGATTGGATAAATGCCAATGGCGCTGGAAAAGGGACTGCCCCCTGAAGAAATCCATCTGACTTTTCCGCTTTTCAGGTAATCTTCTGAGACAACATATAACGCCGTAATTTTCTCCTCTGCAAGCGCTTCTAAACCGCTTTCTTCGTCATGGAAGAGTTTCACCATGTCCTTGAATTCCGCCGGAATCTCGCGGATGATCCCGCTGTTGTCCACCAGACCCTTCACCTCATTTTGCGGTTCTCCGGGCTGAGAGCCGGGTAAGGCGGTGATCTCCGGACTTTTTTGAAGCAGTCCAACGACGAGTACCGTGATAAACCCCAGAGTGGGTAACAGGAATACGCCGAGCATGAAAGAACGGCTATGCAGAAGCGTGTTAACCTCGTGTTTCAAAACGATCCAGACTTTATTCATGGGAATTTCCTCAAGATGCTGGAGAGCGGAATAACTCCTTTAAAGTGACTTTTTTTCCATACCGCAACATTCCCAGCCGGAAGGCGCGACCTGCCAGCCAGATCGAAAATCCTGCGCAGAGGATCAGTATTCCTTCAGAAAGGGCAATTTGCCAGAAGGGAATGCTGGTTGCGACCGAGCGCAAAGGCAGTGATATGGGCGCTGAAAAGGGAAAGAGGGACAATCCAATGGACAATGGGCTGTCAGGTTTTTCCAGGAGCGTTTCCATAAAAAACAGTGAAATGTAGAAGGGAAATCCAAAAAGTCCGGAAAATTGCTGGGCTTCCCGTCCCTCGGCTACAATAGCCCCAACCATCGTCATCAGTGCCGCGATCATGATAAAGGCTGGAACAGCCAGCAGAATCATCAACCAGAGGGCATCCAGATCGATGCTGAACGTACCCAGCGCAGGAAGATTACGCAGGGAAAATAACAGGATCGCCACTGGGGCGGGGAACCAGAATAAAAGTTGTGTCAAACCAACGCTCAAATTTCCAAAGAGTTTTCCTGTGATGAACTGATTGGTCGAGATAGATGAGAGGATGATCTCCATGGTTCGATTTTCTTTCTCGTCCCCCAGGGCTTTTAGAATGTAGTTGCCGGTGATGCTGATGGAGAAGAAAAATATCATTCCGAAGGCGAAAATCAGCATGGGCGTCCAGGGCGGAGTGGATTTGCTGGTTTCCTTTCCGTTCAGGGTCTCAATCATCAGATCGGGTCCTTCCAGGATGCGGTTTTTTACCCGGGGGTCTTCATTTTCCAGCAGGTGGGTGAGCAGGTATTGTGAAACCGCGTTTGTTGCTGTGGTATCCACGCCCGTTTGAGAAACCGAACGTACTTTCCCTGTGGTGAGATAATCGGGCTGGATGACGAAATAAGCCTGAATGTTCCCTTGATCCAACGCCTGCCTGGCAGATTCTTCATCGGCGTAAGGGATTACTTGAACTGCCAGAGGTCCCTCTCTATCCTTGAAGGGTTGGGTATCCGGAAAATACCCTGATTGATCAATCACGGCAACCGGACGGAAATCGGTGGTGAACCATACCCCCGCAAATGAGACGATGGCTGCCAGGATGAGAGTCAATGGAAGCGAGAGCAAACCAAACAGAAAGCGCCTGGTCCAGACATGGCGAATGTATTCATGGGTAAATACAATCCACGTTTTGCTCATGCTTCTTCCCCCTGAGCGGTAACGACCTGGATGAAAATTTCATCCAGGGTGGGCATGGCAATTTCGAATTTTTCCAGCGCAACGTTTGCCTCTACCAGAGACTTTAAGATTTCTTGCGGGGTTGTTCCAGCGTCTAAGTGCAACAAATACCCTGAGTTGACCCGCTCGACTTGCAGTACGCCCGGCAGGTGAGCGGGAAGGTCACCAAGCGGATGAATCATCACCTCATGAGATGCAAAATTGCGGCGAATCTCGTTGATCTTGCCGTACAGCATGACTTTGCCGTGATTGATCAATACCAGCCGGTCGCACAACTCTTCGACCTGATGCATCTGGTGGGTGCACATGACGATGGTCTTCCCCCGGTCCCGTTCTTTCAACAATAAATCTTTCACCATCTGGGTGTTGACCGGATCCAGCCCGCTAAAGGGTTCATCTACGATAATCAAGTCCGGTTCATGCGCCAGGGTGGCAATCAACTGGGCTTTTTGCTGCATGCCCTTGCTCAGTTCTTTGACCTTTTTCTTGCGGTGATCATAAAGGTCGAACTGCTTCATTAGATCGGTCACCCGTTGTGCTACCAGCGAGGATTTCAATCCCTTCAGGCGAACCAGATAATTCAGGCACCTTTCCAGAGAGATGTCCTGATACAATCCGCGCTCTTCCGGCAGGTAGCCGATGCGGTTTTTCTTTTCTTCGGTCATTTTTCCCCCCAGCACCTCTACCGAGCCGCTGTCGGGTTTGAAGATATCCAGAATAATGCGGATGGTGGTGGTTTTCCCGGCGCCATTGGGACCCAGAAGACCGAAAATTTCTCCCGGCTCTACGTCAAAAGATACCTGATTGACGGCTGTTTGATTGCCAAACCGTTTAACAATATCGCGAACCTGAATGGTAGCCATACGTGAAAAAAACCTTCTTTCAAAGTGCAGTCATGGAGAAATGGCTCATGTTCTGAATAAAAAGAACCTGACAAAATTATAACCAATAAGTTAACTCAAAACTGGTGGGGAAAACAATTTTTGACACATTCTGGACGTAGAGGCAAAAAAAGAATTCCCCTGTGTGAGAATGCTGCCACTCATTCCCGCATAGGAGAACTCTAGAGGAGAATGCACTCTTAAGATACCGGGAGAAGGTTAAGGGTGTCTGAAAAAAGATTAAAAATCAGATAAGAACTCTCTAGAATTTACACCGTCAACCGGTTATCTGGATGCGAACGACCCGGTCCAGATGGGCAAAATCCTGCAGGATTTGAATGGACGCTGTCGGGAAAACCTCACGGGCTATGTTGGCAACCTGAGTGCCCTGATCCCATTGAATTTCCAGCAAAATACATCCCCCAGGAGCGATCCAGCGGGGGGCGTCCCGCAGGAGGGCAGAGATTTTTTCTACACCGGTAAGTCCCCCATCCAGTGCGGAAACCGGCTCAAAACGGGCTGGGGGAGTTTCGGCAAGCGCAGGTGTGGGAATGTAGGGGAGATTGGCACACACCAGATCCACGGGACCGGTGCACGCGGTAAGCAAATCGCACTGCACGAATTGCACCTGATGGGCAACATGGTGTTTTTCTGCATTCCGCTGAGCCACCCGCAAAGCACCTCGGGAGCAATCGGTTGCCAGAACGTGAACAGATGTTACCGTGTGGGCAATAGAAACGGCGATGCACCCGGAACCGGTGCCCACATCGGCGACCCGCTGGCGTTCTGGGAATTGCTTCAACCACTCAATGGCTGTATCGACCAGAATCTCGGTTTCTGGTCGGGGGATGAGGACATCCGGAGTAACCTCAAATTCCAGCCCAAAAAATTCCTGCTTGCCGATCAGGTAGGGCAGAGGCACGCCGTTCCTCAATTGGGTGAGCAAGTCATTCAGATCTTTTATTTCTTCTTCTGTCAGAATTCTTTCTGGATGGGTAACTACCCAGGCTCGCGTGCGATTTAAAACATGAGCCGCCAGCATCTGTACTTCGATGCCGGCGGTATCGGATAGCGATTGGTAAGACTGACGGGCTTGCTGGAGCCATTCCCCCAGCGTCAGACTATTCTTCATCCTCATCAGAACCGGTAGCCAGGCGTTCTGCTTCACTGCGCAGAGCCAGTTCGTCAATGAACAGGTCAATCTCGCCGTCCAGCACAGCCGGCAGGTTGTATGAGGAAATCCCGATGCGGTGATCGGTCACGCGAGATTGTGGGAAATTGTAGGTGCGGATTTTTTCTGCCCGTTCACCAGTGCCTACCTGCGAGCGGCGGGTGGCATCCAGTTCCTGCTGACGTTTTTGCTCCTCAATTTCGTATAATTTCGCCCGCAGAATGCTCATGGCACGCAGTTTGTTCTGCAGTTGTGAGCGCTCATCCTGACAGGCAACCACAATGCCCGTGGGCAGGTGGGTAATGCGAACCGCGGTAGAGTTCTTCTGCACGTTTTGCCCGCCGGCACCGGCAGAGCGGTACACTTCGATTTCAATATCCGAGTCGGGAATATTGATGTCCACCTCATCGACTTCTGCCAGCACCGCAACCGTCGCAGTGGAGGTGTGAATGCGCCCGGAGGACTCGGTCACAGGAATGCGCTGCACCCGATGCACCCCCGATTCATACTTCAAGCGGGAATAAGCCCCTTTCCCTTTGACCATGAAGATGATTTCTTTGTATCCGCCAATGCCCGTCTCATTTTGCGAGATGATTTCGACGCTCCAGCCGCGTTTTTCCGCATAGCGGCTGTACATGCGGAATAAATCACCTGCAAACAGCGCCGCTTCCTCACCGCCTGTTCCCGCGCGGATCTCGACGATCACGTTGCGCTCATCACGGGGATCTTTGGGAATGAGCAGCATCTTCAGTTCTTTTTCCAGCGTCTCCTGTCGCGGTTGGAGCGTTTCCAGATCGGCTTCAGCGAGTTCGCGCAATTCCTCATCGCCGCTTTCCAGTAAACTGCGCGCTTCCTCGATTTGTTTCAATACCGTACGGTATTCCTGGGCTTTTTCCACGATGGGTTCCAGATCGGCGCGTTCTTTGGAAAGTTCAATGACCTTCTGGTAATCCTCCGCGTTTTCTTCCAGAAGGCGGTTTAACTCTTCATATCGGTTTTCAATCGCAATCAATTTTTCCAGCATAACCGTTTATCGTAATCCTTATAAAAACTCATACACCCAAACGGGATATTATACCAGACCGTGAAAGGGCAGTGCCTTAAGGTTGTGAAAGCCGGCTTTCTGGTTGGCTTTGATTCAACCACGCTTCCAGGGTCTGAAGCGCCTGAGGAAGAAGTTGTGCAGTTTGAGGGGAAAGCGAGCGGTCAAAGCCAAAGCCGTACCCGCGTAAGGAAAGAAGGACGGCGCTGGGCTTTTTTCCATAAAGGGCGTGGGCAAGAGAAAGGCACGCAGCCGGTGTAAGATGATGGGTCAGTGGGGAAGACTGAAAGATCGGTTGAACCTCTTCCAGATGGATCTCTTCGGGAACACTGCCGGTGTGGGCATCCACAAAGACGATGCGGGAAAAATCTGCCATCCACTCCGCCATTTCGGGCATCAACTGCAGGTAAAAGTGCATTTCCAGGGTAGGGGTGCACAGCACAGGGTTTTCTTCGGGATATTCCGGTAATGTGTACCCCCAATGCTCTGCCAGCGCGCGTAAAAAGTGCCACGCTACCCCATCATCCTGCCGATCAATGTTGCCGTATCCCAGTACCAGTGTTTTCACGGAGGGGAATTATACTCGATGCCCTGCTTAAAAGCATCCTTCCCTGCGCTTTATCTGCAGGGAAGGATGTCATCAACGAGAGAGAGTCTTAATCCCGCCGCAGGGTTTGTACCAGATTCCCTTCGGCATCCACCACATCCATGACGATGGGCATTTGCCCGACTGCATGGGTGGAGCAGGACAGACAGGGATCGTAAGCGCGGATTGCCGCCTCGACACGGTTGAGCATTCCCTCAGTGACCTTTGGACCGGTGATATAGGTCTTTGCCACTGAATCGACGGCTTCGCTCATTGCCCAGTTGTTGTGTCCGGTAGAGACGATCAGATTGACCTTCTTGATTTGCCCGTGCTGATCCGTCCAGTAATGGTGGAGGAGGGTGCCACGCGGGGCTTCGATCACCCCTACGCCTTCTCCTCTAACTTCCTTGCGGGTGTTGAGGATATCTGTGCTGAGAATATCCGGATCATCCAGCAAGAAGCGCACCCGTTCTGCCGCAAACAGGCATTCAATCATGCGGGCGTAATGGTAATACAGGGTATTTTCCACCGGCTTGCCGGGGTTGAGGGCTTTGAAGCGTTTCAGTTCTTCGTTTGCCAGCGGAGTGTCAATCTTTTCGGCAATGTTCAGGCGTCCCAGCGGACCTACGCGATACACTCCATTGGGCCAGCCAAGTTTCTTGTAATAGGGGAATTTCAGGTAGGACCAGGACTCGACATGCTCAGCGATATAGTCGAGGTAATTCTGGGCGCTGAAGCGCTCCAGTTGCGCTCCATCCCGCCCAATCAGGCGGATTTCACCGTCATACAATTCCAGCCCGTTCTCGGGGGTGATCAAGCCCAGATAGCCTGTGGGGAAGACCGCAAACTTGCGGATATCTTCCATGTTGGCTTCTGCCCAATCGCGAATGACTTGAATCCCCGTCTGGATGGTGGCAATGGAATCATCCAGCCCGGCGAGTATTGCATCCCGTTCAGCGGGGGAGAGGGCTTTGTTAACGCCACCTGGCACCGAGAAATTGGGATGGACCCGTTTCCCGCCCAGGATGGCAATGATGGACTGTCCCCACTTACGCAGGTTGACTGCCCGTACCGCCAGTTCGGTATTCAGTTGTGCCACACCAATCACATTGCGAATGGCGGGGTCGGCATCGAAACCGAGCAGTAAGTCGGGTCCTGCCAGTTCAAAGAAGTGCATGCCGTGGCTTTGCACAATTTGCCCCATGTGCATCAGTTCTCTCAGCAGGGAGGCAGGGCGGGGAGGAGGACAACCCAGCACAATATCTGCCGCTTTGGATGCCGCCAGATGGTGACTGACCGGGCAGATTCCGCAAATGCGCGGGGTGATGTACGGCATTTCAAAGACCATTCTGCCTTCGCAGAATTTTTCGAAGCCGCGGAATTCGTTCACATGCATGTAAGCCCGCTGGACTTTGCCCGTTTCGTCCAGGTGAATGGTCACCTTGGCATGTCCTTCAATGCGGGTTACCGGCTCGATCGTAATTTTTTGCGCTACCATTATTTCCTCCTCACTAATGCCAGTGGAGTTTATCGTCTTTCAGTTCCGGAATGCGTCCCTGCGCCAGTTCGCTGAGCACATAGAAGATGACATCCGGATCAGGCGGGCAACCGGGAACAAATACGTCCACGGGTACCACTTCGTGCACGGCACGGACTCGGGTCATTCTGGCAAGTTCTGGATCATCGGGAATTTTGCCTTCTTCATCGGTGCTTTCGGTTTCAATGTATGCCCGACGCAGAACCTCTTCCATTTTGAAGAAGTTGCGCATGGCGGGTACACCGCCGAAGACGGCGCAGTCACCCAGTGCCACCAGCAACTTACAGCGCTTGCGCATTTTGTGGGCAACTTCTTCGTTAGCAGTGTTGTTGATACCACCCTCTAAAATCCCGACATCCACGCCGCTTTCATCGGGTTCTTTCAGGTCAGTAATGGGGGTGGCGCGGATATCCACCAGTTCGGCAATCTGCAGAATGCGCTCGTCAATATCCAGTAAAGACATGTGACATCCGGCGCATCCCGCCATCCAATCAGAAGCAAGTTTTGGCTTTGCCATGGTCAATCACTCCTTTCAAAACCATTCCATTAAGCAGGCTCTCCAATCAAACCAACGGGAGAGGGTAAGGATGTGAAGGCGGTTTGCCACTCGGTATTCACAGACACCTGGAGCCGTTTTCCAAGTTCCATCAGGGTATCGACGCTGGAGCGTACCCATTCAGGCGGTTGCAGTGCGGCATGAGCCTTCTGGACCCGTCCCTCAAGGTTGATGTAGGTACCTTCCTGTTCAGCCCACATTTCCACAGGCAGGACCACGTTTGCCATAGCCGTCAGCCGGGATACATGGCTTGCTGCCACTGCAAGGAATTCAACCCCTTCCAGTTGTTGAATGAGGGCATTGGAGGGTTCATCGTCGCCCAATGCAATGAACACGGCTTTGTGTCCTTTGGGATGGAAGGGCTTGGACAACCCCAGTTGCCCGGCAAGCAGGCTGTTTGCCGCACCCTTGGCGCTGACCAGTTTGGCGTTTTCACCCGCCTGTCGGATGACATCCAGAAGGGCTTTGGCAGTGTTTTTGTCCAGTCCCTGTCCGTACACAAAGACGGTCGTTCCGGATTTTCGGATCAAATCGGCAACTTTCGCAATGTCCGTTTCAGCAAGTCCGGCTTTGCCCGCCAGTTCGCTCAGATTGCCGGAAGCGCCGTTGTGACCTTCTCGAATTGCCGCCGCCAGGGCTTCCAGGGCAATGCTTTCCTTCCCTGCAGTGGGTTTGAGGGCGACACGGGCATAATCGGCGAAGCGGTTTTCCTGGCTGTCCATGACCACCAGCGCCATGGAGGTGTTCAGCCGCCGTTTGATGAAGAAGCCCAAAACCTGGTGATCGCTGTACAAATCCAGCCCAACCGTGACCACGCAATCAGCACGATGAAGCACATCCAGTGTATCTTCATGGATGCCTGTTTCAGCAGCGAGCAGGGAAGCCGCGCCACTGCCGTCCATGCTGGCGATCATCTCTGCCTGCAGTCCCTCTTTGAACAGGGAATGGAAGGCTGCAAGGGCTTCAGCAGGCAGGCGTGGAGAAACCAGCCCAGCCACATCTTTGCCCTGATGGGCTTTCATTGCCTGGGAAATCACTTCCAGCGCTTCATCCCACGAAGCGGGTTGCAATTTGCCGTCTTTGCGCACCAGCGGGGTCTTGACCCGTTCGCGGGTGTCGTCGAGCGGGTCAAAGCGTCCCAGTTTGCAAATCACGCCGCCGTTGACGGTTGCATCCCAGTCTCCCAGGATGCGCACAATGCGGTTGTCACGGGTCAGCACTTCAACGCCGCATCCCACCGAGCACTGCACACAAACGGTATGGGTGCTTTCGGTCTTTTTCTCCAGCCCTTGATAGGCGCTGCGCCGGTCGATGATCGCGCCGGTGGGACAGACCTGCGAACAGGTGCCGCAGGAGATACAGGTGCTTTCGCCGAATGGCACGCCGGTATCAGCAATCAGCATGCTGTTGGCGCCGCGTTCCTCAATGCCCAGGGTGTAGTTGCCCACCAGTTCACCGCAGGCGCGTACGCACCGCCGGCACAGGATACAACGGTTGTGATCGATGACCAGATTGGGATGAGAGGCATCTACCGGATACGGCTTCCATGCTGGCTGGTAATCCCAGTGGGTCATGCCCATATCCAGCGCGGTGTTCTGAAGTTCGCAATCGCCTCCAGAAACCTGACAGTAAGGACAAAAATGGTTTCGGTCGCTAAAGATGAGCGTGAGGACAAACTTGCGAGCAGCCAGTACCTTGGGGGTGTTGGTGTGTACCACCATATTCTGGCTTACCGGCAAGGTGCAGGAGGGTTGCAGGGTGCGCAAACCTTCCACTTCCACAACGCAAACACGACAACCACCAAAGGGTTGTAAGTGGGGGTGGTCACAGAGGGTAGGGATTTTAATTCCCGCTTTTTCTGCGGCACGTAGCACCGTCGTACCCTCAGGAACCTCAACAGTTCTTCCATCAATTGTCAAAGTTACCATAGAAAGATGTCTCCCGGGGATTGTAAAGGATTGTTCCTGTGGTGGATTTATAATGCCTTCCTTCCCATTCTAGTTTTTGAAGGGGTAGAGGGCAAGTGACATTCATCACAAGTGCAGTTGCGAAGCAACAAGAATCTCCACAAAATAGATAGATATGAATAATGGTATAATCCTCATTCGAGGAGTGTTTTTAAGATTTTTGGGTAAAGAACAGGAGCGACAAACCATTGGCGTTTGATCCATTTCGGTGGCTTTTAGGTTTATTTTCCCTGGATATCGGCATTGATCTGGGGACGGCGAACACGCTGGTGCATGTTCGTGGGAAAGGGATTGTGATTAATGAACCTTCATGGGTGACGATTGAAAAACCCACTCGTCGTCCGCTGGAGGTGGGTTTGCGTGCCAAAGAAATGGTTGGAAGAACTCCCGCGAATGTGATCGCTGTGCGCCCGCTTCGAGATGGCGTTATCTCGGAGTTTGAAATCACCCGCGCCATGTTGCAGTACTTTATTGACAAGGCGCATCAGCAATCGATTGTGCCTGCACCCAGTCCTCGGGTGGTCATCGGTATTCCCTCAGGGGCTACCGAAGTGGAGCGCCGTGCAGTGATGGACGCGGCTTCTGCCGCTGGGGCGCGGGAAGTGTATCTGGTTGAAGAACCGCGGGCGGCGGCTTTAGGCGCAGGTTTACCCGTTTCGGAAGTGCGTGGAACCATGATCGTGGACATCGGCGGTGGTACAACCGAGGTGGCTATCATCTCCATGGGTGAAATTGTGGTGTCCCGTTCGTTGCGGGTTGCCGGTGATGAACTGGATCAGGACATCATTCAGTACATTCGCAATAAATATAATCTGTTCATCGGCGAGCGGATGGCGGAACAGGTCAAGATTCAGATTGGTTCAGCCTACCCTCTTCCGCAGGAAAAGACGATGATCGTGCGAGGGCGTAACCTGATCAGCGGTTTACCCGAATCTCTGGAAGTTTCTTCCGTCGAAATCCGCGAGGCGATTTCAGGATCCTTACAGGTGATTGTGGACACCATAAAGGATGCACTGGACGAAGCGCCGCCGGAGATTGTGGCGGATTTAATTGAAACCGGCGTGTGTCTGGCAGGCGGTGGAGCGCTTTTACAGGGGTTATCGGAGCGATTAAGCGAAGAACTGGGATTGCGCGTTTGGGTAGCGGAAGACCCGATGACCTGTGTGGCTCGGGGAGCCGGCATCGTTTTAGAGAATCTTGATCGTTACCGCAATTATCTCGCTTCGGTAGAACGAAACGGCGCCCGGGCATAAAACGGGGAAGAGATTGACTTCTTTTTAGAATGACCGGTTTCCTGGAACGATTCTGGCGCACAGGCGTCATCTTTCTCATTGTGGCAGGATTGCTTTTCCTGGCACTGGGGGGCTATCTCAACCCGATGGTTCGTTATGCCACCGCTCCCTGGATTGCAGCACAACGCTGGTTAATGACCCGATATCTGGCATTTTATGAACTGGTCAGTTCTCCGCAGGAGATGGCGGCGTTGCGTCAGCAGGTGGCTTCGCTGGAAGAGGAAAACGCCCGTTTGCGCAGTCAGGTCATTGAACTGCAACAGGAATTGAGCAAAGCCCAGACGACCAGCGCTTTGTTGGATTTTGCCCGTTCGCGTCCGGGAGATCGCTTTGTGGGAGCCTCCGTGATTGGGCGCGATCCCAGTCCATTTCTTCAGTATGTTTTCATTGACAAAGGCTCGGATGACGGTTTGCGTCGTGGAATGCCGGTGGTGACCGCCGAAGGGCTGGTAGGCAGAATTGATGCAGTCATTGCCAATGGCGCCCGTGTGCAGTTGATCACCGATCCCGGCGCCGCGGTAAATGTGAAGATTGCCAACAGTGAGGTGGAAGCCATTCTTAGCGGTTCGCTTACCGGAGAACTGACGCTGGAAATGCTTCCTCAGGAAGCCAGCCTGAAGGTCGGGGATGTCGTCCTCACCTCTGGGCTGGGCGGAAATTATCCGGAAAACATTCTGGTAGGGCAGGTTGCCGCTTTGCGCCAGCAGGAAACCACCCTCTTTCAAACCGCACTGATCCAACCCGCCGTAAATTTTCGCACCATTCGGACTGTGCTGGTTATCACCAATTTTTCGCCCGTAGATCTCTCGCCTCTCCAACCGGTCTCTCCTGCTCCATGAGGGAAAAATGGTGATTTTGTTGGGGATTCCCATTGCCATCCTCCTGACCATGTTTCAAAGTGTTGTGGTCAGCAATATCCCATTGCTCCACGGCACGGCAGATGTGGTGCTTTTAGTGCTGGCGGCACTGGCACTGCAGGGACGAATTTCAGCCATTTATGAATGGGCTGTGATGGCGGGGATTTTGATGGGATTGCTCTCTGCGGTTCCCTGGTTCATCCCGTTGTTTGGGTATGTGGGGGTGGTTGCCATTGCGCGTTTTCTGAGGCGGCAGGTGTGGCAAACTCCTGTGCTGGCGATGCTCCTGACCACCCTGACAGGGTCATTGGGTATGTTGATCATGCAAATGCTGGCGTTGCAAGCCCAGGAAGTGCCGATTTCCATTGCGGAAAGTCTGAATCTGGTGATTTTACCGGCGATATTCCTGAATCTGGTGCTGGCTCTGCCAATTTATGCCTTAACAGTAGATGTGAGCCGTTCTGTGGTTTCAGAAGAGGTGGAAATATGAGTTTCCCATCCATTCATCATGAAGGATTGGAGCGATCACGACTGGCGGTGGTGTATGCGCTGGTCATTTTGATCGTTGGATTTTACATTTACAAATTGTTCGAATACCAGATCGTTCAGGGTGCCGATTTTGCCGCCCGTGCCGATGAAAACCGCCGTGCAGAAATCAGCGTCCCGACCCAACGGGGGTTGATCATGGATCGCAACGGTTTTATTCTGGCTCGCAATGTTCCGGCATATCACGTGACGATCACACCAGCCTTCCTTCCGGGTGATCCCACTGCCGGGGGCGATCCGGATGCCCTGAACACGGCGCTGGATGATCGGGTTCAGGAAGTGTACCGAAAATTATCGGAACTGGTAGGCATTCCGGTCAGTCAGGGGGTGATTAACGAACAGACGGTTAAAGCCTTCTCACCCTGTCAGACCGATCTGGGCATTGCTCAAATCGTATATATTGCCGATACCAACGCGCCTTACTCGCCGATGCGGGTTGCCTGTAATGTGCCTGCGGAGACGGCAATGATCATTCGTGCCCGCTCTGCGGATCTGCCCGGGGTGGGCATTGAAACCGAACCCGTTCGCGATTATCCCACCGGTTCCCTGACGGCGGTGGTGGTTGGTTTTCTGGGACCGGTCCCTGCCGGTCAGCAGGAATATTACGAGGAGAAAGGACTGGTTTCCGGGCGGGATAAGGTGGGCTATGCGGGCATTGAAGCCACCATGCAGGATATTCTGGCAGGACGGAACGGCAAACGCGTGGTTGAAGTGGACGGTGCCGGAAAGGAATTGCGCAATCTCGAGCCTCCCATTGATCCTGTTCCCGGCAATACCATCCGCCTGACGCTGGACACCCGTCTGCAAAGCGTGGCACAGGAAGCCCTGGTCGGCACCATTGATTACTGGAACCGCCGCCTCAATAAAATCCGTTCCTCCAGCGGTGTGGTGATTGCCATGAATCCCAAGACGGGGGAGATTCTGGCGCTGGTTTCTTATCCCTCCTATGAAAATAACCGTATGGCGCGGTTTATTCCGGAGTACTACTACCGCCAGTTGCTGGCAGACCCGAACAAGCCGCTCTTCAATCATGCCATCTCCGCCGAGCATCCGCCTGGTTCGGTGTTCAAGTTGCCTACGGCAATTGGTGCGCTCAATGAAGGGGTTGTCACGCCAGAACAGGAACTGAACGATCCCGGGAAAATCACCATTATTCAGAAGGCTCTACCCAACTCACCGGGTACGCCATTTGATTATGTGTGTTATGACCAGAATGGACATGGCGATGTCAACTGGCTGCGAGGAGTGGCGCTTTCCTGTGATGTGTATTTCTACAAAATCGGCGGTGGATACGCTCCAGACGGCGTTTCCGGCTTGGGAATCTGGCGTCTGGGAGAATACTCCCGCGCACTGGGCTACGGCACACCCACGGGGATTGAACTACCCGGTGAAGCCAGCGGTTTGATTCCCGATCCAGACTGGAAACGCCGCACTCAGGGCGAGTCCTGGACGACGGGTGATACCTACATTGCTTCTATGGGGCAGGGGTATGTGCTGTCAACGCCGCTTCAGGTGCTGGTTTCTGCCGCCATCCTTGCCAACGATGGGAAGTACATGCAGCCCACGCTGATTCGGGACGTGCTGGACGCTGAAGGGAATGTGGTCAAACCCTTTGAGCCGCGCTTGAAGTGGGACATTACCAAAGACCCGGTCATTCGGGTGTACGATGAGAACAATCTCTTGACGGGTGAGCGGAAGACCGTCCAGCCATGGGTGGTTTCGCTGGCAAAAGATGCCATGCGTCTGGTGGTCACTGAGGGGACTGCGAAAAATGTTTTCGCTGACAGCCCGGTGCAGAACTCTGCCGGCAAAACCGGTACGGCAGAGTACTGCGATAACATCGCCAATCAGCAAGGGCTTTGCATCCGCGGGAACTGGCCCACGCACTCCTGGTATTTTGGCTATGCTCCGTATGATGACCCGGAAATCGCTGTGGTGGCTTTCGTGTATAATGGTGGCGAAGGCGCAAGTGTAGCCGCACCCATTGTGCGTAAAGTGATGGAAGGCTACTTTGAATTGAAGTCCATTGATGCGGGGAAATGATGCCATGATCATGCAGAGGCGGCAGGCAGTCACCATCAAAGGCGTGCGGGATGGGTTGCTTATCACCCTGTCCGAAGGTTCCTGGGAGGAACTCCGTCCTGCGCTTTTGCAAACCATGGAAGAGCGGTTGGGCTTTCTGAAAGGCGCGCGTGTGGCGCTGGATGTCGGCGATCATCTTGTTCACGCTGCAGAATTGGGGGCTCTCCGCGATCAATTCTCAGATTGGGGTATTACCCTTTATGCCGTCATCAGTCGGTCACCGGTAACGGAGCAAAACGCTCAAGCCCTGGGCTTGGCAACCCGCCTCTCGACACCTCGTCCCGAGCGCACCATTCGTCCGCTCGAAAGCCATCTGCAGGGAGAAAATGCCATTCTGGTTCAACGAACGGTGCGTTCAGGGTTCAAAGTTTCTCATCATGGACATATTGTGATTATTGGGGATGTTAACCCGGGCGCAGAGGTGCTGGCGGGCGGCAATGTTCTGGTGTGGGGAAAACTCAAAGGCAGTGTGCACGCCGGTATGGATGGAAATGAACAGGCTGTAATTTGTGCATTAGAATTAGAGCCAACTAGTTTGCGCATAGCCGGAATTCCATTGGCTTTGCCGCTTCGGAAGGGAAAACCTGAACCGCAAATGGTACGAATGGAAGAGGGACGAGCGATTGTCGAAACCTGGAAATCGAAGAAATAAGGGAGCGATTCACGGATGACAGCAAGTGTAATTACTTTTACTTCTGGAAAAGGTGGCGTAGGTAAGACGACTACCACTGCCAATGTGGCGGTAGCCCTGGCGCTTTTAGGCAAGAAAGTGGTTTGTATTGATGGGGATATTGGCTTACGGAATCTGGATTTAGTGCTGGGCTTGGAAAACCGCATTGTCTATGATGTGGTGGACGTGGTAGAAGGTCGTTGCCGACTGCGCCAGGCAATGATCCGGGATAAACGCTTGCCCGAACTGTATCTGATCCCTGCCGCGCAAACCCGGGATAAAAATGCCCTATCTCCCTCGGATATGGTGCGCCTGTGTGATGAATTGCGCCCGGAATTTGATTTCATTTGCATTGATTCGCCCGCAGGCATTGAACGCGGTTTTCGCAATGCCATTGCTCCCGCCGATCAGGTGGTGGTGGTCACCAATCCGGAAGTCTCCGCAGTTCGGGATGCCGATCGAGTTGTCGGGTTGGTGGAAGCCGAAGAGAAGGGACCTGCCCGTTTGATCCTCAATCGGGTTAACCCTGCCATGGTCAAACGAAATGAGATGCTTTCGCCAGAAGACGTGCTGGAACTGCTGGCAATTGATTTGCTGGGCATCGTCCCGGAGGATGAGAACGTGGTCATCAGCACCAACCGTGGACAGCCCATTGCTCTGAATGGAAAAACCCGCGCTGGCGAGGCGTTTCACAACATTGCCCGCCGTTTGAACGGGGAAAACGTGCCCTTGATGAAACTGGATGATCGCCAGGACTTCTTCAGTAAACTGGCAAGGATGATGCGTTCGGGAGGCAGTTGATATGGCAGGGTGGCTGGACTGGCTCATGGGTCAACGAAACAAGAGCGCCGATCAGGCGAAAGAACGCCTCAAACTGGTTTTGATTAACGACCGTACCGATTTATCGCCGGCTCAGATGGAACAGTTGAAGAACGATTTGCTGGCGGTCATCGAGCGCTACATTGCCATTGATCCAGCCCGCGTTCACATCACCATGTCTCAGGAAGGGCGTGAACATCGTCTGCTGGCAGATATTCCTCTCAAGCCAGCCACTCGCAAACGGTGAGTGTTCATGCTGGATAAGGGAGTTTACAGGTTTCTTTTATGATCCAACGGGAGACATGGAAGCACTTTGACTACTGGCTGTTAGGCGCAGTGGTCATTCTTTCCATTTTCGGCATAGCCATGATTCGTTCTGCCATTGCCGGGAATGAAGTGCTGGCAGAACTGGTTCAGCGACAGACCATTTACGTCATCATCGGGTTTGTCGTCATTCTGTTCATGGCGTCTCTGGATTACCGCTATTTTTCGGCGCTGTCCCGGGTACTTTACATTGGCGCTATTGTGTCCCTGCTGATCATTTTTGTCTTTGGCACGGCTTTCTTCGGATCGGCGCGCTGGCTGGATACCGGCTTGATTTTGATTCAGCCCTCTGAACTGGCGAAAATCATCATGATCATTGTGCTGGCAGATTTCTTTGCCCGCACCCGCGACCGCAAAAAGGATGTGCGCTGGATTTCGCAGAGTTTTCTGCTCACTTTTGGCGTGGTGATCTGGATCTTACTTCAACCCAATCTTTCTACTTCGATTGTCATTATGGTTATCTGGTTTTCCATGCTGTGGGTGAGCGGTTTGCCGGTCAAGTATTTGTGGATATTATTGGGGGCGTCGATCGTTCTTCTGATAATCTTCGTTATCCTGCTGTTTAGCGGACAGAAAATCCCTTTCATTGAGGATTATCAGTTAAAGCGCATTGTGGACTTCCTCTTTCCAGATCCCAATTCGCGGCATGGGAATATCTTCAACGTCCAGCAAGCCCTGATCAGCATTGGTTCCGGAGGATTGTTCGGGAGCGGCTATGGACACAGCACGCAGGTGCAGTTGCGCTTCCTGAAGGTGCGCCATACTGACTTTATCTTTTCTGCCATGGCGGCGGAATTTGGCTTTGTCGGCACGGTGGTGATCATTTTGTTGTTGCTGTTCGTCATCATTCGTTGTTTCCGCGCCGCCGCATTAGCCGCCGATCCTTTTGGCGCTTTGATTGCTTATGGCTTTGGGGTGCTGTTGTTCTTCCAGATGGCGGTGAATATCGGTGTGAATCTGAACGTCATTCCAGTAACGGGTTTGACTCTGCCATTTATCAGTTACGGCGGCAGTTCCATGTTATCATTAGCCTTCGGCATTGGATTGGTGGAAAGTGTTGTCAGCCGCCACAAAGTGCTGGAATTCTAATTCGATCACTGGAGCGAGCGAATGACCGATTACAGTAAACCTGTGCGTGTGCGGTTTGCACCATCTCCCACCGGACGGATGCATCTGGGGAGTGGGCGAACGGCGCTTTACAACTACCTCCTGGCACGGAAAACCGGGGGACAGTTCATTCTGCGAATTGAGGATACCGACCAGAAGCGGTATGTTCCTACCGCTGAACAGGAATTGATCGATGGGATGCACTGGCTGGGCTTACAGTGGGATGAAGGTCCCGATGTGGGCGGTCCTTATGGACCTTACCGCCAGAGTGAGCGGAAAGAAATTTATCTCCACTATGCCCGTCAACTGGTAGAGAGCGGGCATGCTTATTATTGTTTCTGCACCCCTGAACGTCTGGAAAAAGTACGTCAGGAACAGCAAGCCCGCAAGGAACAACCCCATTACGACGGCACCTGCCGCAACATTGATCCTGACGAAGCCGCCCGCAGGGTGGCGCGCGGTGAACGTCATGTCATCCGCTTCAAAACCCCCCGCGAAGGCGTGACCGTGGTCAGGGATCTTCTCCGTGGAGAAATTTCTGTCGAAAATCGCTTGATCGATGATTATGTGATTGTCAAATCCGACGGGCTGGCGCTGTATCACCTTGCCGCCATGGTGGATGACCATCTGATGAAGATCACCCATGTCTTCCGTGGTGCGGAATGGTTGCCGACCTTCCCGTTGCATGCGCTCATCATTCGCGCTTTTGGCTGGCAGGAACCGGAATTTATTCATCTTTCCGTGTTTCTCAAGCCCAGCGGCAAGGGGAAGATGAGCAAGCGCGAAGCCGCCGATTTGATGAAGGACGGCTACTCCATTTTCGTCACCGACTTCAAGGATTTGGGGTATCTCCCTGAAGCCGTGGTGAACTGGATCGCTTTGATGGGGTGGAGTTACGACGACC
>FWWL01002521.1_pt1 | contig 37544 bp, 37 predicted proteins | sample 2228331 | NCBI WGS metagenome assembly FWWL01 (sample SAMEA103939775, study PRJEB20133) | metagenome
TCAGTCCTTGGGAGCCGCTTAATGAAATTTCGTCTAACTTTTTGGGGTCAGTTCATCCCGGCCAACTCCTTCATTATTAATCAATTATTATTACTTTATTATTTCTGTCCAGGAAAAATATCTCCTGACTTCCCCCCAGATATCTGCCTACTAGTTCAGCAGACTCCTTTACAGCCGCTTCAAAGGCCTCTCTCCTGCTGCTGTCCACTGACTCTATACATAGGAAAGCATTTGCAGTCTCCTCTGTAAGCTTAGTGCGGTCGGCTTCACGCCAGTTCCAGCAGCGACAAATCGCTCCCTCATCATCCCTGTATATGACCTCGCCCTCTGCAGGAGGCTCATTTGCTGTGCTTCCAAGAGGCATAAAAGGCTCATCACCCACTGCTCTTGTAAGCCTTAAGTCACCCTTGACCACATCCAGATCCTCACCACCGCAAGGAAGCATATGCTTAAGAGATACATAGTTGTATATATCCACTAATGGGTTTATATTACCTACCTGCTTACCATTATATGCCCTTCTTATTAGGGCTTCTATGGAGGATCGATTCTCTCTGGGGCTTTTGAATTTCTTATAAGCCTCTCTCCATACGGAAATAACCGGATGCTTCGCCAGTTCTGCACCTTCAAGACTTATCATGACCTTTTTCGAAGCCTCCTCCAGCATGCTTGCAAAATCCGCGCTGGTTTTGGTGTTGTTAAAATCCTTTGCGACTATTACCCCAATGCTTGCATCAGGAAACAAGTCCCAAAAGCTTTCTTCAATTATAAATCTTCTCATAAGGCAAATCTCCCCTAGTGCTTTGAGTTTGCTGGCTCTATATTAATCCTCTTGCCTTTTATCTGGTTATCCTTCATTGTCTTGATTACGTCATTTGCATATTCTCTCGGCACTTCAACGAAAGTATATTTGTCATAGATGTCTATGCTTCCGATGAGCTTGCCCGGAATACCGGTTTCTCCGGCAATGCCTCCAACAATATCCCCAGGTTTTATGTTCTGGTTCCTGCCGATATTTATGAAGAGCCTTACCATTCCAGGTTCTCCTCCGGTATTTTCAAAATCCTTCTCTTCCGGCTGTGCTGCTGCTTCCTTAGCCTTGCCACCCATGGCCATCTTTAACAATGCTGCAGCAATATCAAGAGATGCATAATCTTCGCCGGCTAATCGTTCTATTGCAGCAACGTATTGGCTAAGATCTCCCTCTTCCATTACGTCCTTTATCTTTTCCAAGAACATAGTGCTTCTAACCTCTTCAACATCCTCTGTTGATGGTGCTTTCTGAAGCGTGATCTTAGCCTTGGCATATCTTTGAATATCTCTTAGCTTATATATTTCTCTGCCAATAACAAAGGTAAATGCTCTGCCTTCTCTCCCAGCTCTAGCTGTTCGGCCTATCCTGTGAACATAATATTCTTCATCCTGCGGCAAATCATAATTGAACACAGCTTCTATGTCGTCCACGTCAATACCCCTGGCAGCTACATCAGTAGCTACAAGAATATCTACAGCTCCGCTTCTGAATTTTGCCATTACCCTGTCTCTCTGCATCTGTTTCAGGTCCCCATGAAGTGCATCAGCAAAATATCCTCTGCCTTGCAAATCCTGTACTAAATCGTCAACCTTTCTCTTTGTGTTGCAGAAAACAAGTGAAAGCTTCGGGTTGTACATGTCAATAAGTCTTGACAGCACTTCGGCCTTAGTCTTTTCCTTAACTTCAAAATATACCTGCTCTATCTTAGGTGCAGTCAGTTCTTTATGAACTACCATTATATGCTTTGGATCCTTCTGAAACTTTTTTGTAAGCTCCAAAATCGGCCTAGGCATAGTTGCAGAGAACAACAAGGTCTGTCGTTCATCTGGAGCAGACTTCAGTATGGTGATTATATCATCTATGAATCCCATATCGAGCATTTCATCCGCTTCGTCCAGAACTACCATTTTTACCTTATCAATTTTCAGAGTTCCTCTTTCCATATGGTCCATAACTCTGCCTGGTGTACCTACGATAATTTGCGGCCTTCTCTTCAAAGCTTTCATCTGCCTGTCGATAGGCTGACCACCGTATATAGGAAGAATCTCTACTCCCCTTTTGAACTTTGCTAATTCTCTTATCTCTTCAGCAACTTGAATAGCAAGCTCCCTTGTTGGACATAACACCAGCGCTTGAATTGCTTTCTCTTCGTGACTCAGCCTTTCAAGAATCGGTATACCGAAAGCTGCTGTTTTTCCAGTTCCGGTTTGAGCCTGGCCAATTATGTCCCTTCCTTCCATTGCGTAGGGAATTGCTTGAGCTTGTATTGGAGTTGCCTCTTCAAAACCTTTATTCTCTACTGCTTTCAGAATTTCACTCGATAAATTTAAGTCTTCAAATTTCACTATTTCCATTCATTACCATCCTATCTTTTTAATGTAACTATTTAACAATACAGTTATTATGCTCAGTTTGCAACAAAATTTTTCATACATATAAAAAAAAATAGGCTTTCGCCTATCTTTTGTACCCATTCAGGTAATCCATGAAATCATTGTCCTTGTCAATGAATACTGTTGTATCCTTCATTTCCTTATAAGTATTAGTCCTTTGTATGAATCTGTAGAACTCTATATCCTTTTTTAAGGACTCTTCATATATCTTAATGGCTTCCTTATCAGCAGCAGCTTTGATATTTGCCGAATCTTCTATGGCCTTTGCTATTACTTCTTTCTTCTGCCTTTCTGCTTCAGATACGTCTTTATCATACTGGGACTGACCTTCTGCCTTAAGCTTTTCACTATCCTTCCTTATTTCTTCTATCATTTTGTTTTGTATGGATTGAATGTTGGCTGTGGGGAAGTTTCTCCTGTGCATAGCGATATCGGCAACTTCAACTCCATAGTCAAAAACCAGCTCCTTGCTCAGCTCCTCTGTTCTTGCTGTTAGCACAGCTTCTGTCCTGTTCTTGTCGAAAAACTCATCAAATCTTAGTGTATTTGCTGTTTGAATTACAACGGGATATACTCTGTCATCCATAAGCTTATTAAGATCGCCCTTGCTGTAATTTCTCATATTCACCATTACGGGATTTATTATCCTATACTGTGAATACATCATTATGTCTATCTTCTTTCTGTCTGCAGTATTCACAGTCTCCTTCACAGATATATAAGTAAGATATTTGCTTGAATACTTTGTCACATCATCAGCCAAAGGGAGCCTTACATTCAGTCCCTTCCGATCGGTGACCTCCACATTGTATCCCTTTACCTTCAAAGCTTCCTTTACCTTGTCAATATCCTGGGTATTTACTATAACCTTCTGCACCTTACCCCATCTTTTAACAAGCGCTACCTCATCCTCAGCAACAGTATACGGAACCGTCAACAGTCCAAGTATGATCAAAGCTGAAGCACCCCATATAATTATCTTCTTAATCATTATTTTCCCTCTCTTCCTACTTACTGTGCAATCTGATGTTTTACTGCGTTCTGATCCATGTTGTAGAATTTATATATATCGCCTTTAGCTGAGAGATCTACTACAACCTTGTTGTTCTTAAAAAATTCCTTCATTGCTTCCACATAGTACTTCTCTCTTACGACGTCTGGATTCTTTATATATTCTTCATATAGAGAATTGTATTGAGCAACACTGGCTTTTGCATTAGCTACCGTTATTGCAGCATCTCCCCTGGCTCCCTCAGTAAGCTTCTTAGCCTCTGCTTCAGCTTGAGGTACAAGCATATTTTTCATTTTCATTGCTTCCTGAATCTTACTGTTCTTGAACTGGTTGGCTTCTTCAACCTGCTGATATGCCTGATCAACCTCTGGTAGCAGCTCTGTGTTCTGGGTCTTTACCTCCACAACCTGTATTCCTGCATCATACTGGTTAAGCAGCTTCTGAAACTCTGGGAATATCTCTGAGTCTATAACACTTTTATTCGTTAATGCTTCATTCAGCGTGAATATCTGAGTAGCATTTCTCACACAATCCTCCAATGCAAGCAGCATTGTACCTTCTAAATCATCAACCTTATATAAGTATTTGTATGGATCAATTATACGATATCTTACCACAATGTTGGTCATTACTACCGAGCTGTTGTTACCCTTGGCGTCAACTATGACCATAGCTTCATCCAATACATCCTGATACTCCGGATCTCTACCCTCGTTGCCTTCTCTAATTGTTCTGTAACCATACTCCAATTTTCGTATCTGCTGCACATTAACCTTCTGCAATTTGTCTATAAAAGGAAACTTTACATGCAGACCATCCTTAGTTTCAATTTTCACTACCTCACCGAACCTGGTTACCACACCATTCCAGCCAATATCAATCTTGTACACTGTACCAAGCAGAATATTAATCCCTATCCAACCAAAAACCACTATCATTGCAATTTTCTTAAATGCTTTACCTGCTCCCGGTCCTGCATTTCCACCCTTCAAAGCATTACCAAGCCCTTGAAGGATACCCTCTAGTTTGTTCGACATTAGTTACACCCCTTCTGTTTGTTATTTCCATTTTTATACATATTCTTATTGTACGATTTACATGCCTGTTCAAACAAATCCCCTGTTCTTCCATTCCTCCTCTAATGTTTTGCAAATATATTTGCTGTGCTGTCCATGTCGTTAATGTTATCATGTTCCCAAATAAATCACAAAGGCTCATTTTTCCTTAGTTTAGCTGCTTTAAATTGATTTTGTCCTAAAAACAAAAATAGGAGCTCTATGAGTAGTACAGGCATTCCCCACTCCACAAAGCTCTCTAAATCGCTATTTGTATAAATTTTCATTATATGAAAATATATCGCTAATGCTTTATATACCTCTGATTTTCTTCGCTATTCAGCTCCACCTATCCCAAAACTTCGATTTCGTATGCTTTGTAGCTTTTGTATTCTTTATCTGCCCATCTAGCACCAAAGCCCTTGGACTTGTCATTAGTATCCAGAATCCAGCCGGCTTCACACCATTTATATCTATCCTTAGTCAGCTGCAGGCATTTATTGAATAATCCAAGCACAGCCCCAGAATTCTGGTATTCTGGAACAATTCCTATCTCAGCAATTTTGAACCTGTCAATCTTCCGGCTCATCAGCTTATTCTTTATATATGTACCAAGCCCCAAACTGCCCCCGGGAGGTATCAGTTGATTAAAATCGGGATACCAAAGCATGAATCCTACCGGCTTTCCTTCTTTTTCAGCAATTATCAAGCTTTCACCGTTTATGAAAGGTTTTAGCTGGCAAAATTGCTCATAGTCTTCTTCAACTGTCCTAAAAGTATAAAAAGGGTGTCCGTCAAAGCATCTGTTATTCAAATATGTATATATCCCCATCTCATGCTCAAGGTTGCCGAAGTCTGCTGTTCTAAAAGTGAAATTTCTGCAAATTCTGTCCAATATCTTTTGCTCCGCTTCCAAGCTAGACCTCTCTACATCCGTAAGATATGAGGTCAATACATATTCCTTGGTGCTATGCTTTGAGAAATAATCTATATAATAGGAAGGATTGTATGAGCTCCCAAAGCAAGCAGTCTTATCAAAGTCGCTTGCCAGCAACCCAAGTCCATAGTTTATATGTCCGTTCAAGCCTATAGTTATCTTTTTAATACCCGCGATTCTACACTTTTCTCTTGCCGAAGCAACTATTAGATCAATAGCCTCCTGACATTTCTCTCTTGCTTCAAAAAAAGCTATTTGCAATGTATCCTTGTGCTTCTCTGCTATAATAAAAGTGCAAACAGCTTCTATCCGCTCCCCCTTTGTGACTAGCAAGGGGGTAATCTCAGCAGTTTTGCAGAACTCCCCCTTATTAAATAAAATCATCTTTAAAACACCGGTCAATGAGTCTCTGTAATTTTTATCATCTTTGTAGACTTCTTTGCAAAAACTAATGTAACTTTTTAACTCTGCACCATTACAAGGTTGTATCTTCATATAAAACTCCATCTGACATATTTTTTCTTATTGGAATAAATTTCTACATTCTTACCTTAATTCCCTTCAATAAATAAAAAAGCTGTTGATATTAAATATATCAACAGCATGTAATTAGCTCTTCAATTTATACGTATGGGCTGAGTAATGGTATCTTGCCCTCGGCTTTTCCTGATTCCAGGTAACTATGGGCCTCTCCTACTTTCGTAAACACAAACTCCTTCTCTGCTTTCAATATCTTGAGCTTACCGCTCTCAATAAGTCCTTTGATTTCCTTCAATATTATTCCATGCCTTTCCCTGTCTACCCCATCCACTAATGGTATCAGTATGAATACACATCTCAGGCTAATCGCCTTTCGGTGCATCAGCCCAAGGTCCAAGCTGACTCTGGAGTTGGTAGTGCACACTGTCCCGTTCAGCTTCACTGCCTTAAAGCTGTTCAAGAGGTTTTCTCCTCCAACAGTATCAATTACCACATCAAAGCCCTTTCCCCCTGTATGCTGATTAACATACTCCTCTACGCTGCTTTCTCTGTAGTTAATAACTGCATCCGCTCCAAGCTCAAGTGCCCTCTCTGCTTTAGAGTTCCCTGATATGGTGCCATACACTTTTGCTCCCTTGATTTTGGCCAGCTGAAGTGCAATATGTCCTACGCCTCCTGCAATGCCGTGAATCAGCACCCTATGCCCTTCCTTTATCTGCGCCTTCTCCAGCAGCTCATATGCTGTTATGCTTACCAGCGGATACAGCGCAGCCATCCTATGATCAACATTTTGCGGTTTGTGACATATAAGCTTTGAGTCTACCAGCATATACTCGGCTAGAGCACCATTTTCATCGATGACTCCTCCTGCACAACCGAAAACCGAATCTCCTGCTTTAAATGCTGCAACACCTTCTCCCACCTCTTCAACAACGCCTGAGAAATCACCGTTAAGTACTGCCGGGAATGCCGGCGTTATTGCGGGAACAAGACCTGCGCGAATCTTTGTTTCTATTGGATTTACACTGCTTGCATGCACCTTTACGAGCACATATCCAGGCTTCAGCTTAGGTGTACCAAGCTCTGCCTCATGGAAAACCTCCGATGAACCAAACTGGTCAATGACTATTGCCTTCATAAGTATCACTCCTTGTTTAACATTTGAAAGTTCGGTCTAAAATGATATAATAACAATGAAATATCTTATGTAGTATAGCGATTTCCATACAAAAGAAAGGAAGTAATAATAATGAGCCTGGAAAGCGTAAAAAAGTTTTTTGTTGAAAATGGATATATTGACCTTAATATACTTGAACATGAGGGCAGCACTGCTACTGTTGAGCTTGCAGCAGAGGCTCATGGGGTGGAGCCTGCACTTATTGCCAAAACCATGGCCTTTGGATTGAAGGATAGAGCAATACTGATTGTTACAAAGGGAGATGCCAGAATTGACAACCGCAAGTACAAGGATTGCTTCCACGAAAAGGCTACAATGCTGAACCATGAAGAGGTGCTGGAGATAACAGGGCACCCCGTAGGTGGGGTATGCCCCTTTGGTCTTAAAAACCCTTTGGATATATACCTGGATATCTCAATGAAAGAATTTGAATATATTTATCCTGCTGCAGGCTCGGTGAATTCTGCTGTAAAAATATCCCCTGACCGCTTGCAGGAAGTGACCTCCGGGACTTGGGTAGATGTTTGCAAATAGCTCTACCCTTCTATCGGCACCATACCCGAAAGCGAGTCATTTACAACATAGTAGCATGCGTTTTCTTCAACCTTGAAGTAAAGAGCTATGCTGTCTATTTCTTTAACTGTATGACCTTTTTGCCTCCAAATATCCTTTACCTTCTTCTCCAAGTCGGCTGTTTGGATTTGCTTCCCATGGTACTGCACATATGTATTGACCTTCATATTTCCACCCCCTTATTTTCCCACATTAGTATATTAAAACCACTTATTATGGAGATTATCCTCTTATCTTTTAGATTTGTCAAATAGAAATTTTCAATCACAAAACTGTAGATAATGGGAATTTAATAACTCAGATTTCTTAGCACTTAACAGCCCCTAAGCCTTTGGTGTTTCTGCTTTATATCGAGCTACAATCTGACCCCATTCCTCCCAGCTCGTTCCTATTCCCGGAAATACAACCCTTTGGAAAGGCCAGCTGCTTTTTATCCATTCACGTACAACCTGATATAGATAATCCTCAAAGCCCTTTTCAAATTCACTTTGTCGTGCCCATAAGTATACTTCTGCGTCATATTCCTTTACACGGCTTGGATCAATATATACACAGCCCAGGCACACACTTTCGTCCAATGACATTACGGTATATGCAAAAGCCTTTCTTGTTAAAAACTCACTTTGATGCCTTTCCAAGTCCCTCAGGTCCTCTTCAATAGTCATAGTTTTCTTTGGCCATATAGAGCTTGCCGCCGGATCGCATAAGCCTTGCAGGTGCTCTATGCTCGTCATTACCGCTTCATAATCCTTCATAACATCGTCAGTAGTGAGCATTCTCAGACGCAGCTTATCTGTCTCAAGCTTCTCAGGAACAACAAAATCATCAGGTACTAACTTTCCTTTCATATACATCCCAACCTTTCTTTACTTAGTAATATATTCTCCATATGTAATTTATTTCCTTTAACGGCTAAGCAAATTTTATATAGATATGCTTCAGTACTCGGTATCCCTACATATATATAATTCTAAAGGCAGAATTTGTAAAAATATTACATATACAATTCATTTAACAAGGAGGAGCATTATGTATTATTGTCCTTTCATGAGAAGCCCCGAATATTATCGCGTAAGCTACAGCATAACTGTAAATACAAAGGAACGCCGACTCCATTTGATAAAGGATGGAAAGTGGTTCAAGTCGTACCCCGTAGGCATTGGCAAAATTCTTTCCCCTACTCCAAAGGGTACGTACCGGATAATAAACAAAGCTGTCAATCCCGGAGGGCCCTTTGGTGTACGATGGCTGGGATTAAATAAAAAAGGCTATGGAATACACGGCACCAACAACCCCTCTTCCATAGGAAAATATGTGTCTCAGGGCTGCATAAGAATGCACAATAAGGATGTGCTTGAATTATCTGGTATTGTGCCTATAGGTACCCTGGTTAAGATTGTATAACAACTCTGAAATTGCAATAAAAATGTCCAATAATGCCTGTATTAATTCATTTATACAGGCAATTGCATTGTGCATATTCCATAGACTGATATTACTATAGTTTAAAATGGAGATGATTATATAATGTTTCGTACAACTTATCGCCAATGCCCGCTAGGTACATTTATATATTACATTCGGCCAGGGGATACATTTTACAAACTGGCACTTCGCTTTAAAACAACCGTCAATGCGATATCCAATGCCAACCCATATGCTGATCCCTATCGATTGCGCATTGGGCAACAGATTTGCATTCCACGGCAGCCTTCATTCCCAGCATGTCCCCTTGGAGCTTATTATCAGGTAAAGCCCGGAGATACGCTTAATAGAATAGCACAGCGCAATAACATAACTCTGCAGCAGCTGCTCCGTATGAACCCTGGAATTGACCCGGATTTGATCTATATAAACCAGATTATCTGCATCCCACAGCTGCCCACAGGTCGGCCTCCGATAAAACAAATCCCTGTGAACGTTGAAGGAATGACAGAATACCGGGAAGCAACCTTGAAGCGAAGTGATCAGGGCTATTCAATTTATGTGCTGGATGACTTTACCTTCACTAGTGAAGAGCCTGGCGCGGATCAGCTGTTCTTCAATTACGATCCCAGCTATTTTGTAAGAATTGGGCTGCTTCCGGAGGATGCAGACGTGAGTGCCCTTAGAGCAAATGCACTGGAAGAGCTTAAGCTTGTTGGTACTCCCTATCCCCTTGAAGGAGAGGATATCTATGAGCCCTTCTTTCGAAGAGCAGCCATCTACCTGCGTGCATCCAACCCGGCCTTCTCCAAGGATATTATTATAATAGAAATCGGAGGAAGGCTGTTCCGATTTAACATGAACATACCCAGCGGTGAAGCTTCTGAGGGGGTTGTCCCCAGCTTTTTTGCAATGCTGAAGACAGTAGATATTCCATAGAGCAAAGCTTAAATAGAAAAAATGGCTATACAAATAATTGTATAACCATTTTTTTATTGACTTTTCTAATCAATTTCTAATCTTTCATTAATGGCCTCCTAATGACAGCTATCTATAATGAAGTCATAAGAACAAATTAAATATTGGAGGTACAAAAATGACAATTTCATTAAACCAAATCGATGAGTTAAGAGAAAGAACAGGAGTAAACTATACTGATGCTAAAGAGGCTCTGGAGAGCTGCAATGGAGATATGCTGGAAGCTATAGTGTATTTGGAAAAAAATAAAAAGTCCAAAGCTTCAAGACCTGCAAGTACTGGACCAAGCTTTTCAGATAAAATCAGCGCTCTTTTAAGAAAAGGAAGCAATACCAGATGCATAATGCATAAGCAGGAAAAGGTAATATTCAATATCTCTGTGAATATACTTGCACTATTTGCCCTTATTACGCTTCCACTCCTTCAGTTCGTGGCAATAGGCTTATTAGTAGCCCTGCTTACAGGACATCGCTTCAAGCTGGAGAGCAGCAGCGGCGATACTGACAAAATCAATAAAGCTCTGGATAAGGTATACTATACTGTCGATCATGCAAAAGAAAAATTTTCGAGCAGTGTAACAGTAAGTTCCAAAGAAGCTGAATAGTAGAGAGCATGGGGAACGGCGAGGGTGTCGTTCCCTACTTTTCAATAGTGCTATAATGGGGTATCCTAGTATTAGTTTAACTATGGATAAACAGCATTACTCAGGAGGAAGAACATGTCTGCACAAAAGATACTAATAATTGAAGATGAGGTAAAGATTGCACGGTTCCTGGAGCTGGAGCTGAGCCACGAAGGATATTCGGTGGATCAAGTCCACGATGGGAGGGACGGGCTTAATAAGGCACTTGGCAATGAGTATGATTTGATAGTGCTGGATATAATGCTCCCATCTATGAATGGGATTGAGGTATTAAGAAAGATCCGACAAGGGTCGGATATCCCAATAATTATGCTAACAGCCAAGGATGAGGTCATGGATAAGGTTATCGGTCTTGATATGGGTGCAGATGATTATCTTACAAAGCCTTTTGCCATCGAGGAGCTGCTGGCCAGGATCAGAACAGCCTTAAAGAGGAGAATTACCCGAAATGACGCTGCAAGAATCCTACACTCTAATGATCTGCAGCTGGACTTGGATAAATACTCAGTCACTCTTGCAAATGAGCCCATAGAATTAACAAAGCGAGAATTCGACTTGTTGAGATACCTGCTGGAAAACAAAAATATTGTGCTGACTAGAGAAAGGCTCCTTGAAACGGTTTGGGGCTTTGATTATTTAGGGGATACAAACGTAGTGGATGTTTATATCAGATATTTGAGAAGTAAAATAGACGAAAAATATAGCAGGAAAATCATTCATACTATCAGAGGGGTGGGATATACCATAAAAGATGAGAACTAGAAAGATTCTTTCAATACTCTTCAAAGATATACTCAAACCACTGCTCCTGCTCCCCTTTGCTATTCTGAAATTAGTCTTCTCTATGATAGGTGCATTTATCAAGAGAATATCAGGTAATCTGCGTTTCTCCATAACCTTCAGAATGACATCTGTTTATGCATTTATAATTACACTCACACTGCTTCTGTTGAGTATCGGCATTCTTGGGAGCGGTTTTGCCTATGTGATGAAAAGTGAGGGTGATGATCTTCAGCGGGATTTCTTGTTGATATCTGCTTATTTGAACGAAAATCAAGGAATACCCGGTGATCGCATCAAGCAATTAGCCACTCTAAGTGACACTACAATAGCAATCTTTGATGATACTCAAAAGCTTTTATTCACAACTGATGAGGCTTCCCCTACCACTGTTTTTATTGACAGAGATCAGACTAAAAACATCCTTATAGAGTATAATGCTCAGAACCAAATGTTAATAGCTAATCCCAACAATCCAGACAGTGGCATCACCGAGGAGATTTTCAATGATTACGGCTTTGCTCTGGTATTGAATGACAGCGTCACCATAGGCCCAGGGAAGAATTATGTACAGATTATCGATAGGCTGTCGGAAGTAACTGTATATGCAGGAATATTTGTTCTTACACTTTTTGCTCTTGATGTATTTTTCATTATTTTTATAATTCTTGTGGGATCTGCTGCAAGTAAAAGGCTGCTGAAGCCCGTAAGTGTGATGACTGATACAGTAAAAAGTATTTCAGTCAATCAATTAGGGACAAGGCTTGATGTCAGTGGCTCCAAGAATGAACTCAAGGATCTGGCAAAAACCTTCAATAATATGCTGGACAGGATACAGCTTGCCTATGAGCGGCAGAACCAATTCGTCTCAGATGCTTCCCATGAGCTTCGCACCCCCATTTCAGTCATACAAGGCTATGCCAACTTGTTGGACCGCTGGGGCAAGAGTGACAGCCAAGTACTGGAGGAATCAATAGCCGCCATCAAAACAGAGTCAGAAAGCATGAAGAACCTGATAGAAAAGCTCCTTTTCCTCGCCAGGGGAGACAAAGATACTCAGCGCCTTGAAAAAGAAAGCTTCTACATCAATGAGCTTGTAGACGAAATCATTAAAGAAACAATTCTAATAGATAATACTCATGAAGTTACATGTGCGAGGAATGAAAGTATCCAAATCAATGCAGATCGCGGGCTTCTCAAAGAGGCAATCCGGGTTTTTGTGGATAATAGTACGAAGTATACACCTGAAGGTGGAAAAATTAAGCTGGAATGCTATTCTCAAGGCAATGCTGCAATAATTACTATTGAAGACACAGGCATCGGTATTTCTGAAGAGGATTTGCCCCATGTTTTCGACCGCTTCTATAGAGCAGATAAGTCCAGAACAAAGCAAACCGGCGGCACTGGTTTGGGAATGGCGATTGCAAAATGGATAATTTTAAAGCACGAAGGCACTATCAAGGTTCAAAGTAAAATCAATATCGGAACAAAGATTTATGTAACTCTGCCAAATATGCCTCTTGATAGTTTATAAAAAGTACTAGATAATTTTGGTTGGAACAAAATCATCTATTCCTCCATCTAATAGACATAACCAATAAATTTACATTGTATTGAACAGTTGCTGATAATTGGTCGACCTGTGGCTGGCTGTACAAATATAATGTAACCAAAAATTAGGAGGAATTTAAAATGATTAAAAACAAAGCGATTCACGCGATGATCATAGGTACCTGCATATTTGCAAATTCAATAGCTGGTGTCTATGCCGACACAACTACTCTTGATGCACCTGTAACAATACAGATTGAGCAAGTGAACAATGGTGATGAATTAACACAAAAACAAAGTGAGATTGACCAATATGTATTTGAGAAACACGCAGAGGAATTCACTGACAAGGGCATCACAGTAACTCACACAGGTGTAATTGGTGATAGCGTGGAAGTGGGCATCACACCCTTTAACGAAGAAAATGCTAAATATGTCTATGATCAATTGGGCAAGGACATGGTAAATGTAGTTGAAGGCATGCAGGCTGTGCCTCTAATGATGCAAAGCACACCTCCGGAGGTCACAATGCAGCTGACTCCGCCGGCCGATAAGGAAACTTCATCCTTCACCGCCTTCTTCGATAACATCTGGGAATGGGTCAAAAATATATTCTAATCAACAAAAAAACAAAATGATAGCTTGTTTGACGCAAGCTATCATTTTTTTCGTCTTTACCTATATAGCTTTAAATGATTAGCTATCTGCAGAGTCTGACATTTGCAATATATTGAAATGTACTTATTCTAACGAGATTCTAATGTTCCTTTAAAACTACTGTAAGGATTAAAGTCTAAAATACAATATAGGTGCTAATGCTGCTTTTTCTAAAACAATTAGAAAGGAAAAGAGAAGATGAACAATAGGTATATTTATTTAATTTTTTCAAAAACAGGCACTTGGCTATCCAGGCTGATTTCTGCCTTTTCCGATATAAGGTATCCACATGCATCACTTAGCTTCGATGATGAATTTACTGAAATGTATTCCTTTGGCAGAAAAAAACCCAACAATCCTTTTTCCGGAGGCTTTGTTGTAGAAAACCTTCATGATGGTGTCTTCAGCAGGTCTGCAGGCTGCGAGTGCATGATTCTTAGAGTAAGGGTGACAGTAGAGCAATACCATGCACTTCAGGACTATATCAAGGAGTTTGCAAAAGAAAAGGATAAATTCAAGTACAATTTCTTAGGTTTATATGGAATCCTGCTTAATAAACCGTTCAAAAGAAAAAACTATTATTTCTGTTCTCAATTTATCTCGGAGGCATTAATAAAAAGCAAGGTGCTTGGACTCGAGAAAGAACCTGAGCTAACAAGGACAGATGATTTGTACACAATAAAAAACCGAGAAATCCTATATGAGGGGTTTGTCAACGAGCGTTACCGTTTCCCGGTATTTACACAGTTCTGATATATGCGAGGAGAGTCATACATGAAAAGATGCTTGCTAAATGACTACTAAATAGATAGTAACAATAGCTGCCCATACAGAATATTATGTAAATATATTCTTATTTTGGGGTGATCAGCATGACTAATGGAGCATATAGACAATGTCCAAGCGGGGCAGTCCCTTATACAGTCAGAGCAGGTGATACACTTGGAAATATTGCCTCCTTTTACAATACAAGCGTCAGTGATATTATAAAAGCCAATCCGGGTATCAATCAAAATCAACTGCGCATCGGTCAACAGCTTTGTATACCATTGCCGATTCAGATCTATCCTTCCTGTCCTACAACAAATTATTATGTGGTTGTTGAGGGCGATACAATGGAATCAATAGCCAACTACTTTGGCGTTTCCTCTCAGCAGCTTTTATATTCTAACTATGGAATTGAAGCCAATGAATTGTACAAAGACCAGATGCTGTGTATACCCGTAGCTCCCCCTCCTGTCAATATTGAAATCAATGTGACCGGCAGAAGCCTTGTAGTATATCGGAACAATACTGCTTTCAAGACCTACAAGATAGGGCTGGAAAACCCTACAATACCGATACCCAGAGGAAACTTCAAGGTAATTAACAAACAGGTGGATGTGGGTACAATATACGGTTCCAGATTGCTGGGGCTGTCTGAAGCAGGATTTGGCATACAGGGTACCAGCAACCCACAGTTTATCGAGAACATTTCGGAAGGGCGAAACATAGTATTGTCCAATCAGGATGTCAGTGAGCTCTTTAACCTAGTACCAGTCGGTACTGCTGTGAGGGTAATTTGATGGTAAACAACGATTATAGTCCATCCCGACAATGCCCAACAGGCACATCGCCCTATATCATCCAAAGTGGAGATACTCTAAATAAAATTGCTCTCAGATTTAACACAACTGTAGCAGCCATTATTTCTGCAAACCCGAATATTAATCCTAATAACTTGTCCGTGGGACAATCGGTTTGTGTTCCGCAACCAGTGCTTCCGCCAGCGCCTGCATGCCCCATAGGCTCCTCCCCTTATGCTATAAAAAGCGGGGACACCTTGGCCAGCATTGCAAGGAAATTCAATACTACTGTAGAGTCAATTCTTTTGAGCAATCCTGGCATAGTACCTCAGAGATTATATATAGGGCAGGTTATTTGTGTAGCCCAGGAAAAAACAGAACAGCTTATTTGCCCAAATATGAACACCTATGTTGTCCGAAAGGGTGATACATGTGCCTCCATTGCAAAGGCTTTTAATGTATCCTTGCAGAGTCTGTTAAATGCGAACCCAGGTGTAACTCCAAATAACTTGTATTTGGATCAGGTACTATGTGTACCTATAGCACCTACCCCTCTGAGCATTACCGTAAGTATTAATGCTAAGACCCTTACTTTATATAAAGATGGCAGATTGTATAAGGCATATCCGGTGGCTACCGGTAAACCGACTACACCTACTCCTATAGGTACCTTCACTGTCAAGAACAAGCAGGTCAACCCGGGAGGACCCTACGGCCCTAGGTGGATGGGTTTGTCTGCGCCTCACTATGGTATTCATGGCACCAATAATGAAGCTTCCATAGGCACTGCTGCCTCTAATGGCTGTGTCAGGATGTTCAATAAGGATGTTGAGGACTTGTTCAACTATGTTACTGTAGGCACGGTGGTAAGGATATTTTAATATTGTATTGGTATAAAAAACAGGCTGTACAAATAAATGTAAGCCTGTTTTTGTTGTTTCTATTCTTTAATTCGCTTTTATGGAAATAATACCTGTCCGCAAATATCTAATCAAATAGTGAAAGCTGAGTGCTCCCATAGCCCTGCTTGTATGTCGTTATGATATCTCCCATTCTATAGAGTATTCCATGGGAATCGCATTCCTGCCGGAATATCTTCCACAGCATCTCTGCTTTTGGTGAATGGCACTCATAGGCATTACCAAACTGCTGTATGTACTTTTGTTTGAGAGTCGGAAACTGTTCATCAAGCTTATTATAATACCAATTCCTCTGGTTTTGCCTCAGGGTTACACCAAAAGCCGGGTAAATGAATTTTGCTCCACTTTCATGTGCATTATTTATTATTTCTCTTATATTTTCCTCGTTATCCATTAGAAATGGCAATACAGGCATAAGCAGTATACCTGCAAATATGCCCTGATCGGCAAGCTCCTTAACCGCTGCAAACCGCTTGGATGCTGCTGCCACATTGGGCTCAATCTTTTTGCACAGCTCATCATCACAGGTAGTAACCGTGATCTTAATTAATACCGGAGAATGGTCTTGTATTTCCTTTAGTATATCTATATCCCTAGTTATCAAATCACTCTTCGTTGCGATGGAGGCACCAAATCGATATTTATTGATAAGCGCGAGAGCTCCTCTTGTCAAACGGTGTTCATTTTCAAATGGATTGTACGGATCACTCATGGCACCTGTTCCAACTACACCAGTTCTGCGCTTGGATTTTAACTCATGCTCAATTATGGCAAGTGCATCTTCTTTTGCCCTTACCTCATCAAAATTCTCTACATGATAGCATTCACTCCGGCTGTCACAATATATGCAGCCATGGCAGCAGCCTTTGTAGATATTCATATTGTAGTTGTTGCCAAACCAGGAATTACCGGCGGTGTAGCCTGAGATGATTGTCTTTGCGGGAATAAACTTCATATTAAAAATCCTTTTCATCTTATTATAAAATCATTATACCACTGGCAACAAGACACCTGTATGTCATGTTACCAGTGGTACCTTTATTTTATATCATATTTCTCTAATGTTGAAGTGACTATCATTCCTTCAGATGTGAATTCTCTTTTCACCATTCCTACTCCGGCTTTAAAATACTCGTTCAAGGTAGAGTTTTGCATTTTAATGCTGACTTTTATGCAATCTTCAAATTTACCCGCGGGGGTATCCACTACAGCATCAGTTTCTACTATTTCCCTTACCCCATCCTGCACTTCCCATTTTGTACCTACCTTAAGCGGAGTTTTCAAAACAACTAGGGTATCATTAGCTTTTTGATCAAGAAGGTTAGTTTCGTTAGATTCCTCTCCTTGAAAAAATGTGCGGATGATCTCATTTTCTGTGGTTTTGAAGATCGATGCACTGACAGTTCCTCCATTATCCTCTACGGTCTGTGCCCTATCGCCTTCAACGAATAGTACCTTACGATTAAATGAAGCATACTCATTTCCTTCCCCCAAGTATTTCCAGGTACTCCCTTTGCTTAGAGGGAAAAAATCCTTAAGACTTACGGTCTCTTGTTGTGGTACTTCTGTTGGAGGGTTATTTTCTGCCGGCTGAGGGGGGGTCCCTCCATTTGCGCAACCAAGCAGGGAAACGCTTAACAACAAAATAAATGTAAACAATAATGTTTTTTTCATGCAACTGCCTCCTGAAATCTCTTTATTTCTTATTGACGTAAATAGCAGCTATTTCGTTCCATGATTAGTGTTTTTGCGCTATGGGTCTTTTTATAAGATTCATAGCGCGAATGGCTTTTGCTGCTATAGCAAAAATGGGTAAATTGGTATTGGCCACAAGGTTGCTTACCATTGGCAGATTGAGAAAGGAAACCAATCTGTCAAATCCTTCATTATCCAAGTTGTTTGCATACTTTCTTAATGTTAGAGAGTTTTCATATCGTTTATTAAACCATGAAGTCAATTTATTGTAGTCTTTTCCTGTAATTATTGACTCAGCAGCATATATACCACTTAATATTGATGGAATCTGCCCAAATCCCAAGAAAGGCAAAACATGCCCTCCCGCTGCGCCAACAAGCAATATCTTCCCTATTTGCCTGGTCGAGACCCTTCCCATTTTATATTCTTCAAACTTAAATTCGGTCTTGGGTATAGGCTCAAATTTCAATTCTTCTATCGTTCTTGACCAAAGGATATCCAATTCCTCCGGCGAAGACGGTATTGCTACGGTACAATAGCTGGCTTCTTTTTCATCAAAGGGTGCAAAATACACCATGCAATTTTTGCTTAATTTAGTATTCAGCCAGATTTTCGAAACACCTATGTCGAATTTGCCCTTGACTATGCAACCTTTCAAGAACGCTTCGGTATCTGTCCTCCATACCTTAAGTTCTCTTGATATTGTAGGATCTCCTGTCGCAATTATAACCCAGTCAAATTCCTTTTCAAGCTCCTGCCAGGTGACCGTAGAATTAAAATGAATCTTCGTTTTGATTTGCCTGGCCAACTGACATTCCCAAGAACGATCATCATGTCCGCGTATTGATGTGTATCCCAGGTTGTAACCTGTAAAGGTTGCTTTATGATTAGGAGAATGTATTTCTAGTGTATGTAATAATCCTGCCGGCATCAGGTTCATATTATACCTTTTATTCAGGTAGATAACTGGATCTTTTATCGGCCTATGAACTATTTGCATCACTGCTTCCATGTTGGGAAAGCGCTCACCGACTCTTTCACGTTTTTCAAAAATTTCCGGTACTATATTATTATCCTCAAGATATTTTGCACACGACAGCCCTGATAGTCCTGCCCCTAATATTGCAACTTTCATATTTCTTTACCCCTCCTGTTTTCTGGCAATATTATCTTAACCAGGATATGGGGATAATATTTTAAATGCCAGGTGCAAAGGTCGTTAGGCTATTATATTCATTTGATATAATTTCCTAACTGCCTCAGAACCTGGCATTTTTTTATCTTAATTAACTATTTACAGCAAATAAAGTTTTTAGATCGGGTTGAGGTTGCAGGAGGAGCAGGATCCAGATTTCTATCCTCAATTCCGAGTACTTCCTCAGGACGGATCCATGGTCTATTCTGAATACCGCTTGTTTCTTCATGGGTCAGCAGTCCCTTATATACTGTAAGGCTGCGCCTTATATAACCGTCTTTTACACAGGCTTCCGCTATACCATCATTTAGAATGCTTCTAAAATAGGGAAGCATTTCTGCAGAATATGCAATAGAAGTAGACTGTGCTATTGCACCCGGAATATTGCTGACACAATAATGTACAACGCCATTCACAACATAACGCGGATTATCATGATGGGTGGAGTGGCTGCTTTCAATTGCTCCTGGGTCATCGTTACTGATGTCCACAAGTACAGAGCCGGGTTCCATTAGTTTTAGCATCTCTTTATCAACAAGGAAATCCTTGCGCTGCTTTGGCCACTTCACACAATTGATAATCAGATCTGTTTCAGGCAGCAGCTTTTCAATTGCTTCTTTGGTACAGAACATTGTGTTTACACGTTCGTGATAAATATTGCCTATATCACGCAGTGCAGCCAGGTTGATATCCAAAACAGTAACCCAAGCTCCGAGGCACTGCAATACTTGCAAAGCAGACTTCCCTACCACACCCGCGCCAAGAATAACTGCCTTGATACCTGGGGCCCCTGCTAATCCACTTACGAATTTGCCCTTGCCCCCATTGATAGAAAGCAAAGATTCCAAACCAAACAATGCACCTTGCTTGCCTGCTGCTTCACAGTTAGGTGAGCCATATCTGTGACAGTCCTCTGCAGTAAAAGCAATGACTTTTTTATCAAGCAGTGCTTGTACCTCTTCCGGATGTCCGGCAGGATGAATGCAGGTCATAATAATCTGACCTTCTCTAAGCAGTTCATACTCGCTCTTTTCTATTTCCTTTACCTTTACAAGCATGTCACAACGCTTATACATTTCTTCGATAGTATCTACAATTTCAGCGCCCGCCTTGCTGTATTGCTCGTCAGTAAATCCACTGTTAACACCACAATCTTTTTGTGCAAGCACTGTATGGCCGTCTGCAACAATGGAAGCAGCTTCAACAGGAGTCACTACAACACGATTTTCGCCTTCTTTAATATCCTTTAAAATTCCAAATATCATATTCATTCTCCTTTTTCCGTAATAGAATGCTTTTATCTAGTTATGCTTTACAATAGCGTATGCAGGGTCAGTATATTCAAGGTTAAACTTATCAGCTGTTTCCTTAAGGGTCAAATCACCTTTATAGAACGTTAACCCTCTACGTAGATGTGCATCTTTCATTAATGCATCCTCAACGCCGTTGTTTGCAATGGAAAGCGCATAAGGAAGCGTTGCAGCCGAGAGCATAACCGAAGCAGTACGCGAGAAACCGGAAGGAATATTATCAACGCAATAATGCATTATGCCTTCTTCATAATAAATAGGTTCTTCATGAGTTGTGGAACGACAGGTTTCAATTGCACCTTCATCATCACATGCAACATCAATAATTATAGCGCCGGACTTCAGCATATGAAGATCTTCCCTATTTATCAGGTGATCTTTACGAGTTTTATTCCAAAGTATGCAGTTGATGATAATATCTGATTCTTTTAAACAGATTTCTAAATTTTCACGGTTTGAATACAAGAATTCCACATTGACAGGCAGCTTCGCCTTTGCTTTCTCCATAGCCTTATAGCTGACATCAAGCATCGTCACCTTGTTTCCAAAGGAGGCAGCAAGCTCTGCTGCACCTACTCCTGACCAACCACAACCTATTATGGCAATACGCGGAGTGGATACCCCTGTAATTTGACTTAGAAGAAGCCCCGGTCCGCCGTGCACTGACTGTGCAAAATACAGCGCTGAAAGAAAACCGCCTTTCCCAGCCAAGACACTCATAGGACTCAGCAGCGGAAATTCAGAATTGTCATCATCTACATCCTCATAGGCAATACCTATAACACCTCTGGCAAGCAGCTCCTGTGTCATTTCATAGTGTGCATTTGAATGCAGATAGGTGAATATAACCTGATCTTTACGGAGCATATCATATTCTGAGGCTTCAATCTCCTTGACCTTATACAAAAGCTCAGCTTTCGCATATACTTCTTTTTTCTCAGCCATTTGCGCACCTGCACTAATATAAGCTTGATCAGAAAAGCCACTGCCGACTCCAGCACCGTACTCAACATAAACAGTGTGCCCTTTTTGTACTAAAGCTGCCACAGCTGACGGAATTGCCGCTACTCTATATTCGTTATGCTTGTTTTCCTTAGGAACACCGATAATCATAGTTTACGCCTCCAATTTACTTTCTTTATTTATCAAAAAGCATGAAACAAAATGCTCAGGTGAAACCTCAATCAGCGGAGGATCTATACTTGTGCAGCTATCAGTGCAAAAATCACAGCGCTTGGCAAATCTGCAGCCGGGCTTCACATTAATAGGGCTGCTGACCTCTCCCTTGATGACCACGAACTCGTTATTTCTTTTAGAGTAATCTGGCTCAGGTATTGCCATAAGCAACGCCTTTGTATATGGATGCAAGGGATTGGAGAACAATTCATCGGAAGGTGCCATTTCGACGCACTTTCCAAGATACATAACCATAATTTTATTTGAGATATGCTTAACAACACTTAAGTCATGTGTTACAAACATATATGTCAGTCCCAACTCTTCTTCCAGATCCATAAGCAGATTCAATATCTGTGCTTGTATGGAAACATCCAATGCCGAAACAGGCTCATCACAAACAATGAATTTAGGGTTTAGGGAAAGTGCACGGGCAATTCCTACACGCTGGCGACGCCCGCCATCCAACTCATGGGGGTAAGAGTTGGCATAGCGGCGTGCCAGACCAACAAGATCCATTAACTCAGCAGCACGGTTATATGTAGCAGCTCTATTTTTATACATCTTATGGATGAACATATACTCTGCAATAACCTCTATTACAGATTTGCGAGGATCAATACTTGCATAAGGGTCCTGAAAGATTATCTGTAAATCTTTTCTAAGTCCACGCATCTTTCGTGGACTTAGCTCCATGATATTCTGTCCGTTGTACAGAATTTGACCGGAGGTAGGTTCGATCAACCTGAGTATGGACCTGCCCAGGGTGCTTTTTCCGCAGCCTGATTCGCCTACTACCCCGACTGTTTCACCTGGATAAATCTTGAGGTTTACACCATCAACAGCATGCAGCTTAGCACCGCCGTTCAGCTTGAACAGCTTTTTTAGTTCTATGATTTCAATCAGCGGAGTCTTGTTATTGCTCATTGCACTTCCCTCCCATCTGTTCTGCACTCAGATTTTCATTGAATAGATGACAGCGCAAAGAATGTGTTCCATCTGTTATGTTATCCGGATGCACTTTTGTGCAAATTTCCATGCAATGCTTGCATCTTGGAGCAAATACGCAGCCCTCAGGCAGGTCGGATGGATCCGGCATTAAGCCCGGAATTGGTGTCAACCGACTTGAGCGTGAATAAAGGCTTGGTATTGAGCCAAACAAACCAACAGTATACGGATGATGCTTTTTAGCCAGGAATAAATCCTCAACAGTGCCGGCTTCAACAATCTCACCAGCATACATTACCGCAACATCATCACAGATCTTTGCGACAATGCCTAAGTCATGAGTTATCATAAGCATTGAAGTACCAAGACGGTTCCTAAGCTCTTTAATCATCATAAGCACCTGGGCTTGTATTGTAACATCAAGGGCAGTTGTAGGCTCATCCGCAATCAGCAGCTCAGGCTCGCAGGCAAGCGCCATAGCAATTACTACTCTCTGCTTCATACCTCCGGAGAACTGGTGCGGATACTCAATTTTCCTTGAGGGCATTATTCCTACCATGGTAAGCATTTCTTCCACACGTTTCTCTATATCCTCTTTACTAAGCTCCTCGTTATGCAGCATGATTGCTTCTGCTATCTGCTCTCCAACCGTCATAACAGGGTTCAGGCTTGTCATAGGGTCCTGGAAAACCATTGCAATTTTGCCTCCACGAATCTGGCGTAATTTGTTTTCATCCAAACCGAGAATATCTATATCATTGAACTTGATAGAACCTTTCAAAATCTTGCCTGTATTACTAGGCAGCAACCTGAGAATAGACAAGGCAGTTGTAGTTTTACCCGCTCCGGTTTCACCCACAAGTCCCAGGGTTTTACCTTTGCCGATTTTGATGTCAATACCATTAACTGCTTCAACTGTTTCCAGGTCAGTCTTGTAAATGACTGATAGGTCCTTTATATCCAAAATTATTTCGCTCATAATATTACATTCCTTTCAAATGCTGTTTATTAAGACTTTAAATGCGGATCCAGCGCATCTCGCAAACCATCACCTATTAGGTTAACGGAACATGCAGATAATACAATTGCCATTGCGGGAAAAAACATCAAATGCGGAGCATTACGCATAAATTCACGTGCATCTGAAAGCATCAGGCCCCATTCGGGTGCTGGTGGCGGCATTCCTAAGCCTAAAAAGCTCAAGGATGATTCATACAAAATAACCTTTGCGACATTAAGAGTTGTATTGACAATTATAACGCCCATAGCATTAGGCAGAATATGCGACAGGATAATCCGAGCGCTGCTTGCACCCCCTGCTCTGGCGGCTTCAACATAATCCTGCTCTGCAAGGTTAAGAACCTGCGAGCGAACAAGTCTTACATAATTCGTAAAATAGGCTAAAGTCAACGCAATAAGGAGGTTGGTAAAGTTTGCTCCAAGAGCAAACACTACTGCCATGGTGAAAAGAATATCCGGTATGGACATGAAAATATCCAGTGATCTCATAATGATGCTGTCCACTTTTCCACCGAAATAGCCTGCAATAGCACCTAATGCGCTGCCTAATATACAGGATGACACTGTAGCAAGAATTGCAATGGTTAAGGACATTCTACCCCCATGTATGATACGTGCAAAAACATCACGGCCGAAATGGTCCGTTCCGAGCAAATGCTCTGCAGACGGAGATGCAAGCTTAATTGAGAGCTGCTGCTTAGTGGCCATATCATAAGGAGCAATAAAATCAGCTAAAATAAGAATCAAGATAATAGCAGAGAGCATGACCAAACCAATAACAGCGCCTTTGCTCTTTTTATACCTACGCCATATTTCCTTAGTCTGACTTTGTTTCTTAAATATATCTACATTCTGTTGTGCAGAAGTTGGTGTTACAGTTTCCATATTATCACCCCTTTGTCCTAGCATACTTAGCCCTTATTCTAGGATCTATGTACGCATATATTAAATCAACTATTAGCATGACAATTGTGAAGCATATCGCAATCAGTATAGTACCTGCTATAATGACAGGCTCATCTTTATAGGTAATACGGTCTACAATCAAGCTGCCGATCCCAGGAATTGAAAACAACTTTTCAGCAACAACTGCTCCGCAGATAAGACTTCCTAAACTCAATCCAATATTAGTAATAACCGGCAGCAATGCGTTCTTTAGTGCATGCTTCCATATAACCACTTTTTCAGCAGCGCCTTTTGCACGTGCAGTACGAACAAAATCCTGCCTGACAGACTCCAGCATGGATGACTTTGTAAATCGCAGATTCATCGCAGCCGGCGGTATAGAGATGGCAAGGGCAGGCATTATATAGTGCTTAAATGAATCTATACCATAGGAGGGCAGCCAATTAAGCTTTAGTGAGAATATGAACAGCAGCAGCATACCCAGCACGAATGCCGGAACTGCAGCAATTAAAAACGCAAGGATAGATGGAATCGTATCCCAGAGGGAGTATTGTTTCACTGCTGCATAGATTCCTAAAGGTATTCCGAGTAAGGCAGAAATAAATACCCCCATAAATGCCAGCTTTATTGTGATTAGATAGCGGGGCCAAATTTCATCAAAAACAGATTGTTTTGTAAAATACGATACCCCAAAGTCCCTATTTACCACCATATTTTCAATGTAGTTAACATACTTCTGAAAAAATGGCAGGTCATACCCCAAATCATGGTTCAGTGCATCAACATCAGCTTGTGGCGCAGAAACACCGAGCAATGCACGAGCAGGATCACCCGGGGTGATATTCATCACCAAAAAAATGATAAATATAACTCCTAAGATAGTAGGTATAAGAAACAGTAATCTTTTTATAATATATCTATACATCTTCTTATCTCCATTCTAATTGTTCTTTAAAATTCAGGGCACCTCTGCAGAGTGAACCGCAGAAATGCCCCGAATCACTAATTATACTAATTCATCCAATACAGGATTCATCAGCATTTAAGCTTTGGTTGATCCAAATCACTTCCAGCTAAATGTTCGAATTTTGTAGTATGTCGGAACAGGCTGTCCGATGTTCAAGTCTTTAGCCCATACGATTGCCACAGGTCTATGTAAAACAGGTAAAATCGTAGCAGAATCCATAACGATGGACCATAATTCGGTATAGTGTGCACGACGTGCGTTAACATCAACTGTAGATACACCGAGGTCTACAAGTTCTTCAAGACGCTTCCAGTCAAATGGACCATCTTTATACTTAACTACGTACATGCCTACAGACTCACTATGTACCTGCTGACGGATATTGTTATAGTCATAGTTGCCCGAGTCAGCGAATACGCAAATATCATAATCCTGTGCATATAATTTTGGTGTAACAACTGCAGCTTCCATTACTGATACAGCTGCAGTGATTCCTGCATTTGCAAGGCTGGCTTGCAGTACTTGTGCCATTTTGGCATTATTGGATGTGCTGGCACCATAAGTCAGAATTGTACCAACATCTATTCCATTAGGGAAACCTGCTTCAGCAAGCAGCTTCTTTGAAAGCTCCACATCATAGTCATAGGTCTTAAACCCATCTACAGGTGAAGTTGCTACATATTCTGAAGGCATATACTGTGTTGCTTCTGTGCCAAAGCCTTCGGATACTGCCAGATTGACATCCTTCTTATTGACAGCATGGAATATTGCTTGACGCACTTTGTCATTTGCAAGGGCTTTGTTTGGTGATAGATAATTAATCGCCATGAACATGATATTGTTACCCTTGATTAATGTGTTATTTTCACCGGCAGCTTTTGTCAACGATGTCCAATCTGATAAAGGAGCATCCTCGAAATAATCAAGTTCGCCGTTTTCATAAGCTATAACTGCTGCAGTACCATCAGATATAACAATGAACTCAATAGCTTTGATGGCAGGAGCACCTCTCCAGTAATCCTCAAATGCTGCAAGCTTTACTCCGGTTGAAACATTGTATTCGGTTACATAGTAAGCACCGGTACCCGCTTTATGTGGTATTGTACCGAACTTGTCGCCTTGCTCAGTTACTTCCCTCTCACTCATTATCTTAATACTGTAGAAAGTGTGTCCTATTGGAGAATATGGAGTCTTCAACGTAATTTTAACTGTGCTGTCATCTACAGCTTCAACGTCAGCTATCATAGATGTCAGGTAGTTGAATCTGGAGTTCTTCATAGCACGCTTATAGCTGAATACAACGTCTGATGCTTTCAGTGCGTCACCATTTTGAAATTTAACTCCCTCTTGAAGTGTAATAGTATATATCTTTTGATCTTCACTAAGATCTACTTTCTTTGCGAGCTCTTGGTAGTAACCATTCTTTGCTTCGTCCATACCATAGAGACCTTCATACATTTGGTGCCAAACCTTCATATCACGTGTGTTTGTAGTTTGTTCCCAGTCAAGAGATGCCAATGAAGCAGTCAGTCTAAGTCTTATAGCTTTGTCGCCAGCAGGTGCTGCAGTACCAGCGTTCTCTGCTGGTTTAGCGTCAGTAGCTGCATTATTTGCGCAGCCAGTAAAGCTTCCAACAACCATCAAAACTATCAATAAAATACCAATTATTCTTGTTTTCATTCGATTTCCCCCTTTTTTATTTTAATGTATGATGCCTTGCCCCTCATTTTGTTTCTTCTAACTTGTGTGTATTTTCCTATAGTTAAATATTTCCTCCTTTATTAAGATTGTCATCTTTTATTACTACAATCTAATACATAGCAAATTCCATACCAAAGCCAAATCAGTTATTTTACAAGCACCAAAATTTAATGCACTTAATCCTTTTGGAATTAAGTGCACACAAAAGTCTGTATAAGCACAGTATCCATGGGCTTTCCATGTAAATATAGAGGCGAATTTTGACAGGCAATATGACTGACTATTATTTATAAATTATAGTAAAAATTAATGATATAAAAAATAATGCCGTAATTACAGCATTATTTTTATGGCAAAACAGTTATAAGTCGGCTTAATTGTTCATCTTTTTCCTATAGTGCCGTAATTATGGCACATCAAAGCGGTGTTTGCCTGTTTTACGGCTTTTTGCAGTTCTAAGCCTTTTTCAAATTAAATTTTATCATTTTTTGTTGTAGTGTCTGACGTGGAATTTCTAAATATTTTGCTGCATTCTTAACATTCCCTTTAGAAATTAATAATGCTTCTTTAATAAATTTTAATTCCAAATCCTCTAATATACTTTTTAATGGTTTTGTATTTAAAATAGCATTGTCATTATTATAAAGTTTGTCTACTTCTTCACCCTCCAGCACCTGCTTATCCTTTGGAACATAAAGCATCGCCGATTCTATAAAATTCTCAAGCTCCCTGACATTTCCCGGCCAATCATAGGTCAACATAAAGCCGGTCATCTCCGGAGACACTGAGGTGATGTTTTTTTCAAAAATCTTATTATATTTTTTAATAAAGAAATCTGACAAAGCCTTTATATCTTCAGCACGCTCCCTTAGGGGAGGAATATTTATTTTTACCACTGAAAGTCTATAGTACAAGTCTTGCCTAATATGCCCTTGAGTCAAAATATTATCGCTTTTTATATTTGTAGCCGCAATAATCCTTACATCAAATTTTCGTTCTTCATTTTCCCCTATTCTTCTGGCTGCTCTGCTTTCTATTACCCTCAAAAGCTTTGCCTGCAAATGAGTAGGCATACAATGAAGCTCATCCAAAAACAAAGTGCCTCCATCGCAGGCCTCAAATAATCCTTTTTTATCGAGAGCTCCTGTATAGCTTCCCTTACTGGTACCAAAGAAAATGCTTTCTATAAGGTTCTCCGGAACTGCTGAGCAGTTTTGAGCTATAAATGGTTTATCTTTTCTATTTGAAGCATTGTGAATTCCCTGAGCAAACAATTCTTTTCCTGTACCGGTCTCTCCTGTAATAAAAATTGGAGAGGAGGATTTTGCAATATGATTTGCGAACTCTACCAATTCGACCATTTTTTTATTTTCACAAATTATATTATCTAAATTGTAATTTGCTTTATAGCCTAAGTTAAGACATTTAGGCTTTAAGTTCATAGCAGCGCTGCCACCGGCTGCTCCCTTTTCCTTTTCATTATTAGCCTGATAGTCTTCCACAGATATTATCTTAGATAACTCTATAGCGCCTATTACCAGGCCCCCATTCCTTATGGGAACTGAAATGTTATCCGTAATTGTGTCTTCCACATATAAGTTCTTTATTAATTGGCCTTTTCGCTCAATTAATTTTTCCTTTTCCATACATTCATAAAGCGAGCTATTGGATTTGTCTATATTATAAAACACATCAAGCAGCTTTTTCCCCACAATGGACTCTTCCATTGTCTTATCTATATCAGGATTAAACTTTACAGTAAAAAGAATAGTTCCTTCTTTATCGATGATTGTTATCCCATCAATATAATCTAATTCAGCATGTAAAGATATGATAATCACCTACCTTAAACGGAAATCTAAATTCCAGGTTCCGAACTGGGGGTAATGCCCTTAAGTCCTATTAAATTTCACAATATCATGCTTGTCCCAACAGTGTCAATAACAGTAAATACCAAGTAAATATAAGAAGAGGCCATTATCTGCAAAATGCATATCATATTATAATTATAATTTCTTTGCTGACAAATAAAAATGCTATTAGGCTACTTAATTGATAAGTCACCTAATAGCCTCGGAGCTTGCTGCATGCTCCTAAGAATTAATTATTTTTAACAACTCCTGCGGCCTTTCAATAATATAGTCTGCACCTTCCTGTTCCAAAACCTCTCTATCTCTGAATCCCCATGTTACACCTACAAATATAATCCCGGAATTTTTAGCTGTTTTGGCATCTACTTCTGAATCACCTACATATATCGCTTTATCAGCAGCAGCACTTAATTCTGAAAGTGCTTTATGCACAGTATCGGGTGCCGGCTTCTTGGAAACACCTTCAGATTCTCCGATTGCTACTTTAATATATTCCCCGAAATAGACTTGGTTAAGGTTCTTCACTGCTGTATCAAATTTGTTTGATACAATCGCCAGCTTATATCCTTCTTTTGATAGTTGTTCTAATAGCTCCATAATCCCGCTATAAGCGCCTGTCTTACTCTGCAGATTCCCCGAATAGTGGCTGCGAAAATCAGCAAGGCATTTTTCATAATGCGGATTATCAAATCCGCCGGTTATTGAAAGCCCCATTAAATTAGCTGCACCATTACCGATAAAGCTCCTGATCTCGTCTATCCTTCTGCATGGAAAACCATACAGGCCTAATGCATAATTGACACTATCTGTAAGGTCTTCAAGAGTATTAAGCAATGTCCCATCCAAATCAAATATAACAGTATCGTACTTTTTCATTTGCCTCACCTTTGCTAATATAGTTATTTACCGTTTTTTCGCAGGCTTCTTGAGATTCTCTGCAACTCTGAATTCAACTATCTTTTTGATTAATTCCATTGGTAACGGTTGATCTATGGGGAACTGTACTGACCCTTTGGCTCCTTTATATTGGGACAATTCTTGTTTAAATGCCTCAATACCGCTTGGTGCAGGGTAAAATCCAATATGGTTTTTAAATGCAGCGAAATGTACCAGATTCCCGTTTAAATAGAAAGTAGGCATCTGATAGCTTATTATTTCTTCCGCAGTCGGTGCTATCATTTTTACCGCCTCCCGCAGCTGCTCCAATTTCTTTTGAACCTCAGGGGGGAAGCTTTTTACATATTCATCTATTGTACTGAATTTAACTTTTTCTTTTTCCATTTCTGCACCTGCCTATACTTTAATATTTGATAATTACGGCACATACCTATTTCTTGTAAAACAAACTTTGAATGTACATTACTATCCGGTAAGCTGCAGGTACCAGAACGGCGCCCAACCCTACCCACAGCAGCATCCCAAAATTCAGCATTAGAACACTGGAGATTGAGAAGTTCAAGATATAAAACATATAAAAAATCAAAAATAGCTTCGCTGCAAATAATAAATTCTTGCTATTACCCTCAAATTTATCAACCAAGAACAATCTGTTCATAAACCCCCTAAGCTTCTGCATCCGATTGCTCTTAAAGAAGAAGTAAAGCAAAACCATTGTAATTATCGGGCTCAACAACTCTGTATACATACTCATTAGTATTCCTCCTAAGATAACCATATTCGTTAGTACAAACACTGAAAATCACTAATATATATTCTGATATTCCATATTTACTCCATTATCGTATCCTTGCACCAAAAGGTATAAGCCCCAGCTGTGCAAGTTTAAAATGTTGAAGTCCAAAAGGTATCCCTACAACTGTTATACAGAAAATCGCAGCAATAATGAGATGCGCTATAGCAAACTCCCATCCGAAAAGGATGATCCAAATGATATTGCCAAGCAAGCCCCCTGCTCCAAAATTGCCAAGCTCAATTTCTTTCCCAAAAGGCCACAATACAAAGGCTGCAATCTTGAAGCACTGAACACCGAAGGGTATTCCAATAATAGTTGCACACCAAACCAGCCCTGCTAAAGCCCATACAATGGCTCCAATAATGCCGCCAAACAGTAACCAAATAATATTACCTATGATACTCATCTTCTATCCCCCCAATTCATACTATAATTTACTAATGAGCATTTGTCTCCTAAAGGTATGTTTTTATTCTTATATACTAGAATTAAACTTTTCTCCATCATCCTTACAAATACGCATTATACTCCATCTCCCGGTAATGGCACCTACCGGAACTCCACCGGAGGCGTTTGCCCACTGACCTGCCAGATAGAAATTCTTAAGACCGGGTAACTTACCTGGTACTTTCAGTCTCGGATTTTCAGGGGTGGTCAGCCAGCTCATATAGCTGCCCTTCCATGTTCCTGTGTATCGAGTATAAGTATAAGGTGTAGATACATCCACAACCTCAATCTTTCCTTTTGCATAAGGAAAACGTTCTTCAAACACCCGAATGAATTCCTCTGCAATTATCTTCTTTTGAGTATTGTATGCATCCTTATCCTCCTTGTAAAGCTTCTCCCAATATCCATAATCAGAATAGAGAATGGAGGTAACTGAAGACTTTCCTTCCGGCGCCATTGAAGGATCATAGCAATAATGCCTGAAGGTGAAATAGCTATTCTCAATTCCTCCAACAGAAAAAGGCTTATCAAGCTTTAACCATAATGCATGAGGTTCCTTTGATAAATCACATGCAACTCCTAGCGATACTTGAACTGAGGTTGGTGCCAAGGGAGTTCCCCCATAGAGAGCTTTTATATTATTATCAAGGTACCTTCCTTCCAGCATGTTAAAAATAGTTGAATGCCCATCAGCAGCCGAAATCACATAGTCGGCAAGGTACTTTGAGCCGTCACTCAGTTGAATTCCAACAGCTTTATTATCTTCTACAAGAATTTTTTCAACCTTAGTATTGTAATTAATCTTTCCACCCAGCTTTAAATAGCTTTTTTCAATAGCACGTGCAAACTCCAATGAACCGCCCATTGGCCATCCGGCGTCTTTATTGGCATAGGTAGCCAGCACCATAACAAATATCATCAGCGAGTAATCTCTTGGCGTTATCCCCGGAAGTGCCTCTCTTAAAAAAGGGTTTTTTAGACCGTCGGCAAATTGTCCAACGCTGATTTTATTTAATTTCCCCAATTCTTTAAGCATTGGTCCCATCTTCACAAGCATTTTAACAGTATCAGCTAGCCCATACATATCTTGAGGTTTATCCATGGGCATTTCCATTTTCATAAATTTTCTTATTGAACCGGTCAACTCTCTAATACTAGCTTCATCCTCTGGAGCTGCTTCCAAAAGCTGCTTTTCAAGCTTGTCAATTTCAGCATACAGCACAAGCTTCTTTCCTGTGGTGTCTTCCATTTGCAATTGCATATCATGTTGAATAAAGCTCAAGTCATCAAGTGCACCTATTTCATTCCAATACTTATTAAAGGATAAACCTGGCCTGGTGCCCATAAGCCAGTGCAGGCATCCGTCAAAGGTATACCCCCTCCTATTCCATGCAGTGCACAAGCCCCCTGGGATGCTATGCATCTCATAAATTTCAGCTTCATATCCATTCATCCGTGCGTAACAGCCCGCCGAAAGACCTGCTATACCAGCACCTATAATTACAACCTTTTTTGACATGTCAGCACATCCTCTCACAATTATATTTTGATCCTTCATTTCATCTTCATGCCAAATAAAAAACGCAATATATTAACTCGCTTAATCAAGACTTCATAAAGCAGCATAATTACTATCAATGAACTTGTGCTGATAACCAGATATTTGGACGCAACGCTCGTATTCCACTGAACAACATAAAAACCAATTGTGATGATTACCGTCTGGTGCAAAATATAAAACGGCAAAATAAGCTGACTTACATATTTCAATAGATTATTATTAAAAGCAAGATATTTACTGCTAAATCCCAGAAAAGCAATGAGAAAGCACCAAGAATTCAAACACCGCACAGCAATAAGACTCAAATAGCTGAGATTATACCCTGTATGAGGGCTTCCCAAACAGACCAACCAATAACTCAATATTGCCAGAGTTACTATACCTAAAATAAGTGCCCCTCGGCGATACGCTTGAATCGTTTCTTTAAAACGGATATCTCCCGCAAAAATGTAGCCATAAATATATAAGAGCAAATAGGTTAATAAGTTCCATCCACCCAAATCCTTTATCCCTAGAAGAGTACTTGGCATCAATCCGAATTCCAGAATGGTTATGGGTATGAAGAGCAGAAAAATAGTTCCCGGGCTTGCCAGGAAGTCAGCCGCCCCGGCAATCAAGCGCTGTCCGTAAGGCCTTTTCAAAAAAAGAAATAGGGGCAAAGTGAGTAAAGTAAAAATAAACAAAAACAATAGGTACCAGAGGTGCAGCCCCATCCAGGCAAAATTGCCGCCAAAAGCATAGAAACCATCGAAATAATGAGGGTAGAAATCAAAGATAGTCCCGATAAACTGCAAGTGGCTCACCCTCTCATAATATACCTGCAGCGGAATCATCATAAAAATGCCGAAAACCAGTGGTATAATCAATCGTTTAAATCGCTCCCACAGATAAGGTCCATTTTTCTGTTTTACATCCGAACCATAATACGTGCTGAACCCTGACAGAATAAAGAAAATTGGCATAATCCACTGCACAAGAACATTAACAAATACAGTCATGCCAAAATCAGTCTGTGCATTTTTCACATGCCAACCACCATCATCGAAAAATCGTGCATTATGAAAAAGGAAGACTGCACACATGGCCAAAAACCTCAGCCAATCTATATCGTATCTTCTTTCTATCCTAGTGCTCATTTTTGCATCCTCCATAAAAGCCTTATTAATTTGCATATTCCCTGCCATCATTAATGATATTAATTAATTATATCAAATAGGTTAGATTTCTGGTTAATTTTAGGTAAATTTTATATGCCTGAAATATACCATCACCCTTTGTGGGGCAAGCTGCCTGCTTATCAATTAGTTTATATTATGAAAAATGCCGTCCAAGTCACATTTCTGTACTCAGTCGGCAATAATTCTAAAAGACCATCACACAGTCTTAGGTTACTTAACTATTTTTATAGTTGTCGTAGCTGTTAAATCCTTCGATGACTTATAAGTCAAATTTACGGTTCCTTCTTTTTTAGCATTGATATTACCGAAATCATCTATTTCGGCAGTGCTCTCGTCACTAACACTGAAGTTTCCCGTCAAGTCTGTGGTTCTCATTCCACTATCATATATAACTACAGGGTTTATATGCTTATATATTCCATTGTTCTGCTCTGAAATGCTGACTTTCTCACTGACAATCAGCTCTAACTGCGACGGCTTTCCGGGTTCCCCATAAAAGTATATCAGTATATCATCTACTCTTTCAGCCCAAGACTCCTCTGAGTGCTTCCCCCCAGACATTTCAAATACAGCCAGCTCATCAACCGGTTTATAGCCTTGTTCAAGCAGCAATTTAACGACCTTTCTCATTACAGTCATAAATTCACTCTCTTGAGAGCCCATATCCATCCATATCTTAATATTCCTTTTATCCTTATATTCCCCTTCTCTGATTTTGTCTAAAAGCTGCTCTTCTCCCCATCCAAGAAAGGGAGACTGTACAGCTATCTTTGAAAAAATCTCAGGGTTCCTCATTCCTATATTGAAGGTAACAAAACCGCCCAGGGATGCTCCCGTAATGGCAGTATTCTCCCTACCCGTCTTGACCTTGAAATGTTTCTCAATAAAGGGCATTACATCACTTAATACAAAATCTTCATATAAAGATCCTTTCCCTTTTACATAAGCACCATCCACACCATCCCAATGGGCATATTCACTGGCTCTTTGATCACCTATATTGGAAATACCAACAATGATAACCTCTACTATCTTGCCTTTGCTAATCAGCTCATCCGCTTTCAGGTGCATATTCAAGGACTCTTTTGACCAGTCTGAAATATAAAATACACCTTTCCCATCCTGTACATATAGCACCGGATACTTTTGGGAAGGCTTCTTATAGTAGCTGGGCGGAAGGTAAATATATATGTCTCTTTTATTATTCAGTTTAGTGGCATGGAAATTCTCCACAGTTATAAGCCTTGATTTCTGCTTTATAAAACTATCAACAGCTGCTTCATCCTGAAAATCTTCTGCACCTATATTATAGCTTATAATCTCTTCATTCTTGTTATTGTTTATTAGTTGAACGCTAATGAATAGAACACCAATCAGCAGCAATACTGCTATTGTCAAAATCATCTTATTATGCCACACACGCGGTCCCCCCTCACTTAGATATGTCTCTGGGATTCCCATCAGAATCCCCTTCCAGATGTTCAAATACCCAGTTCAAGTATAGCGTGACAGATTCGCCACTGTCAATATTAGGAATATTCTATACTAAGTACTTGACACCTAGCCTTCCTGCCAGCACATTCTTTCTCAATAAAAGGGTAGAATATGTCTAAAATCTTATTGAAGCTTTCGGGTAATACCATATGAAAAATAGAGCCAGCTGCAAGCATACCAAGCCCTATATCTATGAAGCTATATACTGTTTAAGGAATATAACACAGGCTTTCTGGAGATTTCCTAATATAAACGAACAAGAATTTTAAATAATATAAAGCTGACTAGCAAGAGTGTTCCAAAGAAGTTGACTAAAAGGCAAGCCCAGGTGATTGAAAGAATAATGAACAAAGTCACGTAATAGTATTGCGTTAGCTCGGGGTAATTTGACATCGACTTAAGTCTTAGGTTTATACATAATTATGTCCCCTAATTATTTTGAATAAAAACTTTTAAATAAATTATCTGCATAGCCTGTCCATCAAAAAAGTAGTATAATTTGAGTCTATAGAATAAGACATCTACCCCCTCACGCTCTCAGATTATTTTTCTAACCTATGGCACACTAGAAATACCAAACATATTTAGGAGCAAAAAATGAATTATATCGTATTTGATTTAGAATTTAATCAAGCCTGGGATTTTGAAGAAAATAAAAGTCCTATTACATCCAAATACCCTTTTGAGATAGTTCAGATTGGTGCTCTGAGGTTGGATGAAAACCTTCAAGTGGTATCAACCTTTGATAGGCTTGTAAAACCTGAGATGTATCCGCGTCTTCACCCTTATATTGAACAGATTACCGGTATAACATTAGAAAGCTTAGCTTCAGCAAAAACTTTCAAAGAAATCTACGAAGAATTTGTGCAATTAATAAATAACAAAAGTATTCTCTGTATGTGGGGTATAGTGGATATGAAGGAGCTGCTGAGAAACATAGAATATCATAGGTTGGATAAATCTATAATCCCCAAAGAATACATCAATATCCAGCGTTATGCTACTAAGCATCTGCACTGCCCAAAAGGAACCAATGTGGGCTTGAGCAGTGCCGTGGAGCTATTAAGTATTCCTAATAGCGGCAAATTTCATGACGCTCTTAATGATGCTTACTATACTGCTGAAATCTTCAGGCGTATATACGACCATAACATTAAACCTGCTTTATACCATTCAAATGAAGAAATCAGATTAAAGGAGCCCAACAAAAGAACGAAGCTTGATACAATTAATCTAATAAAGCAATTTGAGAAAATGTATAATAGGCAGATGACAGAAGAAGAACAATCCATTATTAAGCTGGCCTATATAATGGGGAATACCAACCAATTTCAATCTGATATTGATATGAAAAAATAAATCAAATGCCAAGCACAAAAGTTATTAGGTTATACTTCCATTCCTTAATAACCTAATAACCAACATGCCCGGCACTTATCTACTTACTTTTTTATAATGAGTACTATAGCCTTATTTACTTTTATTGTTTTAAAATCATCAATGGCTAAACGCATGTATTCATCCCTGCTAATTTGCGTTCTAATTGCATTAGGTAATTTCCCATACTCCGTATTAGCTGACAATATTATAAGTTTATTATCGTTTAAATATTCTTCCTTAAATTGATTGAAGCTCCCTGAGTTTCTGTATTCACTTTCAAACCTCTTAAATCTTTTTAATTCTGTTAAAACTGTAGCTCTAACTATAGCGCTAAAACCTTTTTCCCCAAATATAGAATGCCCATTATAAGAACTAGGGTCAATCCCATAACTATGATTAACCTTGTAATACTTACCGTAACTATCCGATAAATCAAGCAAATTGTAGAAATCCTTATTGTTAAACGGGTCCTTATCCATTATTTCAGAATAGCTTGCCACCATATCTATATCACTGTAATCATTCATGGTTAAATTCTGATAGTGTAATCCTCTTCCTTGATGTATATTGTCAGAGCCGAATTCCTCATAATCCATACGTACCCATTGCCCGTCGATGTATACTTCAGGGAGCTGGTGACCACCTTTCATCTTACTTGTTTCTATCAATATTTCTCTAACTATCGGATTTTTAATATTGGGGGTAAATTTCAATACCCCTTCAGTAAACCTTGTTGAATGTATTATCCTCGTGGGGATACCAAGGGCTCTATATATTGTTGCTGCATAGGTGGTTGATGATGTACAACCGCCTCTGGTTTCG
>FWWL01002373.1_pt1 | contig 37539 bp, 39 predicted proteins | sample 2228331 | NCBI WGS metagenome assembly FWWL01 (sample SAMEA103939775, study PRJEB20133) | metagenome
GATCCACGGTCTGCCCGAGCCGGGTAAAACCCAGCCGACGGATGGTGTCTTTCTGATCCGACTTCACACCGATGAAGCTGGTGCAATAGGTCACGCGCAGTTTTTTCACCTCATTCGCCATTGGGCCCTCCTTGGCCGCCGCGCAACCAGAAGGGGGCCACTGCCTCCAGCGATTTGCCGCGGCGGCGGGCTTCCTCCTCCGGGCTCTTGAGCAGTTCGAGCGCCTTGAAGGTCGCGGCGACGACGTTGAGCATGTTGGCGCTGCCCTGAGACTTGGTGAGGATGTCACGAATGCCAGCCGCTTCGAGCACGGCGCGCACGCCGCCGCCTGCGATCACGCCGGTGCCGGGAGACGCCGGCCGCAGCAACACGCGGGCCGCGCTGGCATTGCCGACAACCGGATGCGGGATGGTCGTGCCGACCAATGGGATCGGCCGCATCGCGCGCCGCGCCCGATCCGAGGCCTTGCGCACGGCATCCGGCACCTCGCGCGCCTTGCCCACGCCGAAGCCCACCTGGCATTAATTGTCGCCGACCACGACGACGGCGCGGAAGGCGAACCGGCGGCCACCCTTCAGCACTTTGGCGGTGCGAGCGATGTGCACAACCCGCTCATCGAGTTGTTCTTGTTCTTCCTCGTGCTCGCGCGGCTTGCGCTGCTTTTCCTTGCTCTGCTCGCGCTCTTTCTTCTCTTTGCCTGGCATCTGTCCTCCTAGAACTCCAGTCCCGCCTCGCGTGCGCCATCGGCCAACGCTTTGACACGGCCATGGTAGGGGTAACCGCCTCGATCAAAGACAACCATCTTGAGCCCCTTGGCCAGGGCGCGCTCGGCCACCAGTTTGCCCACACGCGCCGCCTCCTGCGACTTCGTCAGACCATCCAGTTTCCCGCGCAATTCGGGGTCCAGGGTCGACGCCGAGACCAGGGTATGGCCCAGATCGTCATCAATCACCTGCGCATAAATGTGCTGCAGGCTGCGAAATACGTTCAAACGAGGGCGCTCCGACGTCCCATGAATGCGCTTGCGAATGCGCTCATGTCGGCGATCGCGAGCTTCTCGGCTTGTATCTTTGGCCATTGACTCTCATCCTCCTGACCGATTGGGGAACTTGCCCGCCCGCAAGATCAGGCAGCCCACAGGCCACCCATCACCCCAACTCGGAGATATCCCCGCGCTAGCTCACCGGCGGGGAAGCCCATCACTTCTTTCCGCCCTTGCCGCCTTTGCCGCCGACCTTGCCGCTCTTGCCCGCCTTCTGGCGGACGACCTCACCCTGGTAGCGGACGCCCTTGCCCTTGTAGGGTTCCGGCGGCCGTAATCCCCGGATCTGTGCGGCCATGGCCCCGACCAACTGCTTGTCAATCCCGCTGATCGTGATCTGCCGGCCGGTCTTGTCCACATCGAAAGTGATGCCGGGGGGCGGAACGATCTCGACGGGATGCGAATACCCCACCAGGACGACCAGGTGCTTGCCCAGCATGCCGGCGCGATAGCCGACACCCTCGATCTCCAGGGTGCGCGTGAAGCCGCTGCTGACGCCGATCACCATGTTGTTCAACAGGGCGCGCGCCAACCCGTGCAAGGCGCGATGCCGATCGGTGTCGGTCGGCCGCGACACGCGCAACTCACTGCCGACCTGCTCGACGCGAATGTCGGCGGGAAACTGCTGCACCAGCTGTCCCTTCGGCCCTTTGACGGTAATCGCATTGCCCTGGTCAATCACCACGCTGACCCCTTGGGGCAGCGGAACAGGCATTTTTCCTATACGAGACACTCTCAACCTCCTGCCGGATGCCGGCCCGTATCGGGCTTCCAGCCCCAACCTCTGGCCTCCAGCTTCCGGCTCACCAGATGTAACAGAGCACCTCACCGCCGAGCCCAAGCCGGCGCGCCTTCTGGCCGGTCATGATGCCTTGCGATGTGCTCAGCACAGCGACGCCGAGTCCGCTCAACACCCAGGGGATCTCACTGCGCTTCACATAGACCCGGCGGCCCGGCTTGCTGACGCGCAACAGGCCGGTGATGATGGACTTGCGATCCCGATCGTACTTCAAGACGATACGCAGTTGCGGCTGCGGCGCATCCTTGGACACCTCGAAGTCCTTGATGAAACCCTCGTCTTTCAGGATGCGCGCCAGGGCAATCTTCACCTTGGAACCGGGGATGACCACCTGCTTCTGGCGCACCGTGAAAGCGTTGCGGATACGCGTCAGCATGTCGGCAATTGGATCGTTGATCATTTCTTCTATCGCTCCTCAACAGACCGTCAGTCAGCTCCCGCTGTGGGTGCTCTTGACGGCCCTGGCGAGACTGGCCCCTTACCAGCTCGATTTCACCACGCCTGGCAGATTGCCGCGCAGAGCCTGATCGCGGAAGCAGATGCGGCACAGGTCGAAGCGACGCATATAGCCGCGCGGCCGGCCACAGATGCTGCACCGATTGCGCACGCGCACAGCGTATTTCCGTCGCTGCTCACGAAATCGCATACATGTCTTGGCCACTGATTTCCTCCAATCGTTCGCCTGACTGGCGCCCTACTTGCGGAACGGCATGCCCAGCAGCGCCAGCAAGCGGCGACCTTCTTCGTCGGTCTTGGCCGTCGTGACCACGGTGACCGCCATCCCGCGCACTTTGTCTATCTTGTCGTAATTGATTTCCGGCCAGATCAACTGCTCGCGCAGGCCCAGGCTGTAATTGCCGCGGCCATCGAACGAATCAGGCGACACGCCGTGAAAGTCGCGCTGCCTGGGCAACGCGATGTTCATCAGCCGGTCCAGGAAGCTCCACATCCGCTCCCCGCGCAACGTCACCGTCACGCCGATGGTATTGCCCTCGCGCAGCTTGAAGGCCGCAATCGAGCGCTTCGCCTTTGTGAAGACCGGCTTCTGGCCGGTGATCGTGGCCAGGTCATTGGCCGCAGCGTCCAGCGCCTTCGCGTTCTGCAGCGCCTCGCCCATCCCGATGTTCAGGACGACCTTTTCGATGCGCGGCACCTGCATGATGTTTTTGTAGCCGAACTCTTTTTGCAGAGCCGGCATCACTTCGTTACGATACCGTTCCAGCAATCTCGGTATTGCCATATCTCTCTGCTCCCGTCCGTGTACAGGGTCGCCTCTGCGCCCTGAGCGGAGGAGTAAGTCACATGAAACGCGCGCCGTGAACCGTGCCGTGCGTCCCCGACGTCGCCTCGCCAGAAGCGCCGCCGCGCGCCCGCCATTTCACGTCTGGCGTTTCACGCCTCACTCGTCAATAGACTCGCCGCACTGCTTGCACATGCGGCTGCGGCTGCCATCGGCATGCACCTTGTGCGCCACGCGCGTCGGTTGGCCGCAGCGCGGGCAGATCAACATCACGTTGGACACGTGAATCGGTGCTTCACGCTGGATGATGCCGAACTGCGTGCGCACGTCGCCGGTGCGGCGCTGATGCTTCTTCACCATGTTGACGCCGGCCACAAGCACACGATCCCCCTGCGGGTTGCGCTCGCCGGCGCGGCGGCCCTTGCCCCATCTGGCGCGGATCACGCGATGCACTTCGCCCTTGGCGCCCCGATCGTCGCCCGCAATGACCACCACCTTATCGCCCTTGCGGATATCCATATCATCACCTCATCACAGCACTTCTGGGGCCAGCGAGACGATGCGCATGAAGCCGCGCTCGCGCAATTCGCGCGCCACCGGCCCGAAGATACGCGTGCCGCGCGGCGCCCGGCCCTGATCAATGATCACGGCCGCGTTGTCGTCGAAACGGATGTGTGAGCCATCCGGCCGGGCCTGCGGATAGGTCGTGCGCACCACCACCGCGCGCACGATCTCGCCTTCTTTCACCGCACCGTTGGGCGCAGCCTGCTTCACCGTGGCGATGATCACATCGCCCACGTGCGCGTAGCGCCGAGTCGAGCCGCCCATCACGCGGATGCAGAGGATCTCCTTGGCCCCTGTGTTGTCGGCGACCTTGAGTCTGCTTTCCTGCTGAATCATCGCTCCACCTCTACTCGGCCTGCACCTCGGCCTGCAACGGCGCAGTATCTATCTGCGTCCCACGCTGGAGGATCGCCTCGACCCGCCAGTGCTTCTCTTTGCTGTAGGGCCGCGACTCGACGATGCGCACCTGGTCCCCGGGCTGGCAGGCGTTGGTCTCATCGTGCGCTTTGTAGCGCTTGCTCACCCGAATCACCTTGCCGTAGAGCGGGTGCCGGCGCGTGCGGCGCACGACCACAACCACGGTCTTATCCATCTTGTTGCTGACCACCTGGCCGATCAGCCGTTTGCGTTGCGCTTCCATCGTCACTCCTCCTGGGCCGCGGCCAGTTCGCGCTCGCGCAGGATCGTGCGCAAGCGGGCGATCTCACGCCGCACCTGGCCCAGCCGGGCCGTATTCTTCAACTGGCCGGTTGCATACTGGAAGCGCAGGTTGAACAGTTCATGATGCGCTTCGTCCAGATGCCGGCCGATCTCCATATTCGTCAGGTTGCGGATTTCACGCGGGCGCATCAGCTTCCCTCCCCGGCACCGATCTCTCGGCGCACGAATTGCGTCGCGATCGGCAGTTTGTGCGCGGCCAACCGCATGGCGGCCCTGGCGTCTGCCTCGGATACACCGGCGACCTCAAACAGCATCAGGCCCGGCCGCACCACCGCAGCCCAGTATTCCACCGCGCCTTTGCCACCACCCATGCGGGTTTCCGCCGGACGCTTGGTCACGGCATGATCGGGAAAGACGCGAATCCACAGCTTGCCACCGCGGCGCAGATAGCGCACGATGGCGCGCCGCGCCGCCTCGATCTGGCGGCTGCTCAGCCAGGCCGGCGCCAGGGCCTGCAGCCCGTAATCGCCGAACGAGACCTGGTTGCCGCGGCTGGCCACACCGCGCCTGCGTCCACGATGGACTTTGCGATATTTCACGCGCTTTGGCATCAACATGCTTGATCACTCCTTCAGTCACATAGTCCGATCGCCCTGTAGCCCGACAGTCGCCTGTGCTTGCGGCCGCGCGGCCATCCACCGACCCGACTAGTTGACTCCCCGACTATCCGACTACTCGGCTCCCGGCAGGACTTCGCCCTTGTAGATCCACACCTTGATGCCGATGCGGCCGTAGGTGGTCAGCGCCTCGCTCTTGGCGTAATCAATCTCAGCACGCAGCGTGTGCCGCGGCACCTGGCCCTCGCGCACCGTCTCGACGCGGGCCATCTCCGCGCCCGCCAGCCGGCCACCACAGCGGATCATGCAGCCTTTGGCGCCGCTTTTCAGCGCGCGCAGGACGGCCTGCTTCATGGCACGCTTGTGCGAGATGCGGCGCTCCAGCTGTTCGGCGATGCTCTCGGCCACCAGAAAGGCGTCCATCTCCGGATGCTCGATCTCGGCGATATCGAGCTTCACTTTCTTGTTCGTCAATTGCTGCAGATCGTTGCGCAAGGCGTTCACCGTGGCGCCCTTGCGGCCGATGATGACACCGGGTTTCGCCGAATGCACCGTCACCCGCACCTGGTTGGGCGGGAAACGTTCGATTTCGACTCTAGAAATGGCCGCTTCCGGCAATGCCTTCAGGACCAGCTCTCGGATCATGCGGTCCTCGTTGACGAGGTCCTTGTACTCACTGCCCTCGGCAAACCAGCGCGAGCGATGCTGCTCGACTGTTCCCAGACGAAAGCCAATGGGATGAACTTTTCGGCCCAAAGCAGCCTCCTGACTAACGTTCCTCTAGCTCAACCGTGATGTGCGAAGAGCGACGGATGATCGGCTTGAACCGGCCACGTGCCCCGAACCGTCGCCATTTGCGCAACGGCGCCACATCGGCCGTGATGGTGGCGATGTACATATCTCTGCGATTCAAGCCTTCGTTGGCATCGGCATTCGCCAGCGCTGATGCGATCGTCTTCGCTACCGGCTGGGCGGCCGCCTGCGGCATATGGCGCAACAGCGCCAATGCCTGCTCGGCCTGCATGCCGCGCACCTGATCTATCACCTGGCGCACCTTTTGAGGCGAGATGCCCACATACTTTGTCACTGCTCGTGTTGCCATGCTCTCACCTCTCGTCAGCGCGTCGAGCTTTTCTTCTCGCTGCGCACATGCCCGCGGAAGAAGCGGGTAGGCGCAAACTCGCCCAGCTTGTGGCCCACCATGTTCTCGGCAATGTAGATGGGAACATGGCGCCGGCCATCATGCACGGCGATGGTATGGCCGACCATCTGCGGGAAGACGGTCGAAGCGCGCGACCAGGTCTTGATCACCTGCTTTTTGCCGGCGCGGTTCATCGCCTCGATCTTCTTCAACAGTTTCGGCTGAACGTACGGCCCCTTCTTTAGAGATCGCGACATACGTCATTCCCCCATCACTACTTGCGGCGGCGCACGATGAACTTCTCGGTGCGCTTGTTCGTGCGAGTCTTGTAGCCCAAAGCCGGTTTGCCCCACGGCGTCTTCGGCCCGGGCATGCCGACCGGAGTCCGGCCTTCGCCGCCGCCATGCGGATGCGAATTGGGATCCATGGCCACCCCACGCACGGCCGGTCGCCACCCCAGCCAGCGCTTGCGGCCCGCCTTGCCCAGCTTGATGTTGGCGTGTTCGGGATTGCCGACCTGCCCGATCGTCGCCATGCACACCAGCGGCACCCGGCGCAGCTCGCCGCTCGGCAGGCGCAGCAGCGCGTACTCGCCTTCCTTCGCCATCAACTGAGCGCCCACGCCGGCCGACCGGGCCAGCTGGCCGCCGCGACCGGGCTGCAGTTCGACGTTGTGCACCACGGTGCCCAACGGGATATTCTTCAGCGGCAGGGCGTTGCCCGTGCGCACCTCGGCTTCGGGGCCAGAGAGAACCTGCTGGCCAACCTGCAGGCCGAGCGGAGCCACGATATAGCGCTTCTCGCCGTCCGCGTAGACGATCAGCGCGATGCGCGCCGAGCGATTCGGATCGTATTCGATGGACGCGACGCGGCCGGGCACGCCCAGCTTATCGCGGCGGAAGTCCACCACGCGGTACTGGCGCTTGTGGCCGCCCCCGCGATGGCGCACGGTGACGCGGCCCTGGTTGTTACGGCCGGCGAGCTTGCGGATCGGCCGCAAGAGCGCCCGTTCGGGCCTGGTGCGCGTGATCTCTTCGAATGTAGAGCCGGACATCCCGCGTCGGCCGGGGCTCGTCGGCTTGAAAATCTTAATCGCCATGCGACAAACTCCTCAGTCGTGTCAGACGCCCTCGAAGAGCTGGATCGAGCTGCCCGGCGCCAGCGTCACCACCGCTTTCTTGTACGCCGGCCTCTTGGTCACTGTCGCGCGGCCATAACGCCCGTGTTTCGCCGGGATATGGACCATGCGCACGTTGACCACCTTCACATTGAACGCCGTCTCGACCGCGTCTTTTACCTGGATCTTGTTAGCCCGCTCGTCCACTTCGAAGGTATATTGCCGCGCCGTTTCTGCCTGGGCATTGCTCTTCTCGGTCACGATAGGCCGCTTCAGTACATCGTAGACGTGCATCTCTTCCTCCCGCTCTAGCCGAGGATGGCCTCGATCACGCCGAGCGCGTTCTGCGGAATGATCAGATAGTCGTACTTCAGCAGATCACGAACGTTGACGTACTCGGCCCGCAACAGCTTGATGTCCGGCAGATTGTTGCTGGCGCGCTCGATCACCTCATCGGGTCCGGCCATCAGGATCAAGGCGCTGGCATCGCCGGCCAGACGGTTGACCACGGTGGCCATCTCGCGCGTCTTGGGCTGCGACAGAGCCAGCTGATCGAGCACGACCAGCCTGTCCTCTGCGGCCTTCACCGACAGCGCGGAGCAGACGGCGGCGCGCCGCATCTTGCGCGGCATCTTCTGTTCGTAGGAGCGCGGGGTGGGACCAAAGATGATGCCGCCACCGCGCCACTGCGCAGCACGGATGGAGCCTTGCCGTGCCCGTCCGGTGCCCTTCTGCTTCCACGGCTTGCGGCCACCGCCGGAGACCTCACTGCGGCCTTTCGTCTTGGCCGTGCCCAGCCGGGCATTGGCCAACTGCCGCACGAGCGCCTGATGCATCAACGGGATATTGATCGGCGCAGCAAAGATGGTATCGGCCAGCTCGATTTCGCCGACTTTTTCGCCGGCCATATTCATCAATGAGACTTGCATGGTCACTACCCCTGCTTTCGCGCTTCCGTGATGAGCAACAGGCCGCCGCGCGGACCCGGCACCGCGCCCCGCACCGCCAACAGATTGCGCTCCGGATCTACCAGGACGACGCGCAGGTTGGCAATGGTGACGGGCACGTTGCCCATGTGCCCGGCCATGCGCTTTCCTTTGTACAGGCGCCCCGGCGTGGTGCCGGAGCTGCTGGCACCCGGCGCGCGCAGCCGGTCCGACTGGCCGTGGGTGCGCGGGCCGCCGCGGAATCCATAGCGCTTGACGCCGCCCTGAAAGCCACGGCCTTTGGAGATGCCCTGGACGTCCACCCGCTCGTGGGTGTTGAAGATATCGGCCATGATCTTCTGGCCCAAATGATAGTCTTCGACGTTGCGCAGGCGCACCTCGCGCAGCACACGCAGCATGGGCACCTCGCGCGGCATGCCGCGCCGCCTGAGGTGGCCGATCTGCCCCTTGGTCAGCCGACGCTGCCTGGTCTGCTCGAAACCCAGCTGGATGGCCGTGTAGCCATCGCGCTCAACGGTCTTGATCTGGGTGACGTAACAAGGCCCCGCCTCGATCACCGTCACCGGCACGACGTCGCCTTTTTCGGTGAGCAGCTGGGTCATGCCCACCTTGCGACCCAAAATCCCTTTCATCATTCCTCCCTGGGACTGCCGTGATCTCGCCCTCGCGAGACCGCATCATCCCCACAAAGCGGGTCAACGGGTAGATAAGGGAACAAGTAGACAAGGAGACAAGCCGACAGGTGAATGTAAGAATTTCTTGACTACCTGACTGCCCGGCTACTTAACTACCCGTCCCCCGACTACAACTTGATCTCGATATCCACGCCCGCCGGCAGGTCCAATTTGGTCAGGTTTTCGATCGTCTTGGCACCCGGATCGAGCACGTCAATCAGCCGTTTGTGCGTGCGGATCTCGAACTGCTCCCGGCTGTCTTTGTCAATGAAGGTCGAGCGGTTCACGGTAAAACGTTCGATCTTGGTCGGCAAGGGCACCGGGCCGACGACGGCCGCGCCGGTGCGCTCTGCCGCGTCCACGATCTTGCGCACCGAATCATCCAGGACCCGATGATCGAAAGCCTTGAGCCGGATGCGAATCCTGTTCTTTGCCATGTGAAAAGCTCCGCGTAACGCCGACGTGTCACGTTGAACGTTGAACGTTCAACGTTCAACATCATTCGAGAATCTTAGTGATGACGCCAGCACCCACCGTGCGGCCACCCTCGCGGATGGCGAAGCGCGACCCCACTTCCAACGCCACCGGCACGATCAGCTCCACCGTCAGATTGATGTTGTCGCCAGGCATCACCATCTCCACCCCCGCCGGCAACTGCACCTCCCCTGTCACATCCATCGTCCGAATGTAGAACTGCGGCCGATACCCGTTGAAGAACGGCGTGTGCCGCCCACCCTCTTCCTTCTTCAACACGTATACTTCGCTCTGAAACTTCGTGTGCGGCGTGATCGAACCCGGCTTCGCCAACACCTGCCCGCGCTCCACGTCCTCCCGCTCGATGCCCCGCAATAAACACCCTACGTTGTCCCCAGCAATCCCTTCCGTCAATATCTTGCGGAACATCTCCACGCCCGTCACCACCGTCTTGCGCGTCTCCCGCAACCCGATGATCTCCACCTCGTCGCCCGTCCTTACCTTCCCCCGCTCGATCCGCCCCGTCACCACCGTCCCCCGCCCCTTGATCCCAAACACGTCCTCAATCGGCATCAAGAACGGCTTCTCTGTGTCCCGCACCGGCGTCGGAATGTACTCGTCCACCACCCGCAGCAATTCCCATATGCACGCATACTCCGGCGCATTCGGATCCTTCGACGGCGACTCCAACGCCTTCAACGCACTCCCACGCACGATCGGTATGTCGTCGCCAGGGAACTTCTGCGCCGTCAACAACTCGCGCAACTCCAGCTCCACCAGCTCCAACAACTCCTCGTCTTCCATCATGTCCACTTTGTTCAGAAACACCACCATCGCCGGCACTTCCACCTGCCGCGCCAGCAACACGTGCTCCCGCGTCTGCGGCATCGGCCCCTCCGGCGCCGCCACCACCAGGATCGCCCCATCCATCTGCGCCGCACCCGTGATCATGTTCTTGATGTAGTCGGCGTGCCCAGGACAATCCACGTGCGCATAGTGCCGCTTCGCCGTCTCATACTCCACGTGCGCAATCGCTATCGTGATGCCCCGCGCCTTCTCCTCCGGCGCATTGTCTATCGAGTCGAACGGCCGAAAATTCGCCATCCCCTTCAGCGACAGCACCTTCGTGATCGCCGCCGTCAACGTCGTCTTCCCATGATCTATGTGCCCGATCGTCCCCACGTTCACGTGAGGCTTCGTGCGCTCAAATACCTGCTTCGCCATGGATGGTATCCTCCTGCTGTGCGCGCCAACGCGCCCATGCTAACTAAGACATTGATTTGCCGGCCGCATTTTCAGCACAAACGCCGAGGACGGCCCGAGAAAATCTATATCACACCAAGCCCACGATCGGACTTGAACCGATGACCCCGTTCTTACCAAGAACGTGCTCTACCGACTGAGCTACGTGGGCAAAAGTGGGCAGAGAAGGATTCGAACCTCCGAAGGCGTCAGCCAGCTGATTTACAGTCAGCCCCCTTTGGCCACTTGGGTATCTGCCCAGATTCAAAGTGCATCGTAAGCCGACGGCCGGAATCGAACCGGCAACCCTCGACTTACAAGGTCGATGCTCTGCCGATTGAGCTACGTCGGCGCAGAGGAGATTATAACACATTCGCCGCGCTGCGCCAAAAATCGTAACTGATCGGCGTTGCGAATGGACAGTATAGCGGGATCTGGCCTTAAAGTCAAATATCGAGGCAGGATTTCTAAAGGAAACAAATGCGTCGCCAGGAGCGGTCGGGCTGTTCCTGCGCGGAAGGCATCCCGCGCGCCCATGCCAGGCACAGGAGCAGTGTCCGGCATGGGCGGCGAGGCCATGCTCGTGGTCAGGTCTTGGGCTTATGGCACAGCTGACACTGCTCGATTGTCCGGCCTGCGTGGTCCTTCGGCGCCGGTTTCACGCCGCCATCGGGGTTGTGGCACATCAGACAGTTTTCTCGGCCGGCCAGGTCATGCGAAATAGCCGACGCGCTGCCCGGTGCCTTTTCGGGCGCAACGGCCGGGGTCACGGCCGCGGCGCCGGCGGGCTTGTGACAGCCCTGACAGCTTTCGTCAGGCCGGCCCGCATGATCTTTCGGCGCCGGTTTCATGCCGCCCTCTGGGTTGTGGCAGAGCAGGCAATTCTCTCGGCCGACCACTTCGTGCGGGATCGGTTTGGGCCCTCCAACCGGTGCCGGCGTGGCAGCCGCAGGGAGCGAGGCGGCCGTCGGCGTGGGCGCAACAGTCGCCGCAGCGGTCGGGCTGACCGGTGCAGGCGCCGGAGCAGGGGTGGACACGGCGGCCTCTTGCAGCGTCGGCCGATGGCACTGTGTGCACATGTCGGCCGTGAAGCTGCCGTGATTGGCCGGATATGGTTTCACTTTGCCGATCGCATGGCAAATCAAACAATCGGTGCGCTGGCCGATCGGATGTGGGATGGGATTGGGGATGCCTTTGCCGGGCACCTTGGGCGGCGCGCTGAGCTCGCGGACTTTGGGCGCATCCAGGCCGGCAAAGACCCACTTCGTGTCATGGCAAGCGCTGTTGCTGCAGAAGCTGCTGTTGTCCTTGCCGCCGGGGTTGTCCACCGTGTGACACTGGACGCAGGTTGCATCGAACTGATAGCGATGCTGAGACAACCAGGTCGTGCTCCTGTGCGAGTCCGGTTCGTTGGCGGCCGAAATTGCAATGGTCGGCAGCGATTGGCCCGGCAAAGCCACCTGAGGGATACTATGACAGATGTTACATTCGAGCCGGATGGCCTGATTGTCTTTGCTCAGGTGCTTGCCGTCGTGACAGCGGAAACAGCCCGGAAAGTCCTTGTGGCCGATGTTGTTCGTGTGCGTCTTCCAATCCACACCCATGAAGGGGAATTGGGTGGTGTCGAAGATGGTTTGCAAGCCAGCCACGGCTTTTTGCACGTCGGCCTTGCGGCTTTCGTACAGTGTCGGATAGTTGGTCTTGTAGAACTCCTCGACGCCCGCGATGGCTGCGGCAGCCTCGGCCTCCGTGGCATATTTCTTCTCCAGCACCCTGATGCCTTCGCGTTTGATGAACGGCAAGTCGGCCGGGATTTGCCCCAGCTGTAGGGCTTGATCGAGCGCCTCTTCGGGCCGCCGGAAGTTGTGGCTGGCGCGGTTGTGACAGTCCATGCAATCCATCTTCCGCTTTTCGGCCCTGGCGATCGCCTCGGGGGTCAAATTGGCGTCGGTCGAGATGTATTCGGTTGTCACGCCATTGAAGGTCGCCTGCACCCAGGGGATCTCCTGACGTTTTGCGTCGGTGGCGATGTAGTAGACCGGGTTCTCGATGTGCCAGTGGATGCCACGCCCCAGGCCGGCTTCGGTGGAGCCGCCACCGGTGTTGATCACCAGGGCGGTCTGGGTCAGGCTGTTCTTCTCGTCCTGACCATACCTGGGGATGACGACGATTCGATCTTCGTAGAACTTTTGCGGCCAGTGGCACTGTTCGCACACGACTTCTGCTGGTCGCAAGCTGGTGATGGGTGAGGGGATGGGGCGCTCGTACAGGTTGAGCGGATAAACCCACAGATAGTGAGCGCTGCGCACTTTGGCCTCGAACGCCGGGTAGGCACCTGGCCCGATATGGCAGACGCCGCAGGCAGTGCGGGCGTGGGGCGAATTTTGATACGCGGTGTGCTCCGGCTTCATTACGTGACATAAGGAGCAAAACTCGGTGGACTCCGCGTACTCCATCAGCGACACGGACCCCATGAAGAAAAGCCAGGCAACCAGAAGCAGGCCTACGGCAAATAGCGCCGAACGCCACTTGCTCTGCGCAAGCCAATGATAGAGACGTTTAAGCATGAATTGTCTTCCTCCTCAACGTATCTGATGCACGCGCCGACCTCATCCCTGGCCCTTCCTCGACGTGGCGGGCTATCCCACTACCAGACCACACGCCGCACTCGGGGCAAGATGCGCGCGCAGTCCAAAACAGGGGTTTTGAGGTCGGCTCTGCTGCCGGAAAAACCCCAAATGGGTTTTTGCTTCTCCTGCGCTCCCGTCAGGCGGGAGCGAGGGAGGTCGAGAGATGAGGGGGTCTGACCAATAAAAGCTATCGCCACAACGGCCGCGCTTTTGTGCTCAAAGATACGAAATCTATTGTAATCTTTTCGCGGGGAAAGTCAATTTCGGATACAGCGCTGGGACTGCTGGCAGCCAATGACGATGTCGCAGCCCCAGCGCTGGTCTTACTCGCCGCGCATCATGCGCTCGATCTCGGCGTCCACGATGCTCTCGTCGAGCTTGCGGAAGAGCGGCGCCGGCTCGCGCAGTTTTTGGCCGGGCGCCAGCTCGCTGATCTGCCAGCGACCGGTGGCGCCGGTCGGGTCGTAGCGAAGCGCCAGGTGTGTGCGTGTCGTCTCGCGCAGCACTTCGGTGTATGATCGGCCGAAAAGCTCGCCTTCATAGCCCAGATAGTGGTGCAGACGTTGACAGGTGAACGGCAGGAACGGCGCGAACATCGTCTTAAGCGTATCAATCACGCGCAGCGCCACGAACACGGAGGTCGCCGCGGCCGTCGGGTCGGTTTTGATCTGCTTCCACGGCTCTTTCAGGTTCAGGTAGCGGTTGGCCTCGTGGGCCAGAGACATCGTGGCTTCCAGCGCCTGTTTGAGCTTCACGGCTTCCAGCAGGGCCGTGACGCGCTCGAAGGTCGGCGCGATCTGGCCCAGCAACGCCTGGTCGGCCTCGTCGAACGGGCCCGGCTGCGGCACCGCAGCCTCGAAACGCCTGAACGCAAAACCGAGCACCCGGTTCGCCAGGTTGCCCCACGTCGCCACCAATTCATCGTTGTTGCGGCGCAGGAAATCCTCCCAGGTGAAATTTACGTCCTGCGTCTCCGGGAAGTTGGCCGCGATGGCATAGCGCCACGGATCGGGGTCGTAGCGATCGAGCACATCCGACATCCCGATCATCCAGCGTCGGCTTTTGCTGAGCTTGCGGCCCTCCACATTGAGATACTCGTTGGAGGGCACATCGTAGGGCAGGTTCAGGCCCTGGCCGTAGCCGATCAGCATCCCCGGCCAGATGATCGCATGAAATTCGATGTTGTCCTTGCCAATGAAATAGTAGGCGCGGCAGGTCGGATCGGTCCACCACGAGCGCCAGGCATCCGGGTCGCCGTTCAACGCGGCCCATTCCTTCGTCGCCGACAGATAGCCGATGACTGCATCGTACCAGACGTAGATGCGTTTATCCTCGAAGCCCGGCACCGGGATCGTGACGCCCCACTGGATGTCGCGCGTGATCGGCCGGCCGCGCAATTCCCGGCTCTCCAGGCGCGCCCGGGTTTGATTGATCACGTTGGGCCGCCAATGTTCCTTCTTGCCGTCGTTGATCCACGCCAGCAACGGCTCGTTGAGCTTGCCCAGATCGAGAAAGAAGTGCTGGGTCGTGCGGATCTCGATGTGCGTGCTGCCGCAGTGTTTGCAGCGCGGCCGTCCCAACATGATCGCGTCGTAGGTGCGACCGCAATTATCGCACTGATCTCCGCGCGCGCCCTCTGCCCCGCAATACGGGCAGATACCCTCGACGTAGCGATCGGCCAGCCACCGGCCGCAGTCCACACAATAGAGCTGCTGCATGGAGTCCAGGTAGATGTAGCCGTTTGCCAGGTGCATCTTAAACATGTCCTGGGTCACTGCCCAATGGTTCTCGGTGTCGGTCTCGGTGTACAGGTCGTAGCTGATCCCCAGCCGCTGGTACATGTTGACGATGCGGGGGTGATAGCGATCTACGACTTCACGCGGGGTGATGCCGTCCTCTTCCGCGCGCACGGTGATAGGCGTGCCGTGGGTATCGGAGCCGGACAACATCAGCACATCGTTGCCGCGCAGGCGATGATAGCGCGCGAAGATGTCCGGCGGCAGATAGGCGCCGGCGATGTGGCCGATGTGAAGCTCGCCGTTGCAATAGGGCCAGGCAGTGAAAACCAGGATCTTCTCGGGCATAGATGCCTCCAGGAAACTCAGGCGCCGCGCGCCGTGTGGATGCTATTCTACCACAATGACGCCAGACCGGACAAGCGCCACCTGCCGCCCTGCAGCGCGTGGTGCCGCGTTGCCCGAATTTCGCCTCGTTGCCTCATTGCGGTAAAATGGACGAGACATCTGACCTGGGAGCCGTTATGTTCACGCCTACCGCTTACTTCCAAACCGTTGCGGCTGTTCTGCCGCGGATTCCGGCCGAGCCGGTTGCGCAGATCGTCACGGCGCTGCGCCAGGCGCAGGCGACCGGCAAGCGCATCTTCACCTGTGGCAACGGCGGCAGCTCGGCCAACGCCTCGCATTTTGTCAACGACATGCTGAAAAGCACGATCCGGCCCGACCGGCCGCGGCTGAAGCTGATCTGTCTCAGCGACAATATCTCGACGTTGACCGCGTATGCCAACGACGTGAGCTACGATGTGATCTTCGCCGAGCCGCTGGCATCGCTGGCCGAACCGGGCGATGTGATCATCGCCCTGTCGGGCAGTGGCAACTCGCCCAACGTGCTGCGGGCCATGGAGACGGCCGGCGCGCTCGGCCTCACCCGCATCGGCCTGACCGGCCGCGATGGCGGCAAGTTGAAGGAACTCTGCGATATCTGTGTGATCGTGCCGCATGACAGTATGCAGGTGATCGAGGATGCCCACCTGGTGATCCTGCACGCGGTGTTCCTGGCGATGTGTGAATGAAGGAAACAAGGGGGAGAGATGGATCGGTCGCTGGTGTTAGCCCTCGATTATGGGGGCACGAAGCACACGGCGGCGCTGATTCTGCCCGGTGAGCGCACCTGGCTGGCCCATGGTCGGGTGTTTTCGCCGCCGGGCGCGGATGCCGCGTCTGATCAGACGGCCATGCTCGATCTGGCGCGCCGGCTGCTGAGCCAACACCCCGGCCGGTTGGCGGCCATCGGGGTCAGTTTCGGCGGCCCGGTGGATGCGACGCGCGGCGTGGTGAGGCTGTCACACCATGTGCCGGGCTGGGAGGAGACGCCACTGGCCGCCCGCCTGCAGGCTGAGTTCGGCGCGCCGGTGGCCGTAGACAACGATGCCAACGTCGCGGCGCTCGGCGAGTGGACGTTCGGGGCCGGCCAGGGCTGCACCAGCCTGCTGTACGTCACCGTGAGCACCGGGATCGGCGGCGGGTGGGTGCTGGCCGGCCGGATCTGGGGCGGCGCCGATGGCATGGCCGGCGAGATCGGCCACGTGGTCGTGCGCCCTGGCGGCGTGCCGTGCGTCTGCGGCAAGGAGGGCTGCCTGGAAGCCGAAGCATGCGGCTGGGGGATCGCGACGAAGGCGCGCGCGCGGCTGGAAACAGCGGACCGGGAGGCGGGAGCTGCATTGTTGGCATTGGCCGGGGGGAAGCCAGAGGCGGTGACGGCGCAGATGGTGGCGCAGGCCGCAGCCGGGGGCGATCCACTGGCCCTGGCGGTGCTCGACGATGCAGCCGCGGCCCTCGGCGCGGGCCTGGGTGGTGCCATCAACCTGATGAACCCCGAACGGGTCGTCCTGGGTGGCGGCGTCACCAAGTCCGGCGAACGCTGGTGGCAGATCGTGCGCGATGTGGCTCGTCGGCACGCGCTGCCGCAGCTGCGCGTCGAGATCGTGCCGGCCGCGCTCGGCGACGATGCGCCGCTGTGGGGCGCGGTCGCGCTGGCGCAGGCGTTGTGATTTTTGCGGGCACGCCAGAAAGTGCTGGAATGGCCCTGGCGGGAACGGGGTTACCCTGCCCCTATCCCAGCGGTTTGGCGCACCAACTGACCGGACAGGACTTCTATGCTTGAAATCATCCATCCCGACATTGTCCGGGGACGTATCCGCCATGCTCTCTTCGATTTCGACGGCACTCTGTCGCTGATCCGCGAGGGCTGGCAGGGGGTGATGATCCCCCTGATGGTGGAGTGGCTGATGGAGACCCCGGCGCACGAGAGCGAGGCCGAGGTTACCGCGGTCGTGACCGAGTTCGTCACCAGGCTGACGGGCAAGCAGACGATTTATCAGATGATCCAGCTGGCCGAGGAGGTGAGGCAACGCGGCGGCTCCCCGCGCGACCCGCTGGAATATAAACATATCTATCTCGACCGGCTGTGGGCGCGCATTCGGCATCGGGTAGCCGATCTCAAGGCCGGTCGGGTGGCAGCCGACGACCTGATGGTGCCCGGTAGTCGAGCGATGCTCCAGGCGCTGACCGCGCGCGGCGTGTGCTGCTATCTGGCCTCTGGCACCGACGAGCCCTACGTGCTGGACGAGGCGGCGGCGCTGCAGATCACGCCCTATTTCGTCGGCATCTACGGCGCGCGCGATGATTACAAGAGCTTCTCGAAGAGGATCTTGATCGAACGGATCATCGCCGAAAACAAACTGGCCGGCCCGGAGTTCGTGGCCTTCGGCGATGGCTTCGTCGAGATCGAAGACGCCAAACGGGTTGGCGGCATCGCGGTGGGGGTTGCCTCCGATGAGGTGCACCGCACCGGCATAGATCTCTGGAAGCGCAACCGGCTGATCGAGGCCGGCGCCGACCTGATCGTGCCCGACTTCCGGGAACACGAGACGCTGTTGGCCTATTTATGTGAAGCGTGAAGAGTCAGACGTCAGGTGTCGCCCTTGACGCCTGATGCCTGGCGTTTCACGTTTGATCTTCTCTCGGAGCAATGCCATGCCCTATCCCATGTTCGATCGTTCTCGTTTGCGGCTCAAGCCGCTGGCCGAGCGGGTGCACGACATGACGCTGGCCGATGTGTTGCCCCTCGATGCAGCCGGAGAGCCGTTCGAGCATCCGGCGCTGCCGGTGATCGCCGAGCGCATACGCCAGGCGCGCCGGAACGACGCGCCGGTGATCGTGCTGATGGGCGCCCACGTCATCAAGAGCGGCCTGTCGCGTTTTATCATTGATCTGATGGCGCGCGGCCTCATCACGCACGTGGGCATGAACGGTGCCGGCCCGATTCACGACTTCGAGCTGGCGCTGATCGGGGCCACCACCGAGAGCGTGGCACGCTACATCCACGAGGGGCAATTCGGCCTGTGGCAGGAGACCGGCTGGATCAATGATATTGTGGCGGCGGGCGTGCGCGCGGGACTGGGCTACGGTGAGGCTCTGGGCCGGACGATCTGGGAGGCAGCAAAACGACAGAACGGCCAGGCAACCGACGACCCTCTCGCGGATTGGCCCACGTATTCCTTTGCGCACCCCGATATCAGCATCCTGGCCGCCGGCTATCGGCTGGGCGTGCCGGTGACGGTGCACATCGGCCTGGGCTACGATATCATCCACGAGCATCCGAACTGCGATGCCGCCGCATTGGGCGAGGCGTCGTATCGTGATTTCTTGATCTTTGCCGAGGCGATCAGCCGACTGCAGGGAGGCGTCTTCCTGAACTTCGGCACCGCGGTCATGGGACCGGAGGTGTACCTGAAGGCACTGGCAATGGCGCGCAACGTCGCCGCACAGGAAGGCCGCCAGATCAACCGCTTCACCACCGCGGTCTTCGACCTGCTCGATCTCGGCGACGACCTGAGCCACGAGGCACCCAAGACCGATGCCCGCTACTACTACCGGCCGTACAAGACGATCCTCGTGCGCACCGTGGCGGACGGCGGTGAGAGTTTCTACGTGCGTGGGGGACATCGGGGGACGATCCCTGCCCTCTACCGGTTGGTGACCGGCGCCTGACGCGCGATGCGCGACGATCTGACCGTTATGTGGGTGGCATCAAAGCACAAGCCTGGTTCAAAATGATCCGCCAACATGGAGGAATGCCGTGAAACGCGACCGCCTCGCCACCATCCTGTCCGCCTTTCCATCGCGCGTCATTCTGGTCGTCGGCGATTTCTTCCTGGACAAATATCTGATCATCGAGCACAGTCTGGCGGAGATCTCGCTGGAAACCGGACTGGAAGCCCATCAGGTCGTGGATGTGCGTTGCAGCCCAGGCGCGGCCGGCACGGTGACCAACAACCTGTGCGCCATGGGCGCCAGGGTCATCGCGCTGACCGTGATCGGCGACGACGGCGAGGGATTCGAGCTGTTGAAGAAGCTGGAGGCGTCTGGCGTGGACCTCAACGCGCTGATCATCCGGGATGATCGGGTCACGCCGACCTACACCAAACCGATGTTGCGCGAGCGCAACGGCACGGAACGCGAGCTGAATCGGCTCGACATCAAGAACCGCACCAGGACACCGACAGCCGTAGAAGATCGGTTGATCGCTGCGCTGCGCGGGCTGCTGCCGCGCGTGCACGGCGTCATCATCGCCGATCAAGTGCCGGAGGCCGATTGCGGCGTGATCACGGAGCGGGTGCGCGAGGAGCTGTGCAGCCTGGCGCGCGCCTACCCGACGGTCGTCTTCGCGGCGGATTCCCGGGAGCGCATCGGCCTGTTCGAAGACGTAATCCTGAAGCCGAACGAGCGCGAAGCGACGCGAGCCGTTCACGGCCCACAGGCAGGTGTGCTGGATCGGAACGAGGTGTTGGCCTGCGGCGAGGCACTTTACCGCAGAGCCGGACAGCCCGTCTTCCTCACCCTCGGCGCCGACGGGCTGGTGGCGTTTCACATGGATGGCCCCACCGCGATTCCTGCCGTCAAAGTGCGCGGGCCGATTGACATCGTCGGCGCAGGCGACGCCACCATGGCCGGCATCGTCACGGCACTCTGTTCCGGCGCCACCGTGCCCGAAGCCGGCGAGATCGGCTGCCTGGCCGCCGGCGTCACGATCCAACAGATCGGCACGACCGGCACCGCGTCGTGCAGCCAGATCATGGCGCTGCACGACGAACAAATCCAGCTGCGATTGATTTGAGGAGGTGTCGCTATGCCTTTCCCTCGTGCGAGTGGCATTTTGTGCCATCCCACATCGTTTCCCAGCCGCTACGGCATCGGCGATCTGGGCCAAGGCGCCTATGATTTCCTGGATTGGCTGGCCAAAGCCAAACAACAGCTCTGGCAGGTGCTGCCTCTGGGGCCGACCGGCTACGGCGACTCGCCCTATCAATCCTTCTCGGCCTTCGCCGGCAACCCGTTGCTGATCAGCCTGGACGGCCTGGCGTATGCCGGGCTGCTGCCGCAAGACGCGCTGGCCGATGTGCCCGCTTTTCCCGCCACCAGGGTGGATTTCGGCGCGGTGATCCCCTACAAGCAGAGGCTGTTCCGCCAGAGCTATGCGCATTTCAAAGCACATGCCACCCCGGCGCAGCGCGCCGGCTTCGAGCAGTTCCGGGAGCGTCACGGGCATTGGCTGCCCGATTTTGCCCTGTTCATGGCGATCAAAGGCCATTTCGGTGGCGGCAGCTGGCATGCCTGGCCGCGCGATATCCTGGTGCGCTATGGGCCGGCCGTAGAGCACTATCGCCGGCTGCTGGCCGACGAGATCACCTACCATGAGTATCTGCAGTGGCAGTTCGCGGAGCAGTGGGCCAGCCTGAAGGCGCGCGCGGCCGGCCTGGGCATCCAGATCATCGGCGATATCCCGATCTTCGTGGCCGAAGACAGCGCCGACGTCTGGAGCCGGCCGGAGCTTTTCTACCTGGACGAGGAGCGCAACCCGATCGTGGTCGCCGGGGTGCCGCCCGACAACTTCTCCGCGACCGGACAGCGCTGGGGCAATCCGCACTATCGCTGGGATATCATGGCGCAGACCGGCTACCGATGGTGGATCGAGCGGGTGCGTCATGCCCTGACTCAGGTGGACATCATCCGCATTGATCATTTCCGCGGATTCGAGGCGGCGTGGGAGATTCCGGCAAATGAGCCGACGGCCGTCAAAGGGCGCTGGGTCAAGGGGCCGGGCGCGGCGCTTTTCGAGGCGATTCGCAACGCCCTGGGCCAGCTGCCGATCATCGCCGAGGATCTGGGCGTGATCACGCCGGAGGTGGACGCGTTGCGCTTGCAGTTCGGCTTTCCGGGCATGAAGATCCTGCAGTTCGGCTTTGCCCTGGACAACAATCCGAAATATCTGCCGCACACCTTCGACAAGGACTACATCGTCTACCCCGGCACCCACGACAACAACACGGTGATCGGCTGGTTCAATGAGGCGGCCCGCACCGGCCCGGAGAAATGGAACTGCCTGCGCTATCTGGGCACCGATGGCCGCGATCTGGCCTGGGATTTCATCCGGTTGGCGTGGGGCTCGGTCGCCAATCAGGCCGTGGCCTGCCTGCAAGATGTGATGAGCCTGGGCAATGAGGCGCGCATGAATTTCCCCAGCACGGCCAGCGGCAACTGGCAGTGGCGCTACACGCCGGAAATGCTGACCGATGCCCTGGCCGCACGGCTGCGCGAGCTGACGGAGATCTATGATCGGGCGCCGGTTAAGACACCTTACCTTGACCGTCCATGACTCCTTTGCTATAATCCACACGTCTCGCGCGGCCATAGCGCCGCCCGCGAAACGTGCAGAGTAGGTTGGGAAACGTCGAGACCGATAGGAGACAAACTGATGACCGCGCAGGCTACCGCCGTCGCCCAGCCGTTGCCATTTTTGACCTCACGCCGTCTGCGCAAGCTGCGCGAGGCCGGCCTCGGATACTTGTTTCTCCTCCCTGCCTTTGCCATCCTGGCCGTATTTGAGTTCTGGCCGGTGTTCTATGGCGCGTACATCAGCACCTGCAACTGGACGGTCAAAGGCTGCGCCAAACAGATCGGCCTGGCGAATTATGTGCGCGCGTTGAACGATTCGGAGATGTGGCACTCGCTGCTGGTCACGGCCAGTTACTCGATCATCTCCGTGCCGTTGCAATTGGGGATCTCGTTGCTGCTGGCCTATCTGCTCTTCCAGCAGATTCGCGGCAAGTCGCTGTATCGGGTGCTGTTCTTCATGCCTTACATCACCGCGACGGTGGCATCGGCGTCGGTGTGGGCTTTCCTCTACAGCCCCGACCGCGGGCTGATCAACGAGGTGGCCAGGATGCTGGGCCTGCCGCAGCTTCGCTGGTTGGGCGAACCGCGCGGCATCTTCACCCTGATCGGCGAGGCAATGGGTGTCACGGTGCCGGCCTGGCTGTCCGGACCCAGCCTGGCGCTCCTCTCCATCATTCTCTACACGACATGGGTTTTCGTCGGCTACGATACGGTGATCTTTCTGGCCGGGCTGGGCAACATCCCCCACGAGCTGTATGAGGCAGCGAAGATTGATGGAGCCAACGGCTGGCAGCTTTTCCGGCGGATCACGATCCCGTTGCTCTCGCCGACCACCTTTTTCCTGTTGCTTTACACGGTGATCGGCACGTTCAAGGCGTTCAATCACATCTACGTCATGACGATGGGCGGTCCTGGCGATGCGACGACGACCGCCAGCATCCTCATCTTCCAGCAGATGTACCAGTACAATCGGTACGGCTACAGTGCAGCGCTTTCGTTCATCTTGTTCTCGGTGATTCTGGTCATCACCATCGTGCAAAACCGCGTTGCCGGTCGCGCGGTGGTGTACGCGTAGGAGATGGGGGCAACGCGTATGGCCGTTCGTTCACTCCAGCCAACCGTCACTCGGACGCGGCATTTCTCGTGGAGCCAGGCGGTGATCTACGTGGTTCTGACCCTGGGCGCGTTCGTCGCGGTCTTTCCCTTTTTTCACATGGTGGCCACCTCGCTGAAGACGTATGGCAGCGTGATCACCGGCGCGTTCTGGCCGTGGTTTCCGTTCGGCGACGAAGCGTTGCAATGGCAGAACTATCCGGAGGCCATCACCACGATCGGCTGGGACAAGGAGTGGAACATCTATCTGTTTTCACGGTACGCGATCAATAGCATCCTCGTGTCGCTGACGATCGTGGCCGGCGTGATGCTCACCTCGGCTCTGGCCGCGTACGCGTTTGCCCAAATGGAAATCCCGGGCAAGAACGTCCTGTTCCTGCTCCTGCTGGCCACCATCATGATCCCGGCTGACCTCACGATCGTGCCCAAAGCGGTCATGATGTACCAGTTTCCGAACCCATTCGGCACCGGATCGTGGTACAACACCTATCTGGCGTTGATCATCCCGTTTCTGGCGAGCGTGTTCGGCATTTTCCTGCTCCGACAGTTCTTCATGCAGATTCCACGCGATCTCTACGACGCGGCGTTCATTGACGGTTGCGGCCATCTGCGCTACCTGACCACCATCGTCCTGCCGCTGTCGAAGCCAGCGCTGGTCTCGGTGGCGCTGATCAATTTCATTTGGGCGTGGGACAGCTTCAAGTGGCCGCTGCTGGTCACGCGCGATCCGCAGATGCGGGTGCTGGCGGTCGGCTTGCAGCAATTCCTGGTTCAGGAGGGTGGCACCAAAGTCCAGCTGATGATGGCGTTCTCCTCGATGGTGGTGGTGCCGGTCATCATCTTCTACTTCTTCACCCAGAAGTACTTCACCGAGGGGATCACGACGACCGGCATCAAGGGCTGAAGCAGCGCACCGGCTTTTGCGGGTTGATCGCACGCCGCGGGTGAACGGATCCACGATCGTGAACCCATACTGCCCAGACGAAAGGAGAAAGAACAGTCCCATTCTCACAACGATCCAATCAGCTACTCACTTGTCCATGCGCCGATTCATGCGCGCACCGATTCACCGATCTTCAACTCAGGAGGCAGAATGAGAACCCGTAAGCAGTTCGTCGTATTGAGCCTGTTGGTGGTGCTGGCCATGATCCTCACGGCCTGCGCCACACCGACGCCGACCAAGGCCCCGGAGCCGACCAAGGCCCCGGCTGCCCAGGCCGAACCGACCAGGGCGCCAGAGCCGACCAAAGCACCTGAACCGACCAAGGCGCCTCAGCCCACCAAGGCCCCCGAACCGACCAAAGCGCCCGAGCCGGCGGTGAAGATCAACAATCCACCGAAGACACCGGCCGAGGTGGACGCGATTGATCTGAAGGGGAAGAACATCACGGTGACCTACTGGCACAACCGGCCGCAAAAGGATCAGGATTTCCTGCAGAGTATGCTGGACGAGTTCAACAAGAACAACCCGTACGGCATCACCGCAAAGGCCGAGATTGCCGGCGCGTCGTACAACGACGTGTATAACAAGATCAACGCGGCCATCCTGGCCGGTCAGCCGCCCGACATCTCGGTAGCTTACCAGAATCAGGCTGCAACCTATCGCAACCAGGAGGCCGTGATTGATCTGACCCCCTTCATCAAGAGCTCGAAGTACGGCCTGAGCGAGGCGGATCTGAAGGACTACTTCCAGACCTTCCTCGACAGCGATAAGAACCCGCAGTTCAAGGGCGAGGTGCTCGGCTTCCCGACCCAACGCTCGATGGAGGTGCTCTATTACAACGCCGATTGGCTGAAGCAGCTCGGCTACGACGCGCCGCCGAAGGATTGGAAGGAATTCGAGGAGATGGCGTGCAAGGCCTCGGACAAGACCAAGAAGTTCGGCTGGGCCTTCCGCCACGATGCGTCCAATTTCGCCACGCTGGTCTTCACCCGCGGCGGCCGCATCCTGGCCGAGGACGGCAGCGCTTACGTCTTCAACAGCGATGCCGGCGTGGACGCCGTCAAGATGATCCAGCGCATGGCCGAGAACAAGTGTCTGGTCGAGATCCCGACCAGCGAACGCTATGGCGAGCAGACGCGCTTCGGCAACGGCGATGTGCTGTTCGTCCTCGCCTCTTCGTCGGGCCTGCCGTTCTACAAGGATACGGTGGACAAGGGCGCCAAGTTCAAGTGGGATATCAACCTGCCGCCGCAGAGCGGCCCCAAGCCGGCCATCAACCTCTACGGCGCCAGCGTCAGCGTCTACAAGACGACGCCGGAGAAAGAACTGGCAGCCTGGTTGGTGATCAAATTCCTGGGCGAGAAGGCACAAACCGCGCGCTGGGCCGTCTATACCGGCTACCTGCCGGTGCGCCAGAGCGCCGTGGCCGAGGTGAAGGAAGCCTATGCCAAGGACCCGAAGTGGGCAGGTGGTCTGGCAGATTCCTACGCCCGGATGTTCGAGTGGGCACAGTACGCCATGATCGAGGCGCCGGTGGCCGGCTACGACCCGGTGCGCTCGCTGATTGACAAAGAAATCCTCAGCAAAGCGATCGCCGACCCGAAAGCCGACGCCAAGAAGATGCTCGATGATGTGGTCAAGAAGGCGAACGATATCCTGAAGGAAAACGCGCCGAAATAAGTAGAAACTGATCGGAGGCACCATGCGCCGCTCCGATCAGCCGTTTTGCTGATCCGATAGGGCCCGGGGTGTACCTGGGCCCTATCGCGTTTTTGGAGAAAATGAGACTGCCGGCGCTACGGATCACGAGGCACAAATCATGTGGAGCGCTTACCTGCGCGTAGTTTGTCAATCTGTTCTTTCGGGGTGATCTTCGCCAGGCGCTCTGCTTGTGCCCTGGCTGCAGATTGCTCGGTCGGCGTCAGCCCGCCGAGGCCGCCCACCACGGCCACCTGCGAGATGATGCGTTGCGTCTCTGGGCTGGCACAGGCCGGACACGTCGGCGTGCCGCTCTCGCTGGCAGCTTTGATCGAAGGCCAGAAGTGCGAGAAGGTCTCGCCGCAAGCGAGACAAGTGTACTCGTAGATCGGCATAAAACGTCCTCCCCCAGGTTCATGCTTCGGCTGGTCGCGGGCCCGCGGGTTGCCGCGGCCGGCCACAGCAGCCCGCAGAGCCTTCAGCCCACTCCAAGGGCGCCCTAATCATACCATATCCGAACCGAACTCTGGAGATTCGCCAGGCCGGTCGGCGGGATGACGGTCACAGGTGGCCTTTCAGCGGTTGACCCCCGACTGCCTCATATGGTATGCTGTCGCGCGCAGCAAGCGAATTTCACCCCTGCGGAGATCGGAGGTGCGCATGTTGGCTCGCTGGTCGGAACATCTGATTCGGTTCTCGAGTGGCCGGATCGCACTGATCGCCCTGGCCGTCTTTCTGGCCTTCACCATCCTGGTGCTGCCGGGCCAGGCCACAGGCTCAGCCGAGCGCACAGGGGGCGTGGCCCAACCCGACACCTCCCTGTTCTACACGCCCGCCGCTCTCTACGCTATGGCCGCAGCGTTCGGCGCGGCCGGCAGGCAGGCGTACATCCAGGCGCGCTTCACCTTCGACCTGGTCTGGCCGCTGGTCTACGGCTTCTTCCTCGTCACGGCGATCAGCTGGCTGGCTGGCAGGGCGTTTCGACCCGATGCGGGCCGGCCCCTCGGCCGACGGTTGAACCTCGTGCCGATCCTGGGCGTTGCGTTCGACTACCTGGAGAACATCACGACGTCCCTGGTGATGGCCCGCTATCCCGCTCAGACGCCGGTGGTGGACGTGCTGGCGCCGGTCTTCACGCTGGTGAAATGGTTCTTCGTCGGCGGGAGCTTCGTGGCGCTGGTGGTGGGCACGGCGGCCCTGGCGCGGCAGGCAGGCAAAAGGCGCAGGTGAGACACGGCCGGGCCGCCGGCCGCGTGCGTACCCCCACCTGGCCGGCCAGGCGACGACGGCCGACATGGGCGATGCGCACGCGGCCGCGCCGCGCGCTAATCGGACGCGGCCGCGTGCAGATGAACGCAAAAAGCAGTGACACCATCATCGTGTCGCTCAATCAACGCCACAGTACGCCGTCCTTGATCTGCAGGTCGTCCCATGTGAAATGGTGGCCTTGCAGTACGTGGCATGCGACGCTTGACAGTCGTTGTGGAGTGCATTATACTGGGCTTGTTTTTCCACGATGGTACGACTTGCCTTCTCATCGTTGCAATAGCTATTCGTCGCGTCGATCTGGCGCACAACATGTCATGAAAGCAAGCGGTTGAAGAAGCTCGCGGCGAGATGGTCTCGCCCTACAGGTATTGCCTGGCAATGACGATTTTCCGGTCAGTCATGGTCAAACAAGGCATCCGCTATGTCTGGGCATATGTGTTGTGGATCGTCGTCCTCCTTCTGGCGCTATGGCTCCTGATCATCGGCCGCACCGACTTCCTGGGGGCCATGGCTGCTTTTTATGTCGGTGATTCCGCAACGCATTCCTGGCAGGCGAGGTTCTTTGACCGGGTCTTTACGCTGATTTTTGGCCTGGCCTGGCTGGTCTTCATGATCGTGACCGAGGCGTCCTTCAGACAAGGGGCTCGGCGGCCCGGCTTGCTGAAGCGCTTCGCGAGGATCGCCGGGCCGTTGCTGGTGCTGATCTTCATTGCTGATCTGTTCTTGTTGTGGTTGCAAGATGCTGCAGGCGGGAACTGGTTGCGCTGGCTCGCCCTGGCGGGCGAACTGGCGGCCGGGATCTTGCTGCTCTGGTATGCGCGGTCAGGCTTCTCGAGATCGCGCACTCAACGGGAGCCAGGCGAAGGCTGACGGCAGTCTCCGCTTTATGCGCCGATCTTTCGGTGGCCAGACGAAGTCTTGTTATCACATTACAAGGAGGGAAACATGAACAGGAACGCGATCAAGCGCCGCCAATTCCTCAAGATGTCGGCTGCGGCCATGTTAGGAACAGTGGCCGCAGCCTGCGGCGCACCAGCCACGCCTCAGGTGATCAAGGAGACGGTGCCTGTGGTGGTCAAGGAGACCGTCCAGGTAACGGTCAAAGAGACCGTGCCTGTGGTGGTCAAGGAGACGCAGGTCGTCCCGGTCACGGTCGAGGCGCCGAAGAAGATGGCCGAACCGCCTATGCTGAAGCCGCTGGTAGATGCCGGCAAACTGCCCCCGGTGGAGAAACGATTGCCCGACAATCCACTGGTGGTGGGTGGCCGCGATGCCATCGGGACCTACGGCGGCGAAGTGCGCATGATCCACTTCGACCCCATCTGGTGTGTCAGCAACTACGACCTCAATGCCGAACGCATGCTGCACTACTCGGATATTGATCTGCGCACGATCGTCCCCAACGTCCTCGAAAGCTGGCAGGTCAGCTCGGATGGCAAGACCTACAGCCTCAAGCTGCGCAAGGGCATGAAGTGGTCGGACGGCAAGCCGGTCACCAGCGAAGACATCCGCTTCTGGTGGGAAGACTACTACCTCAACAAAGAGCTCGTCGCCAGTCCTCCCTGGCAGATGCGCTTCGGCGGCGAGAACATGAAGCTGGAAGTGGTGGATGACTTCACCGTCCGGCTCACCTTTGCCGCCACGTTCGGCAACTTCACGGCCCACCTCACCCGGTGGGAAGTCAGTTGTCCCAGCCCCAACATCCTGGCGCCGGCCCACTTCTACAAGCAGTTCCATCCCAAATACACGGACAAAGCCAAACTGGAAGCGACAGCCAAGGAAAAGGGCTTGGAGAACTGGGCGGCACTGTTCAATCAGTATGCCGGCTGGGGGATGGGCGTCTGGCAATTCCCCGATTGGATGAACACCATGGAGTTCCCGGTCCTGGCGCCGTGGCGCTTCGTCCAGCGGCCGAAGGAAGGCCTGATCCTGCTGGAGCGCAACCCGTACTACTGGAAGGTGGATCTGGCCGGCAATCAGCTGCCCTACATTGACTCGCTGCGCTACGACTACGTGACCAACGTCGAGGCGGTCAAGCTCAAGATCGCGCAGGGCGAGTTGGACATCGTCGGCCAGCACGACGTGACCATCGCCGATTACCCGTTCTACAAGGAGAACGAGGCCAAGGGCAACTACAAAGTCGGCGACTACCTCTCCTGCATGTCGGATCGCTATGTGCTCTTCCCGCAGCATTACCTCAAGGATGATCCGGTCCTCACCGAGATCATCAACCATCCCAACTTCGTGAAGGCGCTCTCGGTGGCGATAGATCGCGAGGAGATCAACGAGAGCCTCTTCTACGGCCTGGCACGCGTGGGCCAGTGCAGCCCGATGCCCAACTCCAAGTACTACAAGGAGAAATACGGCACGGCCTGGGCGCAGTACGACAAGGCCTTGGCCAACAAACTGCTCGACGAGATGGGCCTGGACAAGAAGAACGCGCAGGGCATTCGCCTGCGCAAAGATGGCCAGCCGCTCAAATTCAACATCGAACATGCCGGCGAGCGCGTTGGCCCCAGCACCAACAAGCTGACCGAGATGGTCGTCACCTTCTGGCGTGAGATCGGCATTGATGCCACGACCAAGCAGATCCAGGAATCCCTCTACAACGAGCGCATGTTGGCCTATCAGGTGCACTGCGGCGTCTGGCATCAGGACCGCTGCACCGACATGCTCTTGCACATCCAGCCGCAATGGTTCATCCCGACCGGAGATCCCGGCCAGGGCACGGCCTGCTCGGCATGGGCGGTGTGGTACACGGCCGCCGATCGCAAAGCACCGGGGATCATCGAGCCGCCGGCAGAGATCCAAAAGCTGTATGCGCTCTTCGATCAGATGACCGCTGTGGTGGATGAAAACGAGCGGGTCAAGCTGGGGCAGCAGATCTTCGACTGGCTGGCCGATAACCCGCTCCAGATCGGCGTCGTCCTCGAGTGTCCGGCGCCGTTGCTCTTCAACAAGAACCTGCGCAACCTGCCGCGGCCCAAGGTGCCCATCGGCTGGGACTCTTACGGCCTGTCCACGTACCATCCTGAAGCGTTCTACTACGAGGGCGGCAAGCGGGCCTAAAGCCTTGAGCCTGGTGACCACCGGATGCGGGCTGGGTGCCTGCATCCGGTGGCCGTTCAGATGGATTGGTGGGGCAGAAAAGGGAGTGAGTTGTCATGCTCAGCTACATCATCGGTCGTCTTCTACGGATGATTCCACAGGTGTTCTTGATCTCGATTCTGGCTTTCATCATCGTTCAGCTTCCGCCAGGCGACTATCTGACTGAGCACCTTAACCGTCTGCGCCAGAGCGGCGCCTCGATTGATCAGGCCGAGGTGGAACGCTTCACCAAAATGTACGGCCTCGATCAACCCATGCACATTCAATATTTGAAGTGGATCACCAACATCGTCACGCGCGGCAGCTTTGGCTATTCTTTTGAATGGCAAAAGCCCGTCAATGAAGTAATCGTAGGCCGCATCGGGACAACCTTCGCCATCGCTTTTCTGAGTTTTATCGTCTGCTGGTCGTTGGCGATTCCCATCGGCATCTATGTCGCCGTGAAACAGTACTCGCTGGCCGACTACTTCTTCACTTTTTTGGGCTTCATCGGCCTGGCGACACCTGGTTTCCTCCTGGCCCTGGTTATCATGTATGTGGCATACACGTATTTCGGCATCAGGGTGGGCGGCCTCTTCTCGCCGGAATTCGAAACCCAGCCCTGGAGCTGGGCCAAATTTGTGGACCTGCTCAGCCACCTCTGGCTGCCCGTCTTGATCCTCGCCATCGGCGGCACCGCGAACCTGATCCGCACCATGCGTGCGACCATGCTGGACGAGCTGCGCAAGCAGTACGTCATGGTGGCCCGCGCCAAGGGACTTTCGGAGCTTGCGGTGCTGTTGCGCTATCCGGTGCGGATCGCGATCAACCCCATCCTCAGCACTTTTGGATGGTTATTGGTGTGGTTCTTCTCCGGCGGCATGGTGGTGGAGATCGTGCTGAACCTGAACACGGCCGGCCCGGTGTTGTGGCGTTCCCTGATGCGACAGGACATGTACATGGCAGGCGCCTACATCGTCATCATCGGCACTCTGACCGCACTGGGAAGCCTGATCTCCGATATCTTGCTGGCGGTCGTAGATCCCCGCATTCGGTTCGGAAGCATGGAAGGACTATGAGCAGCCTTTTGTCCATCTTCAAAGGCAAGCCGCAAGTGCTCGACGGAGAGGCCCAGCCGCCGGCAGCCCAGACCAACGATGAAATGTTCTATCGGGCCGGCCAGTGGCAACTGGTGTGGTGGAAATTTCGCCGTCACCGGCTGGCCAATTTCGCCATGATCGTCTTGGGCCTCCTGTACTTCATCGCGGCCTTTGCCGAATTTGTCAGCCCGTATGACCCGCTCCGCCGTTTCAGAGACTTCAGCGCCAAGCCGCCTTCGGTGATCTATGTTCGGGACACCGAAGGCCGCTGGCGGTTGCCGTTCGTTTACGGCGCCATTCGATCGCGCGATCCAGTGACGATGCGCCCGGTGTACAAAGAGGACACCACGCGGATCTACCCCATCAAGCTGTTTGTCCGGGGGGATGAGTATAAATTCTGGGGGCTGTTCACCAGCGACCTGCACCTGTTCGGCACCGGAGATCCCCAGGCGCCGCTGTTCATCCTGGGCAGCGATCATCTCGGTCGCGATGTGCTCTCCCGCATCTTCTACGGCGCGCGCATCTCGCTGACCGTCGGGCTGATCGGCGTATTCCTCTCTTTTGCCCTGGGTCTGGTGTTGGGTGGCCTGGCGGGATACTTCGGCGGCATCGTTGACGAAGCCGTCATGCGCATCATTGACGTTCTGGTCTCGTTGCCGGCCATCCCGCTGTGGATGGCCCTGGCGGCCGCGCTGCCCCAGGATTGGCCCCAGCTGCGCACCTATTTCTATGTGACCATCATCCTCTCCATCCTCGGCTGGACCTCGCTGGCGCGCGTAGTGCGCGGCAAGATGTTGAGCTTGCGCGAGGAAGATTATGTCATGTCGGCCAAATTGGATGGCGAGAGCGAATGGCAGATCATCACCCGCTACATGCTGCCGGGCTTCACCAGCTACATCATCGTCTCGCTGACCATGGCGATCCCTGGCATGATCCTGGGCGAAACAGCCCTCAGCTTTCTCGGCATCGGCCTGCACCCGCCGACGATCAGCTGGGGCGTTATGCTGCAAGACGCCCAAAATGTCCAGACGATCGCACAACTGCCCTGGCTGCTCACACCGGTCGCGTTTGTCATCACGGCGGTGCTGATGTTTAACTTCCTGGGAGATGGCTTGCGCGACGCGGCCGATCCTTATGTGACTTGAGCGAGGATGCCATGCCGGAAAACCAGGTGCTCGTGGAGATCAAAGACCTTCACACCTACTTTTTCCTGGCCGAGGGCGTTGTCCGGGCCGTGGACGGTGTTGATCTGGTGATCAAGCGCCGGCAAACCCTGGGCGTAGTCGGAGAAAGCGGCTGTGGCAAGAGCATCACATCCCTTTCGCTGTTGAGACTGGTCCCGCCGCCCGGTCGGATCATCCAGGGCGAGATCCTCTACTACAAGCCCGGCGCAGGCGACAACGGCAGCACAGATGTGATCAACATCACGGCCTTGAACCCGAATGGCCGTGAGATACGTGACATTCGTGGCAACCAGATCTCGATGGTCTTTCAAGAACCGATGACCGCGATGAGCCCGGTGCGCACGGTGGGCCAGCAAATCATCGAGGCCATCATGCTGCATCAAAAGGTGAATAAGGTCGAGGCGCGGCAACGGGCGATCGAAATGCTGGCCCGCGTCAAGATGCCCAAGCCCGAACGCACCATTGACGACTATCCTTTTCAGCTGAGTGGCGGAATGCGGCAGCGCGCGGTGATCGCCATGGCGCTCAGTTGCCACCCGCACCTGCTCATCGCCGATGAGCCGACCACCGCCCTTGATGTGACGACCGAGGCCCAGATTCTGGATCTGATGCGCTCGCTGCAGAATGAGCTGGGCATGGCGATCATGTACATCACGCACAACCTGGGCGTGGTGGCAGAAATGGCCGACGAAGTCGCTGTGATGTATCTGGGGAAGGTGGTGGAACAGACCGATGTCAAGACCATCTTCCTCGAACCCATGCATCCCTATACCCAGGGCCTGCTCTCTTCCATCCCCCGCCTTGATGACAGCATCCTGCGCAGCGACAGGCGTCGTCGCCTGCAGATGATCCAGGGGATGGTGCCCGACCCCTATACGCGGCTCAAGGGCTGTCCATTTCATCCTCGCTGCCCGAAAGCGCTCAGCGACATATGCGACCAGGTGGAGCCGGCAAATGTCTGGGTCAGGCCCGGACACATGGTGCGCTGTCACCTGTATTCTGCAGCCGTGGCACCACGACCTGCAACCTCGCACTGAACAAGGATGCCCGCCATATGCCTGATTTCGTGCCTCCATCCTCGCCCGATTCGAGCCAGCCTTTGCTGGTCGTTGACGGGCTGACGAAATACTTTCCGATTCGGCGCGGTTTCTTCAAGAGAGTCGTTGGCCAGGTCAGAGCCGTTGACCATGTGGATTTTTACGTGCAGGAGGGAGAGACTCTAGGCCTGGTAGGCGAAAGCGGTTGCGGCAAAACTACGACCGGTCGCTGCATCCTGCGCGCCATCGAGCCGACCGGCGGCCGCATCTTGTTTCGCGATCCGAAGTTGGGGCGCGTGGACATCTGCCAGCTAGACAAAGAACAGATCAGGCTCGTGCGGCGCAACATTCGGATGATCTTCCAGGACCCTTACGCATCTCTGAATCCCCGCATGACCCTGCTCGATATCGTCGGCGCACCGTTGCGGGCCATGGGCCTGGCACACGGCAAAGAGCTGGAAGATCGGGTGGCAGAGATGTTGCGGCTGGTCGGCTTGCGGCCGGAATACATGCGGCGCTATCCCCATGCCTTCAGCGGCGGCCAGCGCCAACGGATCGGCCTGGCGCGCGCGCTGGCACCCTCCCCGAAATTCGTCGTCTGCGACGAGCCGGTTTCGGCGCTGGATGTGTCCGTGCAGGCTCAGATCCTGAACTTGCTCAAAGACCTGCAGGAGCAGATGGGGCTGACATACCTCTTCGTCGCGCACGATCTCAGCGTCGTGGCCCACATCAGCGACCGGGTCGCCGTGATGTACGTTGGCAAGATCGTCGAGCTGGCGCCGACGGCCGAGCTCTTCGCCTCGCCAAAACATCCCTACACCGAGGCATTGTTGTCGGCCATCCCGCTACCCGATCCGCGGCCGCGCGCCAAACGCGTTTTGCTGACCGGCGAGGTCGCCAATCCGGCCAACCCGCCTTCGGGCTGCTACTTTCACCCGCGCTGCAGTTACGTCAAAGATATCTGCAAAGCAGAAGAGCCTGCGTTCGACGAGGTCGCACCCGGGCACTACGTGAAATGTCATTTTGGCCGGGAGCTCTCCCTCACGGGTGTCGTCAGGATGCCGGCCCGGTGAACGCAATCCCCCTGAACGAGACGAGGTCGTGCCGCTCAACAGGCCGCGTTGAGCCACGGGGCCCCGCTGTTTGACAGTTTCTGACAACGGGGGTATAATCATTCTCACAATTGAACTATCGAGACGTTGAACCGGAGGAGTAGGCGGCAAGCCATCGCCAGAGAGGGAGGGTCACCGGGTGCGAGCCTTCCCATGATGTGAGCGTCGCCGAAGGTCGCCGGGGAGTCGGATGCTTGAAGCCTGAAGCCGGCCGGACCATGCGCAGCCGGCTTCTCGTAGTAGGGCATCCCGGGTAAGCCCGTTAACGCGCAGAGTGGGTGAGGTGGAACTGCGGGCCAGATTCTGGCTTCCACCTCCCAATCAAGGTGGTACCGCGGAAGCGTCCTTTCGTCCTTGTGAGGAGAGGACGCTTTTTGTTTCCCTGGAGATCAACCATGCCAACCTTCGACATGCCAAAAACCTATGACCCTGCGGCGTCAGAACGCCGCATCTACGAGTGGTGGGAGAAATCCGGCTTCTTCAAACCGGAATTCGCCGGCCCGGACGCCGAACCGTTTGTGATCAGCATCCCGCCGCCCAACCTCACCGGCGAGCTGCACCTGGGCCACGCCATGTTCGTCTCGCTGGAAGACCTGATGATCCGCTACAAGCGCATGCGCGGCTATGCGGCGCTCTGGGTGCCAGGTTATGATCATGCCGGCATCGCAACCCAACTTCAGGTCGAGAAGGCGCTGGCGCGAGAAGGCATCCGCCGTCAGGACCTCGGCCGCGAGGAGTTCCTGCGGCGCACCTGGGAATGGAAAGAGAAGTACGGTGGCCACATCGTGCGCCAGCTACGACGACTGGGCGCGTCGTGCGACTGGGATCGCATGCGCTTCACCCTCGACGAAGGGCTCAGCCGGGCCGTGCGCGAAGCGTTCGTGCGTCTCTACCGCATGGGCCTGATCTATCGCGGCGAGTACCTGGTGAACTGGTCGCCCGGCCTGCAGACCGCGGTCAGCGACCTGGAGGTGGAGTACAGCGAAGAAGACGCCACCATGTACTACTTCAAATATCCCATCGCCGGCGCCGCCCTGGCCGACGGCCCCGGCAAGGGCTACATCCCCGTGGCGACGGTGCGGCCGGAGACGATCCTGGCCGACACGGCCGTGGCTGTGCATCCCGACGATGAACGCTTTCGCCACCTGATCGGCGCCACCTGCCTGGTGCCGATCCTCAAGCGGCCCATCCCGGTGATCCACGACACCTACGTGGACATGGCCTTCGGCACCGGCGCGCTGAAGATCACGCCGGGCCACGATCCGAACGACTTCGTAATCGGCCAACGCCACGGACTGCCGATCATCAGCATGTTGAACAAAGACGCCCGCGTCAACGAAGCCGGCGGCCCCTATGCCGGCCTGGATCGCTTCGAGTGTCGCAAGAAGTTGTGGGCCGATATGGAAGCGGCGGGCCTCGCCATCAAAACCGAGCCGTATCGCACGCAGATCCCTCGCTCGCAGCGCGGGGGCGAGATCGTGGAGCCGATGGTAAGCACCCAGTGGTTCGTGAAGATGAAACCGCTCGCCCTCATGGGGCTGGAAGCGGTGCGGTCGGGCCGCATCACCATCGTGCCCGAACGCTTCACGAAGATCTACTACAACTGGCTGGAAAACATCCGCGACTGGTGCATCAGCCGGCAGCTCTGGTGGGGACATCGCATCCCGGCCTGGTATTGCGCCGATTGCTCGGGCATCACCGTGGCCCGCACCGATCCCGATCGCTGCGAGCACTGCGGCTCGCGCCAGATCACCCAGGACGAGGATGTGCTCGACACCTGGTTCAGCTCTGGCCTGTGGCCCTTCTCGACGTTGGGTTGGCCCGACGACACCGCCGACCTGCGTCGCTACTACCCGACGACCGTGATGGAGACCGGCTACGACATCCTGTTCTTCTGGGTGGCGCGCATGATCATGCAGGGGCTGCTGTTCACCAACGATATCCCGTTCGAGACAGTGTACCTGCACGGCCTCGTGCGCGATGACCAGGGCCGCAAAATGTCGAAGACGACCGGCAACGTGCTCGATCCGATCGCCGTGCTCGACGGTGCGCAGCCGGAAGACCTGGGCGACTATGTCAGGACGCAGTACCCGGCGGGCATTCCGGCGATGGGTGCCGATGCCCTGCGCTTCACCCTGCTCACCGGTTCCACGCCCGGCAACGACATGAACTTGAGCCTGCAACGCGTGGAGGGCAATCGCAATTTCACGAACAAGATCTGGAACGCCACCCGCTTCGTGCTGTCGCAGTTTGGAGATCAGGGGGCAGGGGACAGGGGGCAGGAGTCAGGAGACGGGGATCAGAAACCGCCTACCAACTTACCACCTTACCAATCTACCAACTTATCACCTTACCAATCTACCACCCTACCGGATCGCTGGATCCTCAGCCGGCTGGCGGCTACGGTGGCCGACTGCACGCGACTAATGGACGGCTTCCAGTTCGGCGAGGCGGGCCGGTTGGCCTATGACTTCTTCTGGAGCGAATACTGCGACTGGTACCTGGAGATCGCCAAGATCGCGCTCTATCGCGGCAGCGAGGCCGACAAACGCCGTGTACGGGCGGTGCTCGTCAAAGTGCTGGACGATTCATTGCGCCTGCTCCACCCGTTCATCCCGTTCGTGACCGAGGAGACGTGGGGCTACCTGAAGCAGGCCGTCGGCGACGCGACGTGGCCCGCCGGGCTGATCGTCGCGCCGTGGCCGACGCCGGCCGCGCGCGATCTGGCCGCGGAAGCCGACATGACCCTGGTCATGGACATCATCCGTGCAGTGCGCAATGCGCGCGCCGAGTACAACGTGCCCCCGGGCCAGACGATCCCGGCCATGATCTCGGCGGGCGAGAAGCAGGCGATGCTGCAGGACCAGGCGGAAGCGCTGTGCACGCTCGCGCGCCTCGATCCGGCCCGGCTGACCATTGCCGCGCACCTGGATGCGCCCGACCAGTCGGTGACCCTGGTGACGGGCAGCGTGTCCACCTATCTGCCACTGGCAGGCCTGGTGGACCTGGCGGCCGAACGCGCGCGGCTGGCAAAGGAGCTCGCCGACACCGAAGCGCAGATCGCGCGCAGCGAACAACTGCTGGCCGGGCCGTTTGCCCAACGCGCGCCGGCGGCCGTCGTGCAGCGCGAGCGCGACAAGCAGGCCGAGCTGCGCCTGCGCGCGGAACGCTTGCGCGGCCGGCTGGCCGATCTGTCCTGAAAAATGGGCCATGTACCGCGGGATTATGATCTTTAGCAAATTAATCTGGATATAGGCCCACCTGGCTTGCGGCGGCTTGACGCCGCTTTGGCTTGCGCAACGACCGCAAAGCGGCGCTGTAGCGCCGCAATCCAAAGCGGCATGAATGCCGCGGCACACCGTGAGATTGATCCCG
>FWWL01002526.1_pt1 | contig 37521 bp, 27 predicted proteins | sample 2228331 | NCBI WGS metagenome assembly FWWL01 (sample SAMEA103939775, study PRJEB20133) | metagenome
GCAAAAAGCCATCGCTTCTATGAGTGAAGGGTTTGTTCCGCCTACCGTATATGCATGAATGTATGCAAGACAGTTTTTCCTAATATTATTGAGATGAGGTTCGTTGTATTCGTTAAGCCAAACTTTAATTTTAGGGTGATTGCAAGATTTTTTTAACGGTTTGTTTGTGAAAATCCAGAGTTCAGCTTCATTTGTCTTTGCTAAATAAGCATTACATATCATTTCAATTTGATTTTCGGGTTCATTACGTGCAATAACTAAGAAATATTTTCCTTTTACATCAGTGCTTGATATTTCAGGATTAAAACCATAGCTGATAATTGTAGATTCTTTTCCATATTTTTGTTTAAAGTAATTGTAAATAATAGGGTGATCGGTGATAAGATTTGGCATAAATCTGGCAAGTATCTTTTCTTCCCATTTAATGATGACACGAATAACAATATTCCATTTTGTTCTTTTCCACTCAAATCCGTCGGTATGAATAAAAAATTTGTTTTTATGTTTTTTGTACCAAAGCAAGGCAGGTAGTGAGGTAACATAGCCGCATACTAATATTATGTCATCTTCTTTTTTCAAAGAATCTTTAATTGACAGAAAATCGTAAACAAAATGAAACAATGAGCCTAACCATCTAATAAAAAATATTTTTCTTATTTGAATTCCATTCCATTCATTGTCAACATCAGTACGATATGCAGGTAAGTAAACAGAAACTTTATGTCCATTTTGAGTTAAATTTGTGGCTAGATGCTGAGCAAGCTGTTCAAAACCACCATAACGGTTGGGTATTCCTCTAGTGCCTATGATAGCAATTTTCATTCTGGTAAAATTACTTTTTTTTGTAATTTATTGTATTCACATTGGTATAATTTTTCTTGCTTTTCAATGAGGTAGCTACCCATAAAAAAGGGTGCAACAGGTAATAAAGCCAAAATAAACGAGCAGGTAGCCTGAGTCTTTCCCAGTCGTCTTGAGTAGTTGAACCAGCTAGCCATAGATGAATTTTCTTTATTCCAGGAATAAATAAAGAACGATAATAAGCTCTTTTGAATTTATTGATGTTATCCTGACGTAAATAATTTCCTTGACCAATGATGCTTTCGAGACATATCTTAGCTATGTTGTTTTCTGTTTTATTCAGTTTTGAAGTATCAGGAATTTCGGTTTTGAATAATTCTTTAACCAAAAAGAAACAAACGTTAACCATTCTTTCGTTGTGATAACTTTGCCTGAATGAGTAAAACCTTTTCCAATCAATAGTTTGAGTTTTCAATAAGCAGCTTATATCGTACAACCATATTAGTCTGTTCCATAAGTGTTTTGAACCATGAATGATAAGAAAATGCAACAGCCATTCTGATGGAAATGGTTCCATATTGTGATTGTTTTGTACGGTTTGAAAAACTTGTTCACCATCTTTAAATAGAAACCTTGGTGTTAAAAGGTTCCAGTGTAGTTCAACAACAATATTTCGTTGGTTTAAGTAGGTGAAATGATGAATATGTTTGAAAATATGTTTTAACTCAACAGTTGTAATTTTAAAGTTTGGTTTTATTCTAACATATCCACATTCTGTTAAAACTTGTTCGGCAGTCAATACATCATTTTTATTAACCCAAATATCAATATCTCGGGTTGGTCTGATTATTGGGTCGTTGAATAGCTGTTTTGAAAGATGAATGCCTTTGTATAAGAACAACTGACATCGGTTATGGTTAGTATTAATTATTTTTGTCCATTCATCGAGCAAAGCTAAGTTGTGTAGCTTTTTTTTTCTATATAAGTTTGTTAAAACCTCTTTTTGATTAGGTGTAAGGTTTGTGTTTTGCTCAAAGTAATGATGAAGGTTGTGATATTCAACAAAATTAATAAAGCTTTGAATATCATTAAAATTGCAATTAAGATTATATCGTATGGTGTTTAGTAGCGATTCCAAAGTTCATTAATTAGGCAAAAGTAAAAGAAAAAAATCAAATTACCTTGTATTCTTATATTCAGATTTTTTATACCTTTAAACTTCAAAATTAATGTTATCAATATGAGACGATTTTTGGGTGTAATTATTCTATTGGTTATAGTTGTTTTGGTTTTTTCAACTCTTAGATTATATTGCCAATCGGACCATGAACAAAAAATAAAAAAAATTGAAGAACGGATAAAATTACTGGCAGATAGTCAGGTAGAATATTACAAGCAATTAGAAAATGTTAAATATAAGTGGATTCAGGAACAGATAAAAAAATATGCCCTGCCAAAGATTAATGAAGAAGGTTTTTTAGTCTTTCATTCTGCTATGACATTGTTTTATATTGATAAATGGGGTCAGTCGAAGTGGGTTGTACATATGATTTTACCCGATATAGCAACTGGTGTTGAATCACGTACAAACGATTTTCGCCGTGATAGCCTTATTTCTGTTGAGATGCCCGACAAAATAGATTATTTTAATTCAGGATACGATAGAGGGCATCTTGCTCCTTCTGCCGATTTTCGTTGGTCAAGAAGAGCTTTAAGCGAATCGTATTATTATTCGAACATGTCGCCCCAAAAGCCAGAATTTAACAGAGGTAAATGGTCGCAGGTTGAAGATTTTCTTCGCCATTATGTTATTTATACCGGACATTCACTTTTTGTTGTTACTGGTGGATTACTGAATGATTCTATTAAAAGGGAAATAGGTGTCAATAAAAAAATTAAAGTACCTCCTTATTTTTATAAAATTGCGCTCGATATGGAAGCTAAGCCTCCACGTGCTATTGCTTTCTGGATGCTAAATGGGACAAATACAAAACCAATTATTAATTATGTAGTACCGATTGATAGTGTAGAAAAATATACTGGTATTGATTTCTTTTATTTATTGCCAGATACTTTAGAAAATAGAATTGAATCACAGGTAGATGTATTGCTGTGGCAAACAAAAGAAACCAAAGGAAATGTAAAGCCTATGGAGCCAGAAGAACTACCGAAAGGAGCTATTAATACCATAGATGCCGAAAAATATATTAACAAGAAAGCTACCGTTTGCGGAACTGTTGTCGCTACACGTGTACTTAAAGATGCTAAAGGAGTTATTGTAAATCTCGACCAACGTTTTCCTAATACTTTATTTTCATTTACAATATGGCAAAGCAATTTTCCAAATTTTAGTTATGAGCCAGCTACCTATTTGTTAAATAAAAAAGTATGTGTGAGTGGATTTGTTGATTCATATAAAGGGAAACCATCAATGGATGTCAGAAACGAAAAAGCGATAGAATTTCTTATGGATGAAAAAGAAAATTAAAACATATTCTGGTTTACCACGTAGAATTCAATCAACAGATGATATGTTGACGCTAAAGAATATATTATATGTGCTATTTATAGTAATATCCATACCTTTATTTTCTCAGTCAGATAATGTAAATAAAAAGAAATTAAGAAAAATGGCTCAAAATTATTTTGACAATGAACAATTTGACCGTGCATTGCCATTGTTTTTGAAGCTTGATAGTCTTGAACCAGATAACTTTGAAACAAAATATTCCATTGGAGCTTGTTATTTAAATTCAGCTTTCGAAAAAACGAAGGGAATCCCTTATTTGGAATATGTAATTAAAAATGGAGAAAAATTTCTGCCAACAATAATTTTCTATGACTTAGCTAATCTATATCATTTAAATGGTCAATACGATGATGCAATTGCCATGCTTAGCACATTTTTAAACAGAGCTCCTAAAACAGATACCTATTATTTAAAAGCCGAACGCTTGTTAAACAATTGCAAAAATGCCAAAGAATTGTTGACAAGTAGTTCAAATATAGAGATAGAAAAACTACCGTCTTCTGTAAATACACTTCAAAGCGAAACTACACCTTTTATTTCAGCCGATGAAAGTAAGTTGTTTTATACACGTACGTATTATCATGTTCAATCGGGTATTGAGTTTGAATCTTCAAAGAAGGTAATGTTGGGACTTAAAACCGGTGCTTCATACGAAGTGAGTGAGTTAAAATCAGATTTTTCAAATATAAAGTCAACCATTTCGTTGGCTGGGGTATCGCCCGATGGCGAAGTGTTGTTTTTTGCTATTGGAAATGATAATAATAATAAAGACTTATACGCTTGTAAACTACAAAACGATGCTTGCACTCAGTTGATTAAGCTACCCGACATCATCAATTCACTATATGATGAAACGTCAATAAGTGTATCGCCCGATGGCAGAACCTATTATTTTTCAAGTAACCGTCCGGGAGGCTATGGTGGAAAAGATTTGTATCGTGCTATTATGGACGATAACAATCAATGGTCGGTTATAGAAAATTTAGGACCATCTGTAAATACTGAATTTGACGAAGAGGCACCTTTTATTCATCCCGATGGAGTTACCCTATATTTTTCTTCAAAAGGGCATAATAGTATGGGAGGCTACGATATTTTTGTTACGCAAAATATTGCTATAAACGAATGGAAATATCCTACCAATATAGGATTTCCTATTAATTCACCTGCCGATGATGTAGGCTTTGTTATTTCTGCTGATGGAAATTCGGCTTATTTTGCTTCTTCTTCGGGCTCGTCAAAATATGATATTTATAAAGCCATTTTGCATAAAACTATACCACTAACACTTGTTAAAGGAATTATTATGGGCGGAGACCCACCACAGCCAGTAAAAGCTCGAATCAGAGTGATGGATAAGGAAACTCAGCATCTCATTAAATATGTTTATAATCCAAATCCCAAGTCAGGCAAGTATTTAATGATTTTTCCACCAAATAAAAACTACGACATGATTATCGAAGCTGAAGGATATTTGCCACAATTGATAAACATTTTTATACCTAATCAAACATATTTCTATGAATTGTATCAGGAAATATATTTAAAACAAGTTAAGCTCAATAATAACGATACAGCCATAGGTCAGGAAATCAGAATTTCAAATACTTTCTATGATATTTACAAGACAAACATTTCAGATAGTCTATTAAGAATTGAACAGCAAAAAAGACAAAAGCAGGTTGATGAATTACTCAAATTAGTAGAAAATATTATATCAACAACAGATAGTATTTCTTTAGAGCAGATTGAAAAAATATCAACAAAAGACTCATTAACAGATAAGGAAAAACTAATTCAGCAGCGTTATAATCAATTGCTTGAAACTATAGAGTTAGCCATTGAAAAAACTGACTCTGTCACTCTTCAATTATTAGATGCCAATGCCGTATATAACGATGTTTCCAATCAGGTATATTTTTATGGAATTGATGATGACATGAGAATGAGTCGGATTGTTGTTGGAAGCGACACGCTATATACTTTGCCCGCAATCAATACAGCTAAACCACTTGTAATAAATACTCCTACTATTGTTCAACTCAAAGATGACTCGTTGCTTAAGCCTGTAAAAAAAGAAACAGATTTTCGATCTACTCCAGAAAATAAAAGACGATATATATACATAAGCTATATTTTTTATTCTTCTGGCAAATTTGAATACGATAAAAAGTACATCTCTTCTTTAAACGATATACTACAGCTCTTAGTGATAAATAAAGAAATAGGTGTGGAAATCAATGGATTTGCTGACCCGATAGGTGACGAACAAAATAATATGGAATTGTCACGCAAAAGAGCATTAATTGTTGCCCAGTATTTTGTTGACAAAGGAATAACACCCCGACGACTGGTGGTAACAGGAAAAGGAGAAATTGGAAACGAAGATGACGAAGATTTACAACAACTTAGACGCACAGAAATCAAATTATTTGAAGTTATTGAATGAGGATGCTGGTCTTTATCATATTATTTTGTTTTAGCTTAGCTTCTTTTGCTCAACAATATACTGAGTATGAACTTAAATCGGCTTATTTATTTAATTTTGCAAAGTTCGTTGAATACCCCGAAAAAACTTTTACTTCTGTCAAAGATCCTTTTATTATTGGAGTTTATGGAAACGAAGCTTTTTTAGACGTTCTTCAGACGATAATTAAAGGAAAAGTGTTAAACAACCGAAATGTTATTGCCATACCAGTTTCTCAACCAGAAGAAATGTTTAATTGTCAAATTATTTATTTTTCAAAAATTTCTACTCATCAGGCAGTAATGTTTTTTGAAATACTTGCAAACAAACCTATATTGACAGTCGGCGACAACATTGAAGATTTTTGTCAGAAAGGTGGGATTATTAACTTCTTGCCCCAGTACAGTAAAAAAAGATTTGAAATTAACCCATCTGCAGCTCAGCGTGCAGGCTTGACAATTAGTTCTAAACTACTAATACTATCAAGAATTGTGAACGATGCTGAAGTTAAATTTTAAAAACATATCTTTCAAATATAAAATCCTGTGGACAATACTTACGGTTACACTTGTTATTCTTGTGTTTAGTATGCTAATATATATACATTATGGTAAAAGAGAGTTTGAGAAAAATACAACCCGAGAATTGGAACTCTTGAGCGAAATTGTTTCCGAAAATTGTGTAGCTCCGGTTCTTTTTAAAGATTCTGCTCAAGCATATTTAGTATTACAATCATTATCAAGGCATCCTCATATAAATATCTCAGCAATTACCGATACTTCTTGTGTGCCTTTAGCTTATTTCCCCAAATCATACAACATTAAAAACTGTCCTTTTATACAATCATTCTTTAGAAAAGATACTTTAATCAGAACTGATACATCTTACATTAAGCTAAAAATGATTATTGATGAAAGCGAAAACAATAAAGTTCTGGGCTGTTTGCTTATTAACAGAAATTTAAAGGATTATCAAAAACGTTTTGACAATATTTTATATACCAATCTGTTAATTACAGTTATTCTTTTACTGATAGCCTTCTTAATTGCCATTTACATGCAGAGAATTATTTCGCAACCTATCTTGAACCTTTCTTTTGTGGTAAAAAAAATTTCTGAAAATAAGGATTTTTCACTTCGTATTGAAAAAAGAGGTAATGACGAAATTGGACATTTAATCGACGGATTTAATGAGATGCTTGATACCATTGAAAAGCAAAACACTGAACTTATTCGTTCGAAAGATGAAGCCATTAAATTGGCTCAGGCAAAACAACAGTTTTTAGCAAACATGAGTCACGAAATACGTACACCAATGAATGCTATCATTGGTATGATTAACCTTTTGACAACAACACGTCTGACAAAAGAACAGAAAGAATACCTGAATCATATTGATTTGTCTGCAAATAATTTACTGGTTATTATCAACGATATTTTAGACGTATCAAAAATAGAATCGGGTAAAATTACTTTTGAACAAAATCGATTTAATATAAATGATTCACTGGAAAATATTCAAAAAATATTTGAACCAAAGATACTGGAAAAGGGTTTAGAATTTCATGTCATAAAACAACCCGATGTTCCTGCTTTTTGGATTGGCGACCAGGTCAGATTGAATCAAATACTGATAAATCTTGTAGGCAATGCTATTAAGTTTACAGACAAAGGAAAAATTATTGTTGAATTGTCGTGTAAGCAAACATTGAAAGAAGGTATTTTTGAAGTTCTGTTTAAAGTAGAAGATACAGGAATTGGTATTCCTAAGGAGTTTCATCCTTATATTTTTGATGCCTTTACTCAAGCTTCCAATCAGTCTTCCAGGAGATATGGTGGTACAGGATTGGGGTTAACTATATCTAAACAATTAGTTGAATTACAAGGAGGTAAAATATGGTTCGAAAGTACTGTAAACAAAGGAACTACATTTTATTTTTATCTGCCATTAAAGAAAGCAAATCCGCCTAGTTTTGCTGAGATAAGTGCAAAGTCGCATATTGAGATACTTGACAATATAGATAAAACCATCTTTGAATCGAAATTATTGATTGTAGAAGATAATAAAGTGAACCAGTTTCTGTTGAAAACTATTTTGACCAAGCAACGTTTTACTCATTTATTTTTTGCTGAGAATGGTAAAGAGGCTATAGAAATTATTCAGAAAGAACCCATAGATTTGATATTAATGGATTTGCACATGCCCGAAATGGATGGCTATGAAACAACATCATTTATTCGAAACAATTTAACTATTGAAAAACGGCAGGTACCTATTATTGCTATAACTGCAGCAGTTGTTCAGGGAGAAAAAGAAAAGTGTATGAAGTATGGGATGAATGCTTATGTTTCCAAGCCATTTAAGCCAGACGAATTGTTTACCATAATCATACAATTATTAACAAGAAAATGAAACCAGATATTACTTATTTTATGGAAGTTACAGGAGGCGATAAAAACGTAATGTTAGAGTTCCTCCAGATTTTTAAAGAGCAGATACTTGAATTTATCAATGAATTAAACTCTGCCATTCAGCAGGGTGATTTTAAAAAAGTTGCAGCTGTTGCACATAAAGCTAAATCTACAGTTGCCGTGTTTGGAATGAAGGATTGGGAGTTTAAGCTAAAAGAAATTCAGGTGAAAATTAATGAGGGAATTGTTCCGGATAATTTAAATTTATTAATTTTACAATTTGAAAAAGATGCCTATGAAACCTATCAATTTTTCGAAAAATTTATTTCAAATGAGAGTTAGTTTTATTGTAGGACTCTTATTAATGTTTGCACTAATTTCATCGTGCAATTTGTTTACTGCTACTGAAGATGATTTATATCATGAAAAGGATATATACTACTTCAAAAACACAAGGAAGCCATTTTCTGGAACTACAGAAACTTATAATGAAAAGGGAATTAAAATAAAAGAATATCATTACAAAGATGGGAAACGGCATGGAGTTTTTAGAATCTGGTGGGATAATGGTCAACTCGAATCGGAGGGCAATTATAAAGAGGGCTTAAAAGATGGATTGGTAAAAGGTTGGTATCCAAATGGCAATATTGCAGCTGAACGTTATTATAAAGACGGAAAAGAAAATGGACAGTGGAAGCTATGGAACGAAAACGGTACTATTAAAGAAGAAGGTTTTTATATTTTAGGATTAAAGGATAGTATATGGAGATGGTATTACGACAATGGAAGCAAGCTTGTAGAAGTTAATTTTAAAAATGGCAAAGAGCACGGCATTTATAAAGAATGGCATCCTAACGGGCAACTAAAATATACGGTAGAATATCAACATGGATTGAGAGAAGGATTATGGCAGGAATGGGATAGTACAGGAAAGTTGATTGCTAAAGGATTATACTCCAAAGGTAGAGAAAATGGAAACTGGTACATGTTTTATCCCAGTGGAAAATTAAAGGAAGAAAAGATATACGAGAATGGACAACTTATAGACGAATTTCAGTTTGATACACTTGGAAGAAGAATTTTATATTGATTAACATCGTGCCATATTTGACAAACAAATCTTTTTATTTGATAACTGTAACTATTTGTTCAAATTTTCGTATAAGAAAGTAAAAGAATAACTTATGCGGCCCTAACACTAACATATTGTTTAACAAATTTTCTCTGTTATCTCTAATTTTTATGAGCCTGAGTATTGTTGTTTTTCCTCAATCGTACAGACAAAAAAAAGTAACATTTTCCGATACTATTCCATCATTTTCTTCTATATTGGCTAAAGGTAACGTTACCATTACTTTTCGACAGGATGACTATTATAGTATTACCTTTAAAGCAGGAAAAAGTTCACTAAATGAATCATTTAGTAGTATAAGGGTTGATAAAAAATGTTTAATCATTGATGCAAGTAAGCTACCAGAAAACGACTATCTTAGTGTTCAAATAATTGCTCCATCAATAGATACTGTGCGTTTATTTGATAAGGCAGCTTTTTACACTCCAACAAATGTTTGGCAAAGGAGCTTATATGTTGAATCATATTCAATACGTCATTCAATCTTTTATGTGAATGCTACAGACTTTTGCTTTACAGCAAATGGAAATGGCAGTATTACTTTATCTGGAATCATAGATGTTTTGTATGTTAATGCTCTTGAAAAAATCATGCTAGGATGCGAAATAGTAAGCAAGTATATTAATATACAAAGCAGTCATCATTCAAAAGTAAATTTATTGGGCTCAGCTTTTGTATGCGAGTGTCATGCAAATCAACAATCGCAGATAGATGCTTCAGCATTGATTTGTGGACGGGCAAAAGCATTTGCACTGGATAATTCATCAGTAACCATTAAAAGTGAAGAAAAGCCTATTATTTTATCTGTGCAACGTTCAAAAATTCAATTTATTGGCAATGAAGCTATTGTGGTAGATTCTACTACTCTGAAGAACATTCGAAAAGTAAAAGAATAACAGTTTATTCCCATTCGATAGTGGCAGGAGGTTTGGAGCTTATATCGTAAACCACTCTGTTGACTCCTTTCACGTTATTGATGATAGTGTTGGACACATCGGCAAGAAAATCGTACGGAAGGTGCACCCAATCGGCTGTCATTCCATCGGTGCTGTGAACAGCCCGCAAAGCAACAACCTGTTCGTAGGAGCGTTCATCGCCCATTACTCCAACGGAATGAATAGGTAACAAGATAGCTCCCGCTTGCCAGATTTTGTCATATAACTGATATTCTTTCAGTTTGTTGATATAAATATAATCAACCTCTTGCAACAATCTGACTTTTTCGGCTGTTATCTCACCTAAAATGCGAATGGCTAAACCAGGTCCTGGAAATGGATGACGATTTAAAATGATTTCGGTAAGTTGAAGCTCTTTGCCAACCTTCCGTACTTCGTCCTTGAATAAAAATTTCAACGGTTCAATAATCTTTAGATTCAATTTTTCGGGCAATCCACCAACATTATGATGTGATTTTATGGTTGCAGATGGACCATTGACAGAAACAGACTCGATTACATCTGGATAAATGGTTCCTTGAGCCAGCCATTGAATATTTTCTAATTTTTTGGCTTCTCTTTCAAATACATCAATAAAGGTTTTACCTATGATTTTTCGTTTTTGTTCAGGATCCGAAACACCCTTCAAATTAGTTAAAAATTCTTCGGACGCATCTATTCCTATCACATTGAGGTTTAGTTGTTTGTAAGTTTCTAATACTTGAGTATATTCATTCTTTCGCAATAGGCCATTGTTAACAAAAATTGCTGTTAATTGTTTTCCGATAGCTTTGTTTAGAAGCAAGGCTGCCACAGATGAATCTACACCACCTGAAATGGCAAGGATAACACGATCGTTTTGAACCGTGTTTCTAATGTCGTTAATGGTTGATTCTATATAAGCATGGGGAGTCCAATCTTGTTTACATCCGCAAATATTGACAACAAAATTTTTTAATATTTGTAGTCCTTGAACCGTATGATACACTTCTGGGTGGAATTGAATTGCATAGACTTTTTGGGAAGAATTTGAGAAGGCGGCTACAGGAATGTCTTTTGTTTTGGCAGTTACTATAAAATCATTGGGTATGCGCACAACACTATCGGCATGAGACATCCATACCTGTGTGTGTTCTTCTATGCCGTTAAATAATGGATCGGTGTGGTTAATGTTGATTAAATGTGCCCGTCCATATTCTCTGTGTTTTGAAGGGCTGACTTCTCCACCTAGTTCCTGGGCAATGAACTGAGCTCCATAACAAATACCCAATATTGGAATTTTGCCATACAAAGAGGCCAAAGGAAGAATGGGGTGAGTCTCGTCCCTAACCGAAAACGGGCTCCCCGAAAAGATAATTCCTTTGATGTTAGAATCTATTACAATCTGTTTGTTGAAAGGAACAATTTCGCAATAAACGTTCAGTTCTCTTACTTTTCTTGCTATTAATTGGGTGTATTGAGAACCTGAATCAAAAATAATAATGGTATCGTTTTGCATTTTTTTGTTTGCAAAACTACATGTTTTTTTTGAAATTAAGTAAGCAAAGAATGAATTTAACCTGGAAAGCTATGAGTAGTGCTTATCATCCTTTATTTCAGTGTTAGCTTGTTGATATGCTACATCTATTGCTCCTCGCATTGACAAAACCTCTTTTCTTTAGTCATCGTGAGTTCATGTCATTGCAGAGTAGTAATCTCCCCTAAGCTTTGGGCAATGAGCGTCATTCTTCGATGAGCTTAGAATGACTGTTGGGAAAACAAGCCTCATAAGTCAGATACCCGTCCTAAATTGTATGTCTGAGTTAAAAAAGGTTTTCAACAAATTAATAAGAAATAATGATAATAAAGTTTATTTTTGAAATGGGATCTTGTAAAAAGTTGAAAACCTATGGGACTTACAAAATTACTAAAAGAGCAATTTTTAAAGGAGAAGTTATTAAGTTTGGTAATGAACAAATTAATGTATGTAGAGCGTGTGAGTTATATTTGGAAATTGAAAAGAGTGTAAAAGAAAAGAATAATGAGAATGGATATGGTCGTCAACTAGAATTACGGATATCTCGTGATCGTTTAGGTTTGTTTAAACCTCATTTATTAGCGTTATTAGGTGATCAGTGATTTTTGGTAGAAGAAATAAGTTTTAGTTTATATTCAAAAGGTTTGACGACTCGTGAGATAGGTGAAGTTTTAGATATAATTTACGGAGAGCACTATAGTAAGAGTCAGATATCCATGATAAATACGAAGTTTTATGAAGAGATGAAGCAATGGCGTAATCGTCCGTTGGAATCGAAATATTTAATTTTATATATTGATGCTATTGAGGTAAAAGTTCGACGAGAGAGCATAAGAAATGAAAGTTTTTACATAGTTAATGTGTTTAACTCCAAATTATAAACGTGAAATTCTTAGCATAGAGAATATACCCGAAGAGTCTGCAACAGGCTGGGAGAATGTGTTGCTAAGGCTAAAGGAACAAGGTGTAAAAGAGGTGAATTTGTTTGTAACAGGTGGTTTAAAGTCATTAGAAAAATCAATCAGTATAGATACACAGAGGCAGCACATCAAAAGTGCACCGTACATTTAAAACGAAACCTTTTATCATACATAAGAAAAGAACACAAGAAGGAAATCATAGAAGATTTTAATGAAGCATTAAATCCAGATGAACCAACATATACAAAACAAATGGCAATGAAAAGGTTAGAATCATTCAGTCAGAAATGAGGTAAGCTTTACAGGTTTATACGATATTTACCCCAAAAAGAGGATGTTGAATATTATTTTACGTATCTTGATTATGATTATCGAATACGCAGGATGATTTATTCTACTAATTGGATAAAACGCTTTAATAAAATCTGTTGTAGAACATTGAAAATCAGAAATTCGTTTCCTTCGCCAGAAGCAGCATTAGCTCTTATTTTATAAACGTTGCTATCGATAAAGCAGAAAAATTATATAATTATTCCATTTCTAATTTTAAATTTGAGCCAAAATTTTTATGAAAAACTGTCTTGTTAATTTTGGGACGCTACCATAAGTAGTGATCTCGTTGTACATAACGAGATGAAGTATGACGCACATAACCCAAGCACTTATGCAATGGGAGTCTTCATTCAACCAGCTGAGACTGCCTGGGAAAACAATAAAACCCTTATGGGATATCTTGTTAGTAAAGAGACCACCTCCTATTATAGCATAAGAGATGGTCTCTATTAATTAACAATATCTTGTCGGGATTATCTTACTTTAATCTTAATAGTTTCGTTAATCCAACATCCAATGGTGTATGATTTACCTTCGGAATCGCCGTGGAAGAACATATCTTCTTTACTTGGAAACATAGATGAATAGGATGCGATAAGTTTTCCTGCTTCATCGGCAACATCGGGGTCAATAGAACGAGCTTGAATAAATTTATCAACAGCGGCAATGTAAACCAATGATTGATAATAAGCGTCGTCGCCACAATCTTTGGCACTTTGAGCATAGAGCTGACCAATTAAAATATATGGCTTGCCCCAACCTTTTTTAAGCTCTGCAGCTTTCAATGCATGACTTCTGGATGTGCTTAATTGACCTAATTTTGTTCCTGTAATTATAGCTAGCTCATAATAATATTGAGCTTTTTGTTCATTAATAGAATCGAGGTCTATTGCTTGCTGATAATAAGCAACGGCTTTCGGGAATTCATTTCTTTTGACGAATAACTGAGCAAGTGAATAAGCCGAGAATGCCGATGGTTGTAGTTTGTGGAGCTGTTCCGAAGCTTCAGCATATACTTTTGCATCGGTGCATTGTTGCTTCGCTAAAAGCTTTAACAATACTTTTAGAATGTCAATGTTTTCTTTATTGGTTTCGTATTTTTTTGTGAATATGGGTACAATCTTTTCGCATGTAGCAACTCCAGAATTAACTAATCCAAGATCAATATTATCCTGTGCTTTTTTTATATTTTCATTATTGGGCTTTAATTCTAATTGAGAAGTAAGTGCTTCAGAGCATTTGTTGTAATATTCCAATACTTGTTCGGCTGTTAGTTTATGTTCTTTGAATAAATCAACAGCAATGCTCATTAATATAGTTATGGCAGCAGGATCAGAGCTTTTACCGTCAATTTCGAGCGACTTACCAAGGATATCGAGGGCTTCCATCTTTTTATCGGGATAAAGTTTATAGAAGTCAACACCTTTGTAACCAAGTACTTTACCTTCTTCTCCAAAATGTTGAATACGCATATCGTACATCAGCATCAGGGTATCGGCGTATTTCTTCTTTTCTGCCGGGTCTTTGGTATTGTTTATCTTATTCCATACGATTTTTGGACCATGGATGTATAAATTTTTACTTGCTTTGGGGCACTCTCTTAATACGGTACTCCATGGTTGGTAAGCATCATTTAAGTTATTCTGACGATAAAATTCAATATAAAGCGATAGATTCATTTTACAATTTTCTGGATTCTTGCCCCATTTTTCATCATCATTTTGTGCTTTTGCAACAAGCTGAAGTATTACAAGCACACTAAATACAAAAAGCTTTGTCGTTTTCATATCAATTATATTTACGTTTTACAAACCAAATATCGTGCAAATTTAAACCTATAGAAAATTGAATAAACTGTTCCTTGATTAAAGAGTTTTTTTCGGTACCTCTGCTTCCGTATGAAAGAGCAAGGTTAAGCATGGGTGGTAATCTTCTGCGTATCATAGTACTTTCGCCTTTGTCGGTTTTAGTTATAGGTAAACCAAGACCAAAAGTTATGCCAAACTCGCTAATATTTGTAGAGCTTACATTCAGATAGGATTGCTGATAGTAGCCCCCCATTCTGTAATTGATCATTTTCCAGTAGTTGTAAAATTTGGTTGGGTCGGGTATGTATTGAATTCCTGTTCCAATAAAAATGGAATTTTTTAAATTGGTTGGCTCGTTGAAAAAGTGAGTAGCAGACCATTGTTGAAAATTAATATCAGTTGACCAGGTAAATTTATTGTTGGTTTCAAGGGTAAATCCAAATCCGATAGTTCCGGGGAATTGAATTTTCCCTTTTTTATTAACTATATTCTGAATGGTGTCTTTTGTGATGCTGCCTTGAATATTAAGATATTTTGTAACAAGCGAGGTTTGTTTGGCATTGATGTTGGTTAAGGGGCTATATGTTGCACCAGCAATGATTTTGATTTTATTTTTTTTATCAAATAAAACTTCTTCTTGTTTTAAAAATTCGTATTGAATTCCGGCTTTTGGGTTAAATCCACTGACAATAAATCTTTCGGTTTTGTATAAATCAAAAATGTTTTGATCGTTTGGGAAAACTGCAGTTGTATATTTATCCAGTGAGCCAAAAATGTACGATGCCTTAATGCCTATAGAAAAGTTGTGAAAATAATGATAAGTAGTGTTGTTGAATTTATTGCTATATTTTTTGTTTAGTAATATGAAACCATTACTGATAAAAAGCTCATTAAATCCACCATCACCTTTGTATGTCGTTGAAAGTTCCAGCGTGTCTATTTGTTGTTCATCGTTTATCTTATATCCTACATTACTGATTGGCGATAATCCGATATATGTTTTCCAGTTTTTTACAATGGGGAAGCCCATTGCAAGGTAACTAATATCGGTATTTGTTTGTGTGTTGTTCAAATTGCCAGATTTAAGATGGTGAGTTCTGCCGACAATTGAGATATCTGTGATGAAGCTCATGGTATCGGTTGCAGTGGCGGCAGCAGGATTTAATGAGTTTATGTATCTGTTTGAACGTTGAGCAATGGAAGTGTAGCCCATAGATAATCCTGGCAGGTAAGGGTTGTATGTAACATCGCCAATTCCAAATTTTGAGTATGGTGATAAAGAAAATGACTGCGCATTGGCTAATAAACATAAAAAGACGGCCCACACAAAGACTATGAAAAATTTATAATACATTATATTTCAATATGTTAATTAATCCTGTTAAAACTATGTTTTGTTCCACAAAGATGGGTGTTTTTATGAATTTTACCAAATTTTGACTGTCGCCACCACTAAGTATTACGGTTATGGGTGAAAATTGTTGACCTGTAATTGAAATAAAATATTCTATTTCAGCGACAACACCAAGAATCACTCCCGATTCAATACATTGCTGAGTGTTTTTTCCAGGGAAGTTGATATGATTGTTGTAATGAACAAGTGGCAATTTGCTGGTATGTTCATGCAGTGCTTTAAACCTGAGCGATAAACCTGGCGATATAGCACCACCTATGTATTCTTTTTCATGAGTAAGTATATCGTATGTAATAGCAGTTCCTGCAACAATTACAAGAATAGAAGATTGTGGAAATAATTTTGCTGCTCCACAAACTGCAGCAATTCGGTCGTAACCTAAAGTATGTGGTGTTCCGTAAGAATTTATAATAGGAAGTGGAGTTTCATGGTTTAAAATGATTAACTGTCTCGATTGTGAAGTTATTTGCATGAACTTTTCTGATAAGTTGTTTCTAACATCGCAAATAATAGTGTGAAAATTTTCAACATCAATAGAAGAAAGGTATGAAATGGCTTCTTGTTCGGTGGTAAAATACTGAAAGAAATCGGGTTTATTGTTTTCTTGAATAAGTGTTTTAATAAGACTGTTACCTATGTCAATGGCTAAAAAGTTCATGTTAAAAAATACTTGTTATTGTTTCGTTAAAAATATGTAACTTCATGGTTTGAAAACGAGATGTAAAGGTATTATATTTTTTATGAATAAACAGCCCAAAAAAATCATTATTGTTGAGGACGATAAGTTGCTCTTAACAATATTTAGGCTTTACATTAAAGAACTTGGCCATACGGTTGTTGGTGCCTATACTAAAGCCGAAGATGCCATTGATTGTTTGAAAAGAGAAAAGGCCGATGTGGTCTTGCTTGATATCAATCTTCCCGATGGGTTGAATGGCATTGAAGCAGCCAAAATAATTTTTCTGGAGTACAATACTCCTATTATTTACATGACAAGCTACACAGATGAGAATACTTTTACCAATGCTATCAATTACGGTGTTTATGGATATCTGGTTAAACCAATAGATAAGTTTAATTTAGGTATTACGATTGATTTGGTATGTTGGCGTCATGAATTTGAGCAGCAAAAGAAAATCAGCGAACACTTACTCAATCGCATACATTATCCTGTGATAACCATGACTTTAAATGGTCGTGTGTTGTATGCCAACGATGCTGCCAAATTAATTTTTTCTAAAAAGGATATTCTCAACTCTAATTTTTATGAATGGATTGGATTTGAGCAAGAAGCATTTATACTTGATGTAGTAGAAGAAACTATTGCTAAGGGTTTTGTTTCAAAGAACTATACTTTATCTATTGATGGCAAGAAAAAATATTTGCAGGCAAACTATTCCTTATTGCTCGACGAAATTCAGGAGCCTTTTGCGATAACTGTTTTTGCAGAAGAAATCAGTGAACTCATAGAATTGTCTGAAAGTTTTAAGAAAATAGGCTCTGTACAGGCGGCACTCCTTAACGGTATGTCGCAAATGGCATTTGTGTTTGACAAAGATCAGCATCTTGTTTTATACAATCCCAAAGCTCAAAATTTTTATCAAACAAATTTTCAAAAGGCTCTATCAGATAATCAAACAATTCAGGATGTTTTATTTTTCCTGCCTGCAACAGAAATTCAAGGTTTATTAAATAATATTTATTCGGGTGTATTTCATTATACTGAGCGAATAGTAGAATACCAGTAAAACACTTATTATTTGCAAATTAACTGGGTGCCTGTAGAAATCAATAATGAGATAGAATATTCCTTACTTCTGCTTAGCGATTTAACATCGTATCGCAAATTAGAGCAGGATTTTGAAGAGCAAAAAAACGAGTTAAAACCGATTTTTGATAGCAGTATTCAACGCTTTTATCTGGTTGATTTAAATCTGAATATAATTGCCTTCAATAAATCGGCCAGAGATGTTATATATAAAGAATTTAACCGTCCGTTAAAAAAGGGAGATAATGCACTCGATTTAGTGCCACAAGAAGAACGAAGAAAGGTTTTTTTGGAATATTTCGATAAAGCAAAACAAGGGCATAGTGTATTTTTTAAAGAGTCCTACCCCTTAAAAAATGAACTTAGATGGAACGAAACACACCTTGACCCTGTAATAGATGATAGAGGAGAAATAAAAAGAATTCTTATCTGGACTCTTGATGTTACAGAAAAAGAAAAATTTATTCATGACTTAAAAGAAAGTCAGGAACGATATGAACTTATTGCACGAGGTGGAAATGATGGAATTTTTGATTGGGATATTATCAATAACACCGTTTATTTGTCGCCACGTTGGAAAGCTTTATTGGGTTATGAAGATTATGAACTTAAAAATGAATTTGGAGTTCGAGATTCTTTAATACATCCTGAAGATAAAGAAAAAGCTCAGCAAATATTAAAGGATTATTTTGATGGAAAGCTGCCTGTTTATGAAAATGAATTTAGGTTAAGGCACAAAAGAGGGTATTATATCTGGGTTATTGAGCGAGGCGAGATGTTAAAAGATGAAAAGGGGAATAAAATCCGTTTTGCGGGTTCTATAACAGATATTACCCGATTGAAAAAGACTGAAGACGAAATCAGGCGAATTAATCAGACATTGCTCGATGAACGTAAGATGTTTATGCAGGGGAGTGTTGTTATTACCAGAATTAAGGGCGACGTAAGTAAAAAGTTTATATATATATCTGAAAATGTTAAAGATGTTTTGGGATATTCAGTAGAAGAATTTATTCAGGGGAGAGTAACTTACGACTCTTTAATTCATCCTGAAGATATTGAAATACATCAGAAGGAACGAGAACAGGCTATTGAAAAGAATATTGCTCAAATTTCATTTACTCCCTATAGAATGAGAAAAAATGATGGAAGTTATATATGGGTTAAAGACTTTTCAACCTTAATTGAAAATGATGATGGAACAAAAGATATTCTTGGATATTTTATAGATATTACTGAACAAAAACGATCTGAAGAACAGCTAAGAGAATCGAATAAGCGTTTTGCTACTTTATTTGAAGAAGCCAGCGATGCAATTATTTTAATAGATGAAATTCGTATTATTGAAGCAAATAAGAATGCTGAAGTTTTGTTTGGATATTCTAAGGAAGAGTTAAAAAAGATGGATGTTATAATACTCTCACCAGAATTTCAACCAAATAAAGAGAAGAGCATAGACCGATTTAACAGAAAAATATTGCATTCAATGGCCGGATCTTCTAGAGCTTTTTACTGGCAGTTTAAAAATAAGGAGGGTATCGTTATTGATACGGAGGTTGGTATTAGTCCCATTGTTCTCAATAATAAAAGAATCTTTTATCAGGCTATCATACGTAATATATCTGAAAGAAAGAAGCTTGAAAAAATATTAAAAGAAAATGAGCGTAAGGTTAATATGATTTTAGAATCTATACCTGACTTATTGTTTATTTTGGATAAAGAAAACAACTATATATACTTTAAACCCGACAAAAACAAATTATTTAATATTCCACACGAACAGGTGATAGGCAAAAAAATAACTGATTTTTTTAGCGGCGAAGTTCTTGAACGATATGTTAATTGTATAAATACATGCCGAAACGAAAAGCAGGTAGTAGAGATCGTATATAATTTAAACTCTCCTATTGGCATGCGTAAGTTTGAAGCACGGTTAAGCCCTTTACCAGATGACCAGATTTTGCAATTAGTAAGAGATCTAGGAAAAGCAGATTAGTTATTGATGTTTATGTGTTTTTTTAAAGGTTCGATATCCAAAGGTTATATCAGCTCTACCAAAGTTATGTTCAAGGCGTATGCTTTTGTTGAGAGGATATTGACAATTATCGGCTATGGCTGACAGTATCAGGTAAAATCTCTCTTTGTTATACATAATTGATAATCTTCCGTTTCCAATTATACCAGTAGTTGAATGAGGATAATATCTGTTGGGCGTACTACTGATTTGTTTCTGCTGTAGTTGAGTTGCCAAACCAGCAATAAACGTAAAATGAAAGAGCCAGTTTTTGTAACGATAGTTGTACATATACCCAAATTGTACGCCAATTAACAACGAACTAAAGCTTAATAACTGAAAATCGGAAGGAAAAATGGTATTAGTCATGCTTGAATTTAGAACAGAATCGGATGAAACGGAAAAGATATTGAATTTACCCCCAATAACAAAGGTGCCAATTGATTTTTTTTGCTCTGTTGATGGTGAAAAGGCTGCCTTTATAGAAAATTTATCATGCTTGAAGATTCTTAGTATGTTGGTTCCTAAATGAAAAAAAGTTATATCGGGACGCAAATAAACGGGTTGATTTTCATTGGTTACATAAATGCTGTTTGAATAAAACGATTGATATGCTTGCAGAAATGCATCGAGAATGTATTGTTTTATATAAAAATGCGATTGTAGGTCAAGCCTCGAAGTTTTGCCATATTCTGATTCATTTCTGATACCATAATTAAACAACCCTAATGAAAGGTCAATCCATTGGTAACTGGCTCCGATACCAAACGAACCCCAAGTGTTTGGATAGTAGTTTAACGAATATTTTTTTTCAGCATTGATATACGAAATTTGGGCGTTTTTATTGGTTAAGTAAGAATAAATAGTGCCTTTGAATGGATATGGTTGAATGTAAGTTGTATCGGTTGTTTGAGAGTGTAAAGTCTGATGAATTATCATGAATATTAGTATAAGTCTCTTCATTTATGTTACAGCTTTACAAGCTTAAATGTTTTATTATTTATGGTAAGATAATAAATTCCTTTGTTTAAATGGCTTATGTTTAATGAAGGAAGAGAATAATTTTCCAGGTTAATATTCAGCTCTTGACCGATCGAATTGGTGAGCTGAATTTTTTGAATGGGTTCTGATGATTGAATATATACAATATCCTTACATGGATTGGGATATATTTGCAGATTAGAAATTAAAACAGGTGTACTGCTTGTTTGAATACTTCCTACTTTGTTTACAATATCGTTGTCGGGATCTATAGTAATGTTTTGAACAGCAAAGGGAACGTAAACTGAAAAATTTTGATTATTGTATTGCGGAGTAATTCGATGAATAATTTCCTGACTTGAATTGGAAAATTTTATTTCCACAGGATTGTGAAAAAATGGAGTTACAGTGGGTGCTGAGGTTTGCTGGCTAAAGGTAAAATAGATGCTATCGCCTTGTTGATTCCATACCATGGAATAAGTAGGATAGCCTTCGCCATAAAACCATTCGTCGAAAAACTGTGTAAAATTGATACCTGTGTAAGCTGTGGCAAAATCTCTAAAGTCGTCTGCTGTTGCCGTAGAAAAAGCATATTGTTGTAAAAAGGCCTTAAGCAAGCCAAAGAAAATGGAGTCGTTGTCAATCATAAAGCGCATAGTATGAATAATGGCAGCACCTTTTTCATAAGTAAGTCTATAGTCAAATATTCTACTTTCATCATAAATTTGTGCAAACGGAACATAAATACTTCCATCTGGCTGACTCATAATATCTTGATGAACATTTTCCATCCATTGTTGGGCGTCGTTTAAGGTAAGAAGTCTTTCGGCTCCCAGATAATAAGTATAAGTAGCAAAACCTTCATTTATCCAGATGTCTTGCCATGTTTTACAGGTAACATAGTCGCCAAACCATTGATGACCAAGTTCGTGAATAACTAACTCAAAAGAAAATGAAGATAGGGTAGTCATTGTTTGATGTTCCATTCCTCCACCAATAGGAGCCGTACAGTGTCCATATTTTTCGTTGTGGAATGGATACAGACCATATAATTCTGAAAGCAATTCTACAAAATCTTTTGTTTGGTCAATTTTATTTTGAAAATATGGTAAGTAGCCTGGATGGTCGTATATATAATGTTGGATGAAAATGGAGTCGTTGTATCCTAGCGGTTTGGCGTATTGAATGTATTCCTGATATTCGCTAATAGTAAAGCTAATTAAATAATAATCAATTGGATAATAAGTTTTCCATTCGTATCTGACTTTATTGCCTGGCAATTGTTCAATGTTAGTTAAAAGTCCGTTAGAACCTGCTTTAAGTGTGTTATCACAGGTGATATAAATATATGCAGAATCGGCTTTGTCTGTTAATTCTTGTTTGCATGGAAACCAATCCATAGCATGATAGGATTCGCTCAAGGTCCAGGTTATTTTTTTGCCCCAACTTGGTGATTGTCCATTTTTAATACCTGTACCAGTAGAAGTTCCATGATAATACACAATTGCCGTAAAATATTGATCTATAGGTATTGGTTGATTAGGAATTGCATGTATTTCGTTGTTAGAAAATGTAAAAGGAACCAGTTGGTTGTCAATTTTTATGGAATCTACGGTGAGGGAATTATGCAATTGTAACATAAGTTCGTTGAGTGGTTGGTTTACTACTTTTGCTTTGATGCTGGCATTTCCGCTTATGTATTTGTTCTGATTAGTTGCATTGAGATCAATAAAGTAAAAACATACATCGTAATTGTCGAGAAGAGGGTTTTTGTATAAATTATTCTTTTCTGCAACTAATAGCTGTTTTTCACTTTCAATAAGAATGGATTGACTTTTACAAAAAACTGATAAAATCAATAAGCTACATAAAAATGAATGTTTCATAAATAAGATTTATTAGAAGACAGGTATTGTTGATGAAAAGTTGCAAGTATTATTTGATTTCGTTGATGGTGAATTGGTAATATTCTACTACCGGGTTAATAAGCATTTCTTTACACATTTTTTCTACTTGTTGTTCGGCTTCTTTTTGGCTTTTAGCTTCAAGTTCTATAAAAATGTGTTTTCCTATTCGTACATTGGTTACCGTTTTAAAGGAAAGATTGTGTAGTCCTTGCAACACAGCTTTTCCCTGAGGATCTAATAATGCTTTAAGAGGCATAACATCAATATGAGCTTCAAATTTTTTCATTGTATGTAATCTTTTTAATTAGTTTCTTCATCTTCTTCAGTTGGTATCTGGAAATCACGGATTCTGAGCTGAAGTGTTTCTTTGTTCATGAATTCATTTTTGTCAATTGAATAGCAGACATTGAATCGTTTGGCTTGAATAAGTTCATCCACTTTGTGTCCAAAATTGAAAGCTATTGCCGGAAAGAAATAGTTTTTAAAAGAGTTTTGTTTTAATTCAAGTTTTAAATGTTCATTATTTTTACCGACAGTTTTTCCGGAACCTGAGTCGTAAACATTGTACGAAACAAATATAGGAGTCATGTTGCCAGGTCCAAAGGGTTCAAATAAATGCAATACTCTGAAAAATTTTGCATCAATATCTTTAAATTCCAGAATGTCGTCAATTTCGATGAAGGGTGTTAGTTGTTCGTCTTTTATGGTTTCAGAAACAACTTTTTCGAATGCTTGAATAAATTTATACAGATTTTCTGGTTTTAATGATAATCCGGCAGCAAATGTATGTCCACCATAGTTTTCTAATAAATGACCACAACGATCAATAGCGTTGTATAGGTCAAAGCCTTCAACTGTTCGGGCCGAACCGTTGATTAATCCATTCGATTTTGTTAAAATTATGGTGGGTCTGTAATAGTATTCAATAAGTCGGGATGCAACTATACCAATTACGCCTTTATTCCAGTCTTCTTTGTATAATACAGTAGTTTTTTTGTTTGGGAATTCAGGGTCTTTCTCGATAAGTTCGATAGCTTCTTTAAAGATGGTTTGATCAAGTTCTTTTCGTTCTTCGTTAAAGTCATTGATGCTTCTGGCGTGTCTGCGTGCTTCTGCTTCATCTATTGAAGTAAGAAGTCGAACAGCTTTATTGCCTTTTTCTATTCTGCCGGCAGCATTTATTCTAGGGCCAATTTTGAAAACAATATCATTAACGTTAAGTTTGGTGTCAACAAGTTTTGAGATTTCAATGAGTGCTTTAAGTCCCATGATGGGATTTTCATTAAGCTTTTTTAATCCGTAATGAGCAATAATACGATTTTCGCCGGTTATTGGAACAATGTCGGAAGCAATGCTAACGGCAACAAGGTCGAGGTATTTATATAATTCTTCAAGATTAATCTTTTCTTCGATACAATAAGCTTGTAAAAGCTTAAAACCAACACCACATCCTGATAATTCTTTGAAAGGATATGAACAATCTGGCCTTTTGGGGTCGAGGACAGCAATAGCATCTGGTATAACATCGCCTGGTAAATGATGGTCGCATATAATGAAATCTATATTTTTTGATTTTGCATATTTAACTTTTTCAACAGCTTTTATTCCACAGTCGAGAGCAATAATTAAGGAAAACTTATGTTTCTCTGCAAAATCAATACCTTGAAAAGATATGCCATATCCTTCAGCATATCGGTCGGGGATGTAAAAATCTATGTTGGAATAATGATTTCTAAAAAAGGAATACAGCAGTGAAACTGCGGTAGTGCCATCAACATCATAATCACCGTAAATGAGAATTTTTTCCTGATTGGCAAAGGCTCTTTTTAACCGTTCTATTGCTTTATCCATATCTTTCATCAGGAATGGGTCGTGTAAGTCGTCGAGGCTTGGACGGAAAAATTTTTTAGCTTCGTCAACCGTGGTAATGTTTCGTTGTACCAGAAGATTGGCTAAAACCGTATGAATGTCAAGTTGATGCGATAAAAAGTCTATCAACTTTTGATCACCTTTGGGTTTTAATATCCATTTTTTTTCTGGTGCTGTCATAGTTTTATATTAAAAAGTGAAGAAATGTGTTGTTTGAGTTTTTTTTTAACCTCATTTATGTTTATTTCTTTGCCAAGTTCTTTTTGAAGCGATGTAACACCTTTATCGGCTATGCCACAAGGTACGATATAATTGAAGTATTGAAGATTTGTATTGATGTTAAATGCGAATCCGTGCATAGTAACACCTCTGGAAACTCTAACGCCAATTGCACAAATTTTTCTTGCTTGTTTGGGGTCGTGAGTATCTAACCAAACGCCTGTTGCTCTTTCAAGTCTTTCTGCTTCAATCTGATATTCTTTTAATGTGTCAATAATACTTTGTTCAATGAGGTTAATGTATTTTTTTGGTCCGAGATTCATTCTCTGGATATCAAATATAGGATAGCCGACAATTTGTCCAGGTCCGTGATAGGTAATATCGCCCCCTCTGTTTGTTTTGTAATAGCTCGCTTGAATTGATTGTAAAAAGTTTTCGTTAATAAGTAGGTGATTTGAATTACCACTATTCCCTAAAGTATATACGTGGGGATGTTCGCAAAACAATAAATAACCAATTTGATTGTTGCCGTTTTTGCGTTTTTCTAAGACTTTTAAAAGTAATTCTTCCTGATAATCCCATGCATTTTTGTATTCTACAGTTCCTATGTCTTGATATTCAACGCTATACATAATTCTAATTCAACCGTCTAAAATACGAAACTTTTTTGAGAAAAAATAAGAAAGAATTAACTTTTGAAGTTTTTGCGGTATTGTCTTATTTTTGCATATTTGATAAAAGAAGCAAAAGCCGATATTGCAGCAACTATAAAACCATAATATCCATCAAGAAATCCTAACTTTATTAAATAATCACGTGTAAACTTCCATATTGGATATAGGATTAATTTACAAATGTTAATTTTTCTGCCTTGTTTGGCTTCTGTTTCAGCGGCTATTTCTGTAAATTTGTTGATTTGGTCGAGGTGCTGTTTAATGCTATCGTACGAATAGTGGAGCAGGTCGCCATCGAGGGTTATTGTTGTACAGCCTTCATCAAGAACGAGCTTTTCGTGTAAGTTAATGCCTTCCCATCTGCCTTTTGTGGCATACCATAATCGTAATTTTTTATCGGGATACCATCCGCCGTGTTTTATCCATTTGCCGCAATAATTTGTTATTCTGTTTAAATAACAGCCGTCAGATAATGGTTTTGCTTTGAACTGACGAATGGATTGTATAAGTTTTTCGGACAACACTTCATCGGCATCAAGATTTAATATGTATGGACAAGTTGCAAGCGAGTTTGCATAGTTTTTTTGCTTCACATAACCTTCAAAGGCATGTTCGTAAAATTTTACTCCAAAAGACAGACAAATTTCTTTGGTTTTATCGGTAGAAAACGAATCTACCACAATAATTTCTTCTGCTACTTTTTGGGCTGCTTCCAAACAGCGAGCTATGTTTTTTTCTTCATTAAAAGTAATAATGACAACAGAAAGTTTAGCCTCAGTCATGATAATAAATTCTTTTAACTCTTTGTGATATGCTTGTAAAAATTTCGTACGGGATAGTGTTCAATACTTTTGCCATACGCTCAACGTCTTCGATGCTATCAAAAATAATTACTTCGTCGCCTTCGCTGGCATCAATATGACTAATATCTACCATGCACATATCCATGCAGATAGTACCTATGGTTGGAGCATATTGTCCGCGAATTTTAACAGAGTACGCACCATTGCTGAGCTTTCGATTTAAACCATCGGCATATCCTATTGGCAAAACCGCAATTTTACCATCTTGTTGAATGATGCCTTTTCGATTGTATCCAATGGTTTCTCCTTTCTTAACTTTTTTGATTTGAGTAATAACCGTTTTGAATTTTAGAACAGGTAGTAGTTTTTCTTTTAATGCTGGGGTTCTGGATATTCCATAAAGTCCAATGCCTATTCTTGCAAAATCGAAGGAAAAATGTTGAAATCGCTCAATACCTGCAGAATTTTGAACGTGGGTTTTTATTTCATGGTTAACTTCTTTTTGGAGGATTTTAACCATGTTGTTAAAGAGTTCAATTTGTTTTAAAGTGAATTCGTCTTCTTTTGTATCATCGGCAGCTGCCAGATGAGAAAAGACTGTTTTAGGAAAAATCCATTGATTGTCTTTCAATTGATAGATAAGTTCAGCGAATTCTGTTTCTGTAAAACCAAGCCGATGCATGCCTGTATCTAATTTTAAGTGAAAAGGAAGCTGGTTGAAACCAGATTTTTTCACAGCTTCGGTATAAAGATGTAAAGACTTAAAATTGTAGATAACAGGTTCTAGATGATGTTCTATAATGGATTCAAAAGTATGATGTTCGGGACTCATAACCATGATGGGCAAATGAATGCCATGTTTTCGCAATTCTATTCCTTCGTCGGTAAAGGCTACTGCTAAATAGCTGGCATTATGATTTTGCAATAATTTGGCTATCTCCAATAAACCGCTTCCGTATGAAAAAGCTTTGACCATTGCAATGAGTTGTGTGTTAGACGGAAGAAGTGCTTTGTATGTTTGAAAATTATGCAGCAAAGCATTTAGGTCTATGGTTAAGGTAGTTTCGTGTGAAAGTTGCTGCAATTGATTTCTTATAAGTTCAAAAGTAAATTTACGAGCACCTTTAAGCAGTATGGTTGTGTCGTTTAAGGGAATATTGTTTATTTGTTTAATAAAATATTCGGTTGAATCAAAATATTTAGAATTATCCGGGAAATACTTGTTATACAAACGTATTTCGTTACCAATTCCAACAAAAAGGTCTGGTTTAATTTCGTTAATCCACTGTCCAACAGTAGAATAAATAAATTCGGGCGAAAATCCTGTATGGGGTATATCTGAAAGGATGATTATCTTTTTAGGTTTTTTGTTTTGCTGTTGAAGAATTTTTAAAGCAACTGATATAGAGGTTAGGTCACTATTGTAATAATCGTTGATAAGTGTGCAGCGATTAATACCATCAGTTATTTCCAATCGCATTTCAATGGGCTTAATATAATTGAGTTGAGATATCAGTTTTTCAATGTTTATACCTAAATGGAGAGCTGTTAATAGGCAAGTAAGTAAATTTTCAATGAGTACATCTTCAGTTATTTGAGTTGAAATGTTGAAAGTTAGCTCCTGATATTTAATTGTAAGGTATGTATGGTTAGTGTCTTTATGTTTATCAACAAGTTGAAGTACGTCATCAGGTGTATAGCCCCAGGTTAAAACCTTTTTTGATGGATATATTTCTTTAATTTTTGTGTAAATATCTGTATAAATGGAAGGGAAAATTATGTAGTCTGTGTTTTTAAAAAGTTTTAATTTTTCAAGGATTTTTTGTTCTAAGCTGCAGAAATTTTCCTGATGGGCTTTGCCAATATTTGTAAAAATGCCTATGGTAGGTTGTATGATTTTTTCGAGTTTGTCCATTTCATTGGGTTTAGAGATTCCTGCCTCAAAAATTGCCAGGTTGTGCATGCTTCCCATTTGAAGAACAGAAAGGGGTACTCCAATCTGACTATTGTAACTTTTTGGACTTCTGACTATTGAGAAGTTATTGTTTAGCAGGTCGAACAACCATTCTTTAACAATACTTTTTCCGTAACTACCAGTTATTCCAATGGTTGTGTATGTATGCTTTGTTCTGTGTTTGCAGGCAATTTGTTGTAACGCGGTAACGGTGTTTTCTACTAAAATATAGCATGCGTCTGAATAATATTCTTCTTGCTCTTCTTCAATGATAAATATTTTTATTCCTTGCAGATAGAGCTCGTTGATAAAGTGATGCCCATTATGTCTATGGCCTTTTAGAGCAACGAACAAAGTATGAGAAGTAATGGGTATGTAACGGCTATCAATGATAATATGATGAACTTTTGTAGTACTATTGGAGCCTATGAGCTTTCCGTTGCATATAGCTGATATGTCCGAGACTGTAAAATCAATCATGGGTTAGTGTCTTTAACTTTGTTGTAACATTCACGGCATAAAGGCTCATATTCGTTGGTTTCGCCAAGCAGAACTAACTTTTCACTGGCAACAATGCGGTGTGAATATTGTGCCAGGCTGCCACATTTCATGCAAATAGCATGAACTTTGGTAACATATTCGGCAATAGCAAGTAATTTTGGCATAGGACCGAAAGGTTTTCCCAGGTAATCCATATCAAGGCCTGCAACAATAACTCGAATGCCTCTGTTTGCCAGTTGATTACATACATCAACCAGAGTATCATCAAAAAACTGGGCTTCGTCAATGCCTACTACATCTACATTATCGTTTACATATAGTAGAATATTTAGTGCTGAATCAACAGGGGTGGATGGAATAGCTTTTTCGTCGTGCGATACAACTTCTGTTTCAGAATAACGTACATCAATTTGTGGCTTGAAAATTTCAATATTTTGCTTGGCTATTCGTGCTCTGTTTAAACGACGAAGTAGTTCTTCTGTTTTACCTGAAAACATTGAACCACAAATAACTTCAATCCAGCCTCTTCTGATGTTTTCTGTATTCTTTTTTTCTAAAAACATATCTTACAACAAATAATTTGGTTGTTTAATTGCGATTTACAAAGTTAATTCATAATTTTGCTATACTAAAATAATTTTTTTTGTATGAATCGTAACAGTCAGTGGTACAGTATATTACAGAAGATTGATGAGTGTCAAAAAGATATTGAATACTTACTAAATCAGAATCCTAATATCCCGCTCATAGAGGTAGATATTGTGTTGAATAAGTTAAGTGTTTTGTATGATGCTCTTATGAGCATAAAACTTCAGGCAGCATCGAACGAAGAGAATGGTTTTCTTACTAAAAATTCTTCTATCATAACCAAAATCATTAAAGAATCTGTATTCTCGCCTGAAATTTTGAAAGAAGAAAAAACAGCTACAGATTCTCCAGTGCCTGAAAATTCTACATCTCAATTATCTGATATAGTATTTAAGTATGATGATGTTAAAGAAGTAAGTAAAAAACAAGAAAATTTTAATGACAAAGCAGAGCCTATTGTACAAGAAGAAAGAAAGCAAAAGATGACCATTGCCGAGAGCTTAAGTAAGCCAAAGAAAACCATTGCTGATTTAATGGAAGAAATTAATAGGAAAAAAGATTTTGCTACCAGCCAGCAATATAAGAGCATATCAGATATTAAACGTGCTATAAGTATCAATGATAAAATAATGTTTATCAGAGAGTTGTTTAATAATAATGTAGAAAACTATAATTACGTCATCGAACAAGTAAATTCTGCTGCTAACCTTGATGAGGCTTTAGCCATTCTGGATAAAAATGTTAAAATTGAATCCGATAATGTTGCTTTAACTACCTTATTAGAACTTGTTTATCGTCGTTTTTTGCAGCAATGAGTAAAAATACAATTATCCTCTTAATCCTATTGTTTGTATTTGTAGGAAATGCATGTGGGTGGAGCAATAACTATATTCAAGCTCCACGTTTTAAATTTTATTATGAAAACAATCATACACTTTTTGTAGAAAGTGGCTATTTTTTTGGCAAGTACAATGGTCCTCGCTTTTCTTTTAATTACGATGGAATTGTAAGAAATTATCAATACCTGATATTTACACTAAGAATAGGAGCTGGTTATTCACTTGCTGAACATCAAGATTTCCACACTAAACAGCAAATTATTTTTCCTATGTCCATACATATACAATATACTCGGGTGAATACTCAGGCAGGTGGTTTTCGAAGATATAACATTCGAAATGTTTTTCAGCGTTTTTTTATGAAAACGAATGTTGATTTTGCCATAGGTGGATACAATTTTGCCAATCGTCAGCAAATAACGCCTTTTTTTATGCTTGGCTTACGTCACCAAAATCCTCAAGGTGGATGGTTTTATCGTTTTGCCATTGATTTGCAATTAGAAAATATCTTTAAAAAAGATGCTTTTAAATCAGCTCATTATGGACCTATTGTAAGTTTAGGTTATACATTTTAACATGAAACCTTTTAATGATGAGATACGTAAAAATATAACAAAATTATTTTTGCCATGAAGAAAATAGGTATCGCATTAGCTATTATATTATCTTTTTCTATTCAAAAGATTAGTTCTCAAACGTACACCATAAGTCATTATATACCCTGGAGTTCATACCACCAGAGTATGTGGGGACCAAATAGTAACCCATTTTCTTTAAATATCAACCAACAACTTTTCAATATAACACACGACGATACAACAACTTTTGGTAGTATAGAATATATTTTTGGTTTACCTTTTGGAGCACAATTCGATCTGACTACTCATTTATTGTTAGGAAGTACGTTTTCTATTTCAGGATTTCACAATGGTTGGATTGATATTGACTACCCGGTCAGGATTGACCTAACTTTTCCTTCACCTTATACATTTATGCCAGGCGACTGGATAACCATTAATTCACGTTATCATGTGATGCCAGGCTGGAATTTATATTCTTCTTTCCCACAAGATGGTGTGATTTCGCTTGATTTAGATTTTGGTGTAAGTGTTTCGTTGGATGGTACAATTTGTTTTGGGGCTTGCGACAATTTTAACATTATCAATGCCGGATTTCCTGATGATAGTATTCCCATCATTTATATCAATCAGCAAAGCGGAGAGGTTACTTATCCATGTATGCAAAATGGGCAATTTACTTTCTGTCATGATACTATTTTGCCCATTGTTTTTAACAATGCCTGGGGAACTGGTATTTCTGGTTATATTGGTTTGCCATATATTGTTACAACGGACTATATAGATTCTACTGAACTATGCCACAAAAAATTAATTGCACAGGGCGATGACCCCTATGCTCATTTTACCATTGATATTATTCAGTTCTTATGGGCCATTTCTAATCTATTACCACAGTCTACCGGACAGCAATTGCAGCAATTTTTAGGTATGCTTACAGACACCATTAATATTGGAGGAGGGATTAGCATCTCCTATAATTTGCTCTCTGCTTATTTAAACATTACCAATACTTTACAACAAGATCTGACTTTTAATCCAACGATATGGAACCACTTTACATTGCCTACTGCTGTTGATTATTATGTTACGGACCCAAATCAAAACAATGTAATAGTTGCTCAGGGCAATTCATCTCAGATTGATTTTCAGGCTTGTCATGATTTACATCTCAAATATCCATGCTTTGGATGGCCACAGTTTCAGATAGGAATAGCTCATTCGCTCGAAAATCAATTCACCAATCACACCTGGGATAGTGTAGCTTTTTCGCTTCAGGTTAATGCCTTTGAGTTCTGGATAAACTTACCCTTTTTGTTAAAATCATTGCAGGCAGATTCTGTTCAAATAGAATATTATCAGCAAAACCCTGAAGAACTTGTTGATACGCTGAAGCAATTGTTTTCTTCACTTAACAAAAATATGCCTCCCATTGATAATCAACAGGATTCGTTAAAAACTATTATTGCAAGAAATATTTTATCGTCTGATAGAATTTTTACCGATTCACTTACTCATGAAATTATGAATCTTTTATCAACCCGAAGCAGTATCCATATAGGTCCATTATTGCAGTATAATATACCTTTGGGCTATATACCAATTACCTGGTTTAACGAAACATGGGAGGTTGAGGGCTTTCACGATACCATCTTTCCGCCAGAAACATTATTTCCATTACCTGAAATGCAAATTCATTTAACGGGTAAAATGTGTTATGAAGATGTTACCGGTACACTTACTGCCACTGTTGAATATGGAAGACCGCCCTATACGTATTCTTGGTCGAATGGAGTAGTGGTTACAACCACAGATACTTTCAACATTCAAACAGGATTTCCTGTTGGTACTCATTTTGTTACTATAACTGATAGTAACGGATGCTCGTTGGTGGCTTCTTACACCATTGTAGGAAATAACCCACAAATTTTATATCAATTTGATGTTCAGGATGCGTTGTGCCATGGAACAGCATCGGGAAGTGTTAGTGTTATTGCAAGTGGTGGTACACCAGGTTTTACTTATGAATGGTCAAATGGTGCTACTACCGCTACAAACGCTCCAATTACTGCAGGTACTTACACGGTTACCATTACAGATGCTGCAGGCTGCACTACTGTTGGTCAGGTAACGGTCGGAGAACCAGCTACATACGTTTCATTGTCGGTTGACAGTATTATTAAAGTAGAATGTATTGGAGGTACAACCGGAGCTATTTATCTTACTACACAGGGCGGTACGCCGGGATATACTTATTTCTGGAATAATAACCAGTTGACAGAAGATATTATCAATTTACCATCGGGAACTTATACCTTAACAGTAACAGATAATAATGGCTGTACTCTTGTTCAATCGTATGTTGTACCTCAGGTACCGCATTGTTGTATGACACCTTTTGCCGGAGATGATAAAAATGTATGTGGTTATATTACACAATTAGAAGCCAGCAATCCGGGTCAAGGAAATGTTGCTCACTGGCAGTTTGTCAATGGACCAGGACAAGCTGTTTTTGCAAATCCTTCTTTGCCAAATACTACAGTTATTGTGAATGCACCAGGAGAATATACTTTTGTATGGCATGAAATAAGTCCGGTTTGTGATTCGTTAGACACCGTAAAGATTACCTTTATTACGCAACCTTATGCCAATGCTGGTCCTTCATTTGTTAATGTTTGTGGAACTTCATATACTTTGAATGCACAGTACAGCGTAAACGGTTCTACTGGAACATGGGAAGTATTGCCACCCCAACAAGGTTATTTCAGCCCAAATAATACATTGCCTAATGCAACTTTTAATATTACAAGCGGTTACCAGTCATATTATCTTGTGTGGACAGAAAACAATCAAGGTTGTATTTCAAAAGATACCATTCGACTTGATTTTCATGAAATGCCTATGCCTAATGCTGGTCCAGACCTGGCTACCTGTGGCAATACTATTGAACTGAATGTCAACAGTACATATCCAGGCTATTGGACATCAACCAATCCTACAGCTCAATTTCATCCCGATGCTAATAGTTATCAGACAACAGTTACCATTGTTTTAGTCAATTATACCCAGGTAGATACCTTTATCTTTACAGCTTATTCCGATTTTTGTACAAATTACGACACAGTTCTTGTTACTTTTTCCGTTACTCCTCATGCAGAAGCAGGTCCGATTCAATCTGTTTGCGGATATAGTACTCAATTAGCTGCCGATACTGTTGGTAGTGTTGCTTCGTTGGCTTATTGGACAACCAATAATCCCGGAGTAACTATTACCTACAACGGTACAGACCCCTTGCCATGGAATGCAACAGTATCGGTAAATAATCCGAACACATTTTTTGCAACGGACGATTATCAGGAAGTGTATTTATATTGGCATGTACAAAGCGGAATAGGTTGTCAATCGTACGATTCAGTGTTAGTTACATTCCATAAAATACCCGAAGCCTATGCGGGTCACGATTCGGTTGTATGTGGTAAACATTATTTCTTGAATGCTACGGCAAGTTTAAACAATCCGTCGGGATTGTGGACAACACTTTCCGGACCAGGGACAGCTAATTATGTACACCCAACTCAGCCTCAAACAATGGTAAATGTTACTCAATATGGTATTTATCAGTTTGTTTGGACCGAAATGAATGCCCACATGCCTTCTTGTTCTGATATGGATACCGTGCAGATAGAATTTTTAATAGCTCCCGAACCCGACGCAGGTCTAGACCAGGCTGTGTGTGGAAAATTTGCCCACCTTTGTGCTACACCTTCTATTCCGGGAGGATATTGGAGCGGACCTCCGGGCATTGCTTATTATGATGGACCCAATGGAAATTATAATCCGTCATATCAGGATTCTGTATGCACCTGGGTACGCTGGCCATCGGAAAATGATACCGTTACCTTATACTGGATTGAATTTAACGGAATATGCCATGGCTACGATTCGGTTAATGTTTATTTTGCTGCAAAAATTGATGCCATTATTCAAACCAATATCGCCGATTCATTAGTATGCGGTCCAAGTTATTCGCTTTTATCTGCAGTGCCACCTTCTTATGGCTATGGTTATTGGATTGATGCCGTTTACAATACTACTTTTACTCCATCGGCTTATGAACCAAACAATTTAGTTGCCACTATTGGTTCAGGACAATCGTATTACGGACCTCATTATTTCTATTGGATTACAGTTAATGGTGATTGCCGCGATACCAGCGATGCATTTTATGTAAGGTTTATTGAGCAACCGATTGCTTATGCTGGTGGAAACTACTGGCCAGGATTATTTGGTTCGGGTAGCGATATTAAAACAGATACAGTTTGTGGCTTAAATTATCAGATGGGAGCTATTTACTCAGTGCCTGGTTCAAGTGGTACATGGTATAGCTTAGACCCTGCCAATGTTTACTTTACTCAGGGAGTTGGAAATCATACTACTACTCATGTTCATAACGATAGCTTATATTTGAATTGCAATGGTTGTTATACGGTATTTAATCAGCAGAAACCTTACCGTGAGTTTATCTGGCAGGAACAAAAATACATTTGTTTTGACAGCGACACGTTGAGGCTATATTTTGCTCCTCGTCCAACCGGACAATTTACTGCAACGATGCCAGCATGTAGGTACGATAGCTCAATGATTATTGCCCATACATGGCCATTGCCAAACCATCCCGATTATGGTATAACAAATTTCTTATGGACATATCCGGGTGGTACGTTAAGTTCGACCATTAGCGATCCAACAACAAGCGATACTATCTATGTATCGTGGCATAGTGGAGAGCAGCATACGGTAACCTTAATAACCAGCAATCAATGGGGGTGCAACAGCGGTATTGTTACTCAATTCGTTCATGAGCCGCCTAAATTTTCACCAACCGATTCTATTTATCCAGCCACCTGCGGAAATTGTAATGGAAGAATTCGTTTGTTTACAACCTACAATGGCAATGTTAACTACTTTACATTTAATTGGTTAGATATCAACAGCCCTGTTTTATACAGAGATAGCCTCTGCCCAAACCAGCCTTATTATGTTCAGGTAAAGGGTCAATCGCTTAGCCCCGATGCTGCTCCCGGAACCATTTGTTTTGACACGCTTGCTATATGGATGCCCGACACAGGAACAGTAATTGCTTCGTTCGATACAACCATACTTGAACAACATGCAGTGGCTCCGTATCAGGTTACTATGATTAATACAACATATAATGGACGGAAATATTCGTGGCGTATTTACGACGAGAACAATCAGCTGGTTTTAACATCAACAGCCCAAAATCCGACCTTTGTATTTGAAAACTTTGGATGTTATACCATTGTGCTTATTGCAACAAGCAAAGAAGGTTGTGTGGATACAACTATGTTTAGTCCGTTATGTATTGACCAACAACCAATATTCGAAGTACCTAATGTGTTTACTCCCAATGGCGACGGACAAAACGATGTGTTTAAAGTACATGCACAGTCAATCGAATCTTTTGAAGCTAAAATATACAACCGATGGGGAAGAAAGGTTTATGAATGGAATGATGTAAATGGATATTGGGATGGCAAAATAACCGGAACTGAGGCTTCGCCAGGTGTTTATTATATTGTGATTAAGGCGAAGGATAAACGTGGCAAAGACTACAAATACGAAGGATATATCCATTTACTCAGAGAAAAGTAAATGAAGAATCTGCTTGCTTTTTTGTTCATGTTTTTTAGTTCAACTATTATTTTTGCTCAAAATGATAGTCTTAGAAATGCATTGAAAATAGATTTACTTTCTTTATTTAATGACTAAATTCAACCAATAAATGCAACTTTTCTGAGGAGATAACGATTAAATAATTTTTTCAAGGCAAAAGAGAAAGAAAATCTTACTCTTTATGCCTTGATGGATAATGTTTAATTTTGTCCTCTCCTCATCTCGTCAAAATTTGACAAGACAAAATGAAATATTTAACCGAAAAACAAAGATTCACAATAAGTGTAATGAAAGCAAATAATTTTTTTCAGGTAGCAATAGCAAGAGCATTGGAAAGCATAAGTTTTTTATTAGCAGAGAGTTAAAGCATAACTGTGGTAAACGTAGTGGTGAATACCGATATGATTTAGCTCAACGCAAATACGAAGAACGCATGAATAAAAAGCCTAAAAACGATACTTTACAGACGAAGTTAAAGCAGAAACTAAAGCTTTATTGAAAATGGATTACAGCCCCGAACAAATTGTTGGACGCAAGAAGTTGGAAGGCAATCCAACGGTATGCCATAAGCGAATTTATCAACACGGATGAGCTGACAAATAAAATCGATACTATTATTGGTCAAAATCACAAAGGAGCTATTTAAACCTTAAACGACAGAGTCAGTTCAAAAACATGGATTGCCAAACTCGACGGAAAAAATGCAACCGAATTAGCTCATAAAACCATGGAAATACTTATATCTATGAAAAGAAGACTTATGGAACAACAGATCAGGAAAAAAATTAAAATTTTAACAACGAATGAATTTTTTATTATATTTGTCAAACCAAAAAGTTGCATTTGTGGCTTGAATCCAGCT
>FWWL01002527.1_pt1 | contig 37492 bp, 35 predicted proteins | sample 2228331 | NCBI WGS metagenome assembly FWWL01 (sample SAMEA103939775, study PRJEB20133) | metagenome
GTCGCGGCACCGGCGAAAGCGCCGGCATCCGCGCCGCAAGCGTCGGGCAAGGCGACACCGTCGGCGAAGCCTGCTCCGGCCGCCAGCGACGGTCGGTATGTTATCCAGGCTGCGGCCTTTTCGAGCAAGGACAATGCCCAGAAGCTGGCCGGCAAACTCGACGGCGGGTTCGTGACGCAGTCGGGCAAGTTCTACCGGGTGCGCGTGGGGCCCTATGCGACCCGTGGACAGGCAGAGGCCGCGCTCGCCAAAGTGCGAGCTGCCGGATATAGCGACGCGAAAGTCGTTTCAGCAGGATAGTGCCGGCCCCGCCGGCGTGCGGGAGTTCAGGTGCTTCGATTTCTAGGGATTTCATCGGCAGCTGCGCTTTCGTTTCCTGCGCTTGCGGCTGCTGCTCCGCCGCCGGTCCCGCCGGAGGTTCCGATAGCCATGCTCGTCGACCTGTCGAGCGGGCAGGTGCTTTACCAACGCAACGCCGACCGGCGCTTCGTGCCCGCATCCATCACCAAGGCGATGACGGTGCTGTCGGCATTCGACCTGCTGGAGCGTGGCAGGCTGAAGCCGGATGAGCGGTTCGAGTTTCGCGCCGCAGCGGCAAAGGATTGGCAGCGCACCGGATCGACGATGTTCATCGAAAGCGGCCAGCGCACCTCGGTCCACGACCTTCTGCTGGGTATCACCACCGTCTCGGCCAACGATGCGTCGGTCGTGCTGGGCGAGGGCGTTGCCGGTTCCATCGCCGGCTGGGCGAAGATCATGAACGCGAATGCGCGGGCCTTGGGGATGACGCAAAGCCACTTCGGCAACCCAAACGGCTTCATGGACGGGGCGAAGACATTTACCACAGCCCGCGACCTGGTCAGCCTCGGGCGCGCCCTCACGATGGATCACAGTCCGCTCTACCATCGCTATTTCGGGCATCGCGGGCTCGTTGCCAATGGCATCGCCCAGCAGAACCACGACCCGCTGACCGGGCGGGTGCCGGGTGCAGACGGCATCAAGACAGGCTTCACCAACCAGGCAGGCTACGGCTTTCTCGGCAGCGCACAGCGCGGCGAGCGGCGACTGGTCCTGGTGGTCGCCGGGTCGCCGACCGGCCGTTTGCGCGATCGGACGGCCAGGGATTTGATCGAATGGGGTTTTTCCAATTTCCCTAGCAAACCGCTGTTTGCAAAGGGCGCGATCGTCGGTGAGGCCGAGGTCCAGAACGGCTCGAGGCTCGAGGTGCCGCTGCAGGCGCAACATTCCGTTGCCTATGCTGTTCCTCTCGGCGCACGGCAGAATGCCAGCGTCGCGATCCGCTACGAAGGCCCGCTACGGGCTCCGGTTCGCAAGGGCGAGCGCGTTGCCGAGCTCGTCATCACTGCATCCGGCATGCGCCCATCCCGCATTCCCCTGGTCGCAGCAGAAGATGTTGCCATTGCAGGTCCTTTCCGGCGCATTGTCAACGCCTTGGTGTCGACAGTTCGATGACCCCGGGCAAGTTCATTGCGCTCGAAGGCGGAGAAGGGACGGGCAAGTCGACGCAGGCCCGCTTGCTTGCCGACACGCTCAGGGCGTCGGGCATGGAAGTCATCCTCACTCGCGAGCCAGGCGGCACCCCGGGCGCCGAGGCGATCCGCCAGTTGCTGCTCGATCCGCCGGGAGAGGGTTGGTCCGCACCCGCCGAAGCCCTTCTGTTCGCCGCCGCCCGTTCGGACCACGTCGACAAGCTCATTCGCCCTGCCTTGAATAGAGGCGCATGGGTCGTTTGCGACCGTTTCATCGATTCGAGCCGCGCGTACCAGGGCGGTGCAGGAGCTATCGGAGACGCGGCCGTGCTGAGCCTGCACGCGGCCGGAAGTGCAGGGTTGCGGCCGGATCTGACCGTACTTGTCGATGTCGATCCGCATATAGCGGCTGCTCGACTTGCCCAGCGTGACGGCGACGTCAGCGATGCCATCGGCGGAAGGGATGCGCGTTACCACGAGGCCGTGCGGGCCGCATTCCTCCGCTTTGCGCAAGAGGAGCCATGCGGCATGGCGGTGGTCGACGGAAACGGTTCGGTCGAAGACGTTCAGGCGCGCATTTTCTCCGCTGTCGCTCCACTGGTCGAGGGCGCAAAGTGATGCTCCCCGGTCACGAAGAGCCCTGGCGCGAATGGCATGCGGCGCTTTCCGGTCCGCGAATGCATCACGGCTGGATGCTCGCCGGGCGGCAGGGACTTGGCAAGCGGAACTTCGCCCTCGCCGCTGCCCATAGGCTGGTGGGGGGAGGGCCTGCTGCGGAGGAGCATCCCGACATCATCGTGCTTTCGCGCCCGCCGAAGGACGACAAGGAGGAACGCAAGCGCGCCGAAGGACAGGATTTCGAGCGCAAGCGCAACATTACCGTGGACCAGATCCGGGCCATGCAGCGGCGCTTGACGACACGGCCGACCCTGGGCGAACGGCGGGCGATTATCGTCGATGCGGCGGACGATCTCGAGAAGGGTGCATCGAACGCCTTGCTCAAGAGCCTGGAAGAACCGCCCGAAGGCACCTTCTTCATCCTCGTGGTTCATCGGCCGGCCCGGCTCTTGCCGACGATCCGTTCACGTTGCCGCGTCGTGCGCTTCGCCCCTCTGGGTGAAGGCGAGGTCGCGAAATTCCTTGCCGAACAAGCGCCGAATTCGGACAGCGCAACGCGCGAGGCGGCGATTGCGGCAGCGGGCGGTTCGCCGGGTGCGGCGCTGGGGTTCGTCGAGCAGGACCTGGCTCCGGTCGCAGCGATCATGCGCGCCATCGTCGAAGACGGCGATGCCGATTTCCGGTATCGAGGCGAACTTTCCGCGGCGATCGGCGCTCGACCGGACAGGGAGCGTCTGCAAGCGACGTTCGATCTGGCTCGGGCGATATTGGCGCAGCAGATGGGAAAGGCACCGAATGCACTTTTGATGCAACTAGCCGATGCCCACGCCGACATGGTCGCGCTGGCGGGCCAGGCACCGACCTACAATTTCGATCCCGGCTTCCTCGCCATGGAAATCGGCAGCTTGCTCGCATCGGCCGCTCCCAATAAGGAGCGCGCCTATGTCTGACACCCCCGAACCCTTCTACATCACAACCGCCATCAATTACCCCAACGGCCGCCCGCACATCGGCCATGCCTACGAGGGGATCGCGACCGATGTCGTCGCCCGCTTCCAGCGGATGCGGGGGCGCGATGTGCGGCTGGTTACCGGCACCGACGAGCATGGGCTCAAGATGGACCAGACGGCGCGCAAGCTGGGCATGGCGACCATCGACCTTGCGACAGAAATGTCCGGCCACTTCAAGGACATGTGCGCCAAACTCGATATCGCCTATGACGAGTTCGTCCGCACCACCGAGCCGCGCCATCACGCCGCCAGTACCGAGCTGTGGAAGCGGATGGAGGCCAATGGCGACCTCTATCTCGATCGCTACGAGGGCTGGTACTCCGTCCGCGACGAAGCGTTCTACGACGAGAGCGAACTGACCGAGGGGGAAGGGGGCGCCAAGCTCTCTCCGCAGGGCACACCGGTCGAATGGACGGTCGAGGAAACGTGGTTCTTCCGCCTGTCGAAATACCAGGACAGGCTGCTGGCGCTCTATGCCGAACAGCCCCATTTCATTCGTCCGGAAAGCCGCCGCAACGAGGTGCTGCGCTTTGTCGAAGGCGGGCTCAAGGACCTGTCCGTCAGCCGCACCAGCTTCGACTGGGGCGTGCCGGTGCCGGGTAGCGACGGCCACGTGATGTATGTCTGGGTCGATGCGCTGACGACCTACATGACCGGGGTCGGCTTTCCCGATATCGAGGGCGAAATGTTCAGCCGGTACTGGCCCGCCGACATTCACATGATCGGCAAGGACATCGTCCGATTCCACACCGTCTATTGGCCGGCCTTCCTGATGAGCGCGGGGCTGCCGCTGCCGAAGCAGGTCTTCGCCCACGGATTCCTGCTTGCCCGCGGCGGCGAGAAGATGAGCAAGAGCGCCGGCAATGTCGTCGATCCGATGGAGCTGGCCGAACGCTTCGGGGTCGATCCGTTGCGCTATTTCTTCATGCGTGAAATCGCCTTCGGGCAGGACGGCAGCTATTCGGCGGAGGCCATCGTGCAGCGCGCCAATGGCGAACTGGGCAATGCTTTCGGCAATCTCGCGCAGCGCACGCTGGGCTTCATCGCCAAGAACCTCGACGGCGCGCTGCCGGCCATCAACGGGCACGATCCCGCCGATGCGGAACTGTTCGAGGTGATCGACAAGGCCGTCCGCAGCGAAATCCCCGCTGCTTTCGACACGCTGGCCTTGCAGCAGGGCGTCGAGGCCTGGCTGCAGGCCTGCTTCGCCTGCAACGCCTATATCGATGCCCAGGCACCGTGGACCCTGCGCAAGACCGATCCCGAGCGGATGGAGACCGTGCTCGCCACGCTCTACATCTGCATCGCCCAGTTGGCGGTGGCGATCGCCCCGGTCGTGCCATCGAGCAGTGCGAGGCTGCTTGATACCATGGGCGTGGACGAAAGCCTGCGGACCTACGATGCCATCGGCGGCCACTGGTACTCGCCGCTGGCCGAAAGCGACTTCAGGATCACCGCACCAAGCCCGCTGTTCCCGCGCCTGGAACTGGCCGACGAAGACACTGGGGACGAAGCGGCCTGATGCTGATCGATAGCCACTGTCACCTGCAATATCGCGGACTGGTCGATGACCAGCAGGGCGTGCTCGAACGCGCCCGCGCGGCCGGGGTCCAGGGTTTCCTCAACATCTCGACCAAGACCAGCGAGTGGGAAGCGGTCGTCGGCACGGCGCAGCGCGAGCCCGATGTCTGGGCCAGTGTCGGCGTCCATCCACACGAGGCTGACGCGCATGAGGATCTGGGCCGTGAAAAGCTCCTCGATGCAACGCGGCAGGACAAGGTCATCGGCATCGGCGAGACGGGGCTCGATTACTATTACGACAAGTCCGACCGCGAGGTGCAGAGAGCGCTGTTCCGGATGCATATCGGCGTGGCGCGAGAGACGCAGCTCCCGGTCATCATCCACACCCGCGATGCCGAGGACGATACGGCGCAAATCCTGGCCGAAGAGATGGAGCAGGGTGCCTTTCCGGCGCTGATCCACTGCTTCACGGCCTCGGCTGAGTTCGGTCGCAAGGTGCTCGACCTTGGCCTGTCGATCTCGATCTCGGGCATTGTCACCTTCAAGAACGCGGCGGAATTGCAGGCGGTGGCGAAGAAAGTACCGGCCGACCGGCTGCTAGTCGAAACCGACAGCCCCTTTCTTGCCCCGGTTCCGCATCGCGGCAAGCCATGCGAGCCCGCCTTCGTGCGCAACACGGCGGAATTCCTTGCCGATCTGCGCGGCGAAAGCCTCGAGGCGCTGGCCGCCAACACCACTCGCAACTTCCACGCGCTGTTCACGCGGGCCGCGGCATGAAGGTCCTGATGCTCGGCACCGGCACCTCGACCGGGGTTCCGCGCATCAATGGCGACTGGGGCGACTGTGATCCGAACGAGCCGAGGAACCGCCGCACGCGCGTTTCGGTTCTTGTAGAAAACGAGGCCGGTCAGCGACTTCTGGTCGATACCTCGACCGATTTGCGCCACCAGTTCCTGGCCAATGGCATCACCAGCGTGGACGGTGTTTTCTGGACCCACGACCATGCCGATCATTGCCATGGCATCGACGACCTGCGGTCGCTGCGATATGGGCGTGCCGGCCCGATTCCGGGCTTCGGCAGCGCGGAGACGTGCCGCCGGTTGCGTAGCCGGTTCAGCTACGTCTTCGCCGGCGAGTACGGGTACCCTACCATCGTCAGCCTCGCGGAACTCGAGCGACAGCGGATGCACGCAGGGTTCGGGCTCGACTGGTGCCAGATGCCGCACGGGCCGACTGAAAGCACCGCATTCCTCTTCGAAAGCGACGGCGGAACAATCGGTTACGCCACGGACTTCAGCGAAATTACCGACGAGATGATCGAGATGTACGAAGGTGTCGACATAATCGTGTGCGATTGCCTGAGGCGCGAACCGCATCCTACGCACGCCAATCTCGACATGGCCATCGAACTTCAGCGCCGCACCGGGGCCGCGCGCATGATCCTGACGCATCTCGACAAGAGCATGGATTATCGATCGCTTTGCGCAGAAGTGCCGGAGAACGTGATCGTCGGCTACGATGGCCTGGAATTGGCGGTATGATCGAAAGCTCGATCGTTCAGATCATCGCCTTGCTTGCCTGTCTCATACTGGCCGGAAGCGCGTTCGCGTCGTTCCGTCTGCAATGGAAGGACGGCCTTCGGATGGCGCTCATCTGGGGCGCGATCGTCGCGAGTGTGTTTCTCTTCATATCGATCGTGATGTGACGCCATGCTTCGAAAACGGCTGAGTGACTATTTAACATAATATATATTATCATTCCAAGAGATCGGTGAGCGGGGCGATCTGCCGGGCTTCCCCTCCCGCCCCGAGCACGGCAGGAAAAGCGCATGATCGAACCTTTGCCATACCGTGAGATCCTCGAAAAATTGGTCGGCTTCGACACGACCTCGCGCAACAGCAATCTCGAACTGATCGGCTGGGTCGAGGACTATCTCGCCGGCCACGGCGTGACCTCGAAGCGCGTGGCCAATCTCGATGGCAGCAAGGCCAATCTCTATGCCACGGCAGGACCGATGGAACCTGGCGGCGTCGTCCTTTCCGGCCATACCGATGTCGTCCCGGTCGATGGGCAGCCATGGACCAGCGATCCGTGGCAGGTCGCGCAGCGTGACGACAGGTTGCTCGGTCGCGGCGTTGCCGACATGAAGGGGTTCCTCGCGCTGGCGCTGGCCCATGTGCAGGTTTTCGTGCGCGGCCGGACGCCGGTGCACTTGGCCTTCAGCTATGACGAGGAAGTCGGCTGTCTCGGCGCGCCCTCGATGATCGACGCCATGCGCGCGGAACTGCCCGAACCGCGCCTCGCCATCATTGGTGAGCCGACCAGCATGCGCCCGGTCATCGGCCACAAGGGCAGCTCCACCTGGAACGTCACCGTCACCGGCCACGAAGCGCACAGTTCGCTGGTGCATCACGGCGTTTCCGCAAACATGGTGGCGATCGACCTCATGGCCGAACTCGCCGCGCTGTCACGCCGGCTTGCGGCGGAAGCGGATGGCGACAATGGTTTCGATCCGCCGCAAAGCACCTTGACCGTGGGCATCATGCGGGGCGGAACGGCTGCCAACATCCTTGCCCGCGAGGCAATTTTCACCTTCGACCTGCGCTGCCCGCCGGGTGAGGATCCCGATACCATCATCGCACCCTTCCTGGCCATGTGCGCCCGCAAGCACGCCGAGGTTGGCAGGCGTTTTCCCGAATGCAGCGTCGTCGTGGAGCGCCGCAGCGCCATCCCCGCCCTGGTCCCGGCCGGGAACGACGAAGCCGTGCGTTTCGTGCGCAAGCTGACCGGCGACAACGGCCCGGCAACCACCGTGCCCTATGCCGCCGAGGCGGGGCAATTCCAGCGCGCCGGCTTCAGCGCCATCGTCTGCGGCCCGGGATCGATCGAGCAGGCCCACCAGCCCGACGAATGGATCGCCATCGAACAGCTCGAAAGGGGTGCCCGTTTCATGGCGAATCTGGCACGGGAGCTGGCATGACCGACCAAATCGACCGCCTGCTGACCATCATGGCCACCCTGCGCGACCCAGAGCGCGGCTGCGAATGGGACCTGGCGCAGGATTTCGGCACCATTGCCCCCTACACCATCGAGGAAGCCTACGAAGTCGCCGACGCCATCGAACGCGGTGCGATGGGCGAGCTGCGCGAGGAACTCGGCGATCTGCTGCTGCAGGTGGTGTTTCACGCCCGCATGGCCGAGGAAGCCGGTCATTTCGCTTTCGAAGACGTCGCCCGCGCGATCTCCGACAAGATGGAGGCGCGCCACCCGCACATATTCGGCGATGCAGGCGGGCAGATGTCCGAGCGCCGTTGGGAAGAGCTCAAGGCTGCCGAGCGCGATGCCAAGGGCGCAACGAGTGCCATGGACGGGGTTGCGCGCGCACTCCCCGCCCTGCTCCGCGCCGAAAAGCTTCAGAAGCGCGCCGCGAGGGTCGGCTTCGAGTGGCCGGACATTGCCGGCCCGATTGCCAAACTGCATGAGGAACTCGGTGAACTCGCCGAAGCCGGCACGGAGGAAGAGCGGGTGCTCGAAGCCGGCGATGTCCTGTTCGCAGCGGTCAATGTCGTTCGCTATTACGGCATCGACCCGGAAGCCGCGCTCCGTGCCTGCAACAGCAAGTTCGAACGGCGTTTCAGGGGCATGGAGGCAATTGCCGGTGACAGCTTCCCCACCCTATCGCTCGAAGAGCAGGAATCGCTTTGGCAACAGGTGAAGACTGAGGAATAGTCTCTAAATCGTTGTAAATTGGCCCAATTCCTTCGGATTCAACCGCACGAGCAAGCGGCGCTGAGGCCCGTCCTCACCCTGCCCGGCATCCTCGTCCTCGAGCACGTCGCCATGCGCATGCAGCCAGGCAATCTTGCGTCCCTCGCCAACAGACAGGACGAATTCCCGCAATTGCGCCTTCGTGGTCAGGACTTCGCCTAGTCGTTCCTGCAAAGCGTCGATATTCCAGCCACTTGCTGCCGAAAGCGGGACAACATTGTCGTCCGCCCCGGCGATCCCGGACAGCTCTTCCACCTGCTCCTCGTCGAGCAGGTCCCACTTGTTCCAGACCTCGAGGATCGGGATCGAACTTTCACCGTCCTCCCCGTCGATCACGCCGAGATCGCGAAGCACTTCCAGTACCTGCGTTTTCTGGGCACCGGTCGACGGGTTGGCGATATCGCGAACGTGGAGGATGATGTCGGCCCCGGTCACTTCTTCCAGCGTCGCACGGAATGCCGCCACCAGCTGGGTCGGCAGGTCGGAGATGAACCCGACCGTATCGGACAGGATAGCCTTCTCGACACCCGGCAGCGCGATCGCACGCATGGTGGGGTCGAGCGTTGCGAACAACAAATCTTCCGCCATGACGTCAGCGCCGGTCAAGCGGTTGAAAAGCGTCGATTTCCCGGCGTTTGTGTAACCCACCAGCGCAATCACCGGCCACGGCGCGCGTCCCCGCCGTTCCCGGTGGAGCCCGCGCGTCTTGCGGACCTGTTCCAGTTCCTTGCGCAGGCGGCCCATCCGCTGCCGGATCATCCGGCGGTCGGCCTCGATCTGCGTTTCCCCCGGCCCGCCGAGGAAGCCGAAACCGCCCCGCTGGCGCTCGAGGTGGGTCCAGCTGCGCACAAGGCGGCTCTGCTGGTAATCGAGATGGGCGAGTTCGACCTGCAAGCGACCTTCCGCCGTCGCCGCGCGCTCCCCGAAGATTTCGAGGATCAGGCCGGTCCGGTCGATAACCTTGCGCTTCAGCTTTTCCTCGAGATTGCGTTGCTGGATCGGACTGAGCGCACCGTCGACCACCACCAGCTCGATTTCGTGCAGCTCGCAATCGGCGGCGATCCGTTCGACCTGACCCGAACCGAACAGCGTATTGGGCCGCACGTCGCGCACCGGCAGGATGTAGCTCTCTGCGATGACGATGCCGATTGCCATCGTCAGGCCGCAAATCTCCTCGAGCCGCGCCTCTGAGTCGAGATCGTAGCGTTCGCGCCGGATATCAGGGCACACGACAAGGGCCCGCGCCCCACGCGAGACCTCGCCCATCAGGTTGTCGTCGAAACTCAGTCTTCTTCGTCCTCTTCCCAGTCCGACAGATCGACGGCGCTGGCCGGCTGAACGGTCGAGACGGCGTGCTTGTAGGCCAACTGGACGAAACCATCCCGCTCGAGCAGCACGCAGAACAGGTCATAAGCAGCGATCTTGCCCTGGAGCATGACGCCATTGACCAGGAACATCGTTACCTGAACACCGGCATCGCGAACCCGGCTGAGAAAGACATCCTGAAGCAGGCGCTGTTTCCTGTTGCCGTCCTGGCTGGCAAACTGTCCCGCATCCAGCGGCTGGCCAGGCATGATCGTGCTGATCGCGTGCTTGTAGACCAGCTGAGATTGGCCATCGCGGCGCAGCAGCATGGAAAAATTGTCGAACCAGGTGACGATGCCCTGCAGCTTCACGCCCTTGACAAGGAACACCGTAACGGGCGTCTTGTTGCGGCGCAGAAGGTTGAGGAACGTATCCTGAAGGTTGCCGGCGGGCTTTGCGTCCTTTTCGGCAGGTGCCTGGGCCCGCGGACGGGCCGAAAGTGTGTTTCCGGCGGACATATCTGTCTCCTGTTATTGGCACCCGCATCCACGAGTGCAGTCTGGTCGGCAGGCCACCATTCCCGCCGCCGATTCCTGCATTGGAATATGAGTGCCAATCGCGGCGTATTCAATCCGCTTTTTCGGCACGCCCCGCGGCGATGTTACATTATTCGTCGTCGCGCCGGTCGCTCATGCCGAGAATCTTCAGTTTCCGGTGCAGCGCCGATCGCTCCATCCCGATGAAGCTCGCAGTCTTCGAGATATTGCCCGAAAACCTGCGGATCTGGACGCTCAGGTACTCGCGCTCGAAGCTTTCGCGGGCTTCACGGAGCGGTACGCCCATGAGATTGGTGACCCCCGCCCCGCCCCCGATCTTGCCGCTGGTCACTTCGCTGGGCAGCATGTCGGGATGAACCTCTTCCATCCGGTCGCGCGGCGACAGGATCACGGTGCGTTCAACGACATTGCGTAGCTGGCGGACGTTTCCTGGCCAGTCGTAGGCCTGCAGCGCCGCCATGGCCTCGGCACTGATGTTGGGCGGGGCGATGCCCTGCTCGGCAGCGTAGCGGGTGAAGAAATGGTCGGCCAAAGCCGGGATATCGTCACGCCGCTCGGCGAGCGAAGGAATCGCCACGGGTACGACATTGAGGCGATAGAACAGGTCTTCGCGGAAGTTCTTCTCCTCTATCTCTTCCTGCAGGTCGCGGGCGGTCGAAGAGACGACGCGGACGTCGACGCCGATCTGTCTGGTACCACCCACCCGCACGAAGCTCTGTTCCGTCAGGACGCGCAGGATCCTCGCCTGAGTCGACAGCGGCATGTCGGCAATCTCGTCGAGATAGAGCGTGCCCCCGTCGGCCAGTTCCAGCAGGCCCGGCCGCACAAGCTTGCCATCGGCTTCCTCGCCGAACAGCTCCTGCTCGAACCGTTCGGGCGTGATCCGGGCCGAATTGACGATGACGAAGGGATGATCGGCGCGCGGGCTCCAGCTGTGCAGCAGGCGCGCGCCCACTTCCTTGCCCGATCCCGCCGGCCCGGAGATCAGCACCCGGCTGCCGGTGTTGGCGACGCGCTTCAGCGTCGCACGAACCTGATTGATGACGGTCGAATTGCCGGTGAACTCCTCGCCCGAGGTGAATCCCTGGCGCAGGCGCACGTTCTCCCGGCGCAAACGCTGCGTTTCCGTGGCGCGGGCGACGAGGTGGAGCAGGCGCGAGGCTTCGAACGGCTTTTCGATGAAGTCCATCGCGCCGCGCGAAACGGCCGAAACGGCGGTGTCGATATTGCCGTGGCCGGAGAAGATGATAACCGGAATGTCGGGTTCGCGCTCCTTGATCACGTCGAGCACCTCGAGCCCGTCCATGGCGCTCCCGTGGAGCCAGACGTCGAGCAGCACGACGCTGGGCCGACGCTCGTCGAACATCGCGAGGGCGCTGCTGCTGTCGCCGGCGGTGCGGCATTCGTAACCTTCGTCGCTGAGCACGCCCGAGACGAGCTCGCGGATGTCGCGTTCATCGTCGACGACGAGAATATCGAGTGCCATTACGGCCTCTCCCTTGCTTGTATGCGGTTCATTCGGCGGCCTCGCTTTCGGGGATGACCGGGCTGCGGGCGAAGCGCAGCGTGACGCAGGTGCCGCCCGTCGAAGTGGTCGAGAACCCCATGTCGCCGCCATGCTCCTCGACGATCTTGTTCACGATCGCGAGACCGAGACCGGTGCCCTTTTCGCGCGTCGTAACATAAGGCTCGACGATCTTCTCGCGGTCTTGCGGCAAGCCGACGCCATTGTCCTCGATGGCGATCCTGACCATGTCGGCATCGCTGCTGAGCGTCACCGAGATACGGCCGCGGAAGTCGATATCCTCGATGGCGGCCCGTGCCTCGACGGCCTCGGCGGCGTTTTTGAGCACGTTGGTCAAGGCCTGGCCGAACTGGTGGCGGTCGCAGGCGATGACCAGCGGACCATCTTCCTCGTGCGACAGGCCGAAGGCGATCGACGGATGCGCGACCTCTTGCAGGAAAAGCGACTGCCGCAACAGGTCGAGCGCGTCTTCCTGCCGGAACACCGGCTTGGGCAGGCGAGCGAAGGAAGAGAATTCATCGACCATCGTGCGCAGCGTGCCGACCTGGCGGACGATGGTGGAAGTCAGCTCGTCGAACAGCTCCCCATCGCTATCGATCTGCTTGCGATAGCGGCGCTTCAGACGTTCGGTAGCCAGCTGGATCGGGGTCAGCGGGTTCTTGATTTCATGGGCAATGCGGCGGGCGACGTCCGACCATGCCGCCTGCCGCTGGTCGAGCAGCTGGCGGGTTATGTCCTCGAACGTGATGACATGCCCCCCGGAAGCGGGCGTCAGCTTGACCGCCAATGTCAGAAGTTCGGACTCGCGGGTAAAGCTGACTATCCCGCTCGATACGCCCGCTTCCGCAAGCTGCGCCATTTGCGGCGCGAAATCCGCCAGCGGCAGACCGCCATGGAACCGGTCGGGATCCGGGAGCAAGATGGCCTTCGCCGGACGGTTCATCAGCAGGATACGCCCGTCACCGTCGGTCGAAACGACGCCTGCGGTGACCGATTCCAGCACGGTCTCGATAAATTGCCGCCGCTCGCCCAGTTCGCGGTTTGCCCCGACCAGCGCCGCCGTCTGCTTTTCGATCTGGGCCGTCATGCGGTTGAACGCACGGTTGAGGAGGCCGATTTCATCGCCGCTTTTCCTGCCTTCCACGCGAAGCGAGAAGTTGCCCGCCCCGACCTTGCGCGCCGCCGCGACAAGGTCGGTCAAGGGTTCCACCTGCCGGTCGGCGAACCGCAGCGCGAACCATACGGCAAGCCCGACCAGGAACAGGCTGACGAAGAACAGGGCGAGGTTGAAGCGAAGCTGCAACGCGCGCGCCCTGGCCGTCAGTGCGCGATAGGACGTGACGATGGCCGTCGCCTGATCCCACTGGTTGAAGGAAAGCGATTCCGCTGTTCGGGCGTTGTAGAGATAGATGCCGGCCTGACGGTCGATGGGTACCACTGACTCGATCCGCTGCCTGCTCGCGAAGATCGCCTGATCCTCACCGCGCCGATACTGCTTCAGCGCCTCTGCCGTCGTTTTGGCCGGATCGTTCCCCTGGACGAGTCCGGCGGCAAACGCCGTGGTGATGCGGCCCGTCCCGAACACCTGCATGATCGCCGATTCATTGATGTCCCGGGCCTGCATCTGGTAGTTGTAATCGTCGATAAAGGTCTGGCTCGCGAGGTCGGCCGGTGTCTTGCCCTGCAGCAGGAACAGCATATCGCTGGCCATGGCCTGGGTCTCCTGCGCGACTTCGACCTGGTTCTTTTCGTAGTAGCCTTCCGCCAATTCGTTGACGTTCTCCATCACGCCTCGCGATTGCGCGGAAAACCAGAAATCGACGCCTGACTGGAACAGGAAGGCGGCAAAGCCAGCGACCAGCAAGGTCGGCACTGCGGCGATCAGCGAAAAAAGGAAGACCAGCCTCACGTGCAGCCGGGCTGTGCTCCCGGCAGCGCGGCGGAGCGCAAACCGGCGCCCCAGCAAAACCAGGAGCGCGATCGACGGGATCAGCGTGCCGATGAGCAAGCCGGTCACCTGCCGGGTGGGCAGCATTTGCCCGTCCGCAGGGGCGGTCGTGAACGCCAGCCACGTCAGCCAGACCATCGAGGCAACGGTGACGAGCGAAAGCAATTCGAGCCATCGAAACACGTTGGAGCGCCGCGATGCGATGACGAAGCGGCGCCACCAGCGCGGGCTTCGATTGATCGTCTCGGGAGCAGCCATCATAGTTGCCTAACTACAACGCCTGTGTTGCTCCAATGCAAGCGCTTTCTGTTGCCGATCGGCAACTAGCCGCGGATCGAGAACGTCTCGGCGGCGATACCCAGCTCATTCAGGCGCTTGCGCAAGGTGTTGCGGTTTATGCCCAACAGCTGCGCCGCGCGTAACTGGTTGCCGGCAGTCACCCGCAGCGCATGCTCGAACAGCGGCTTTTCGAACGCTGCCGATGCGACGCGGTAGAGCGAGCCGGGCGCCGGACGGTTTTGCTCGATCCAGTCCATCACGGCACGGTCCACGTCGGAGGACCGGTCCGACACGACCTGCGCCTGATCCTTGCCCAGTACTTCCGCGGCCAATTCGGCGTCGATGGTGTCGTTGCGCGCCATGACGCAAAGGCGGTAGATCACGTTGCGCAATTCGCGCACGTTGCCGCGCCACGGCTGCTTTTCGAGCAGGTCGATCGCCGCGTCGTCGATCTGCCGGCGCGGCAGGCCCTCCTTCTCGGCCAGACCGAGGAAATGCCGTGCCAAGGCGCCGATGTCTTCGCGGCGCGCCCGCAGGGGCGGCAGTTCGATGGGAACGACGTTGAGACGATAGAACAGGTCTTCGCGAAACTGACCGCTGGCGATCATAGGGGCGAGATCGCGGTTGGTGGCCGCGATGATCCTGACATCCACCGCGACATCCTGTCGCCCTCCGACGCGGCGGATACGCCCGGATTGCAGCGCACGGAGCAAACGCGTCTGCGCCTCCAGCGGCATGTCGCCGATCTCGTCGAGAAACAGCGTGCCGCCATTTGCCTGCTCGAATTTGCCGATGGCCTGCCCCACCGCGCCGGTGAAAGCGCCTTTCTCGTGGCCGAACAGTTCGCTTTCGATCAGTTCGCGCGGGATGGCGGCGGCGTTTAGCGCAACGAACGGCCCGGTCTTGCGGGCGCCGAGCTGATGGATGGCTTCTGCCACCAGTTCCTTGCCAGTTCCGGATTCACCGAGCACAAGCACCGTCAGATCGTTGCGCAACACCCGGGTAATCATCCGGAATACGCCCTGCATCGCCGGGCTTCTTCCCACCAGCGGCAGATTGCCGATATCGGGCTGTCCTTCGGCGGCAGGGCCGCTCGAAGCGCCGGCCGCCTGGCGAACGGCCCGGATCAACTCATCGAGATCGAAGGGCTTGGGAAAATATTCGAAAGCGTCGTTCTCGCTCGCCCGCACCGCGGTATCGAGCGTGTTCTGCGCGGAAAGGATGATGATCGGCATGGCCGGCTGGCTGTCGCGTACCTTGCCAAGCGATGCGATCCCGTCGCCGTCCTCCAGCACGACGTCGGTCAGCATGCAGGCGTATTGCCGCTCCTCAAGCAGCCGGTCGCGGGCGCCGATCCCGGCGCAGCGGTCGACGGCATAGCCCTCGCCCTCGAGAGCGCTGACGATCACCGCGGCGATGGAATTGTCGTCTTCGACCAGCAGGATCGGATCGGTCATGGCGTGCCTTTTGGTGCGAGCGCGAGATTGATGCGGAATCTGGTCAGCCCGGCGCGTTCATCGCGTTCGTGGGCGATCCGGCCGTCCATGTCGCCGACGAGCTTGCGCACGAGAGCGAGGCCGAGGCCCTGACCCCCCTTCTTGGATGTCACGAAGGGTTCGAACACGCGGTCGCGCACGGCCGGGTCGATGCCCGGGCCGTTGTCCATCACGGTCAATTCGACAGGCAGCCTGACCGACCGCCCGGGGCGCAGGACATTCATCACCAGGCCGCTGACGAACCGCGTCTGCACGATGATGCGCCCTCCCCCTTCCGCCCCGGCGCAGGCGTCGCGGGCGTTGCTGAGAAGGTTGATCAGAACCTGCTGCAAGGCATCGGGATTTGCCCATACCGGCGGCAAGGAGGGATCGAACTCCTCGATATAGGCAACGCCCCTGTCATCCGCCGACCGCACGAGGGTGAGCGCAGAGCGGATGGTGGCGTGCAGGTTTACCGGCTCCATCGGCTCGCTCGTCCGGCTGCCGAGTTCCTGCATCCGGTCGACGAGCCGCGCTATCCGGTCCACTTCGTCGCCGATCATCCGCGCGAACGGCCGGTCTGCCTCCGGCAGGCGCTTGATCAGCAACTGGCCCGCGCCGCGTATGGCCGCGAGCGGGTTCTTGATCTCGTGGGCAAGCACCGATGGTGCTGCGGGCACGGCATCGTCGATGGATTTTTCCATATGGGCCTGACCGGTATCGGACAGGGTGACGACGCGCCATCCGGGATGCGTCGTCACCAGCGACATGGTGAAATTCACCTGTCTCGGCCCCGCCGCCGTGCTGATCGACAGGCCCCGCGCAGTGAGCTGCGCATCGGGGTCGCGCAGACGCTGCACGACGCGGCGATCGGATATGTCGACGACATCCGTAAGCCGCTCGCCCATGAGGCGCGCGGCGCTGCGCCCGAGCAGGTCCTCAGCCGAAGGATTGGCCTGGGCTATTCTTCCGTCGGGATCGATCAGCACCAGCGCGAAAACGAGCCCGGCGATCTGCGCCTGCGGATCGGGCAGCGCGTCGGCGTCGCTCATGCCGCCTGACGGTGCACGAAGGGAGCGTAGAAGCGCTCGATCTCTCCCAGCACCTGCTTGGGATCGTCGATGAAATTGACGAAATTGCGAAATTCGGCCGAGCCGTGCATACCCTTGGTGTACCAGCCCAGGTGCTTGCGGGCGATCTTGGTGCCGGTAATCTCGCCGTAGTGGTCGAGCATGCGGTGATAATGCTCGACTAGGACCGCGTATTGCTCGCCATAGCCCGGCGTGGGCAGCCGCTGCCCCGTCCGCCACCAGTGCATCACCTGGGCCAGCAGCCACGGCCTGCCATAGGCACCGCGTCCGATCATCAAGCCATCGGCGCCCGATTGCTCGAGAGCATTGGCCGCATCCTCGATACTGCAGATGTCGCCGTTGACGATCACCGGTATGCCGACCGCGTCCTTGACCTTGCGCACGAAGCTCCAGTCGGCACTGCCCTTGTACATCTGGTTGCGGGTGCGGCCGTGGACGGTGATCATCTTGACCCCGAGATCCTCGGCGATGCGCGAAAGTTGAGGCGCGTTCAGGCTGTCGTGGTCCCAGCCCATCCGCATTTTCACCGTCACGGGGACCCCGACCGCTTTCACGGTGGCTTCCATCAGCTTGGTCGCCAAGGGTACTTCCCGCATCAGCGCGCTACCCGCGAATTGACCCACTACCTTGCGCACCGGGCAGCCGAAGTTGATGTCGATAATGGCCGCGCCGTTGCCTTCCTGCAGCTTCGCCGCTTCGGCCATCGACACGGGGTCGCAGCCGACAAGCTGCATCGATACCGGATCTTCCGAACTGTCCCAAGCGGCCTTCTGGACCGACTGGCGCGTTTCGCGGATCGCCGCTTCGCTGGCGATCATCTCGGTCACGTTGAGGCCCGAACCATAACGGCGGACAAGTGTGCGGAACGGCAGATCGGTCACGCCGGTCATGGGCGCGAGTACGACCGGCGTGTCGATCGAGACCGGTCCGACGGCAATCGGCTTCAGCGGAGGTGGAGGAGGGAGATCGGTCATTGCAGTCAACAGGATGCCTAAAATTTGGGCAGCGACTAGTGGATTGCAGGGCTTGGCGCAAGGCGTTAGCGGGAGAGGCGATGAGCCGTTCCGATCCCCTGCCCTCTTTCGCCGCCATCGTGGTCGCTGCCGGCAAGGGTATCCGGTCGGGCCAGCCGGTGCCGAAGCAGTTCGCCCAGTGGCGCGGCAAGGCGGTCGTCGCGCATTCGGTGGAGGCGCTGATTGCGGCTGGTGCCGATCCAGTCGTCGTCGCCATCCCGCGCGGCGGGGAGATGCTGGCGATGCAGGCCTTGCGCGCCTTCGACCGCGTGCGGTTCGTAACGGGTGGGGCGACCCGCCAGGAATCGGTTGCCGCCGCCCTCGATGCCCTGGCGGAAGATGCGCCGGAACGCGTCCTGATTCACGATGCCGCACGGCCCGACCTGCCCGCAGCGGTGATCGAGCGCCTGCTGCATTCGCTCACTGCCCACCCCGGTGCGATCCCCACCTTGCCGGTGGTCGACAGCCTTGCGATCGACGACAACGGTACGATGGCCGGGTCTGCCGATCGCAACGTGCTGCGCCGTGTGCAGACGCCGCAGGCTTTCCGCTATCCGGAAATTCACGCCGCGCATCGTGCCTGGAACGGCGACAGCACTGCCGGCGACGACGCCCAGGTTCTCGCCGCTCACGGCGGAACTGTAGCGCTCGTCGAGGGTGCCGAAGCCTTGCGCAAGCTCACTTTCGCAGAGGATTTCCATGAGTGATCGCCCGCCCGTTCGTGTCGGCATGGGCTATGACGTGCACCGGCTGGAGGCCGGCGAGGAGCTGTGGCTCGGCGGTATCCTGATCGAGCACGACAAGGGGCTAGCCGGCCATTCCGATGCCGATGTGGCGCTGCATGCCATCGTCGATGCGCTGCTCGGCGCCATCGCCAATGGCGACATCGGCGCGCACTTCCCGCCAAGCGACGATCGCTGGAAAGGTGCAGCATCCTCGGCCTTCCTCGAACACGCCGCGAAGCTGGTTGCCGAAGCGGGCTACACTGTCGGCAATATCGACCTGACGATCATCTGCGAGGCACCGAAGATCGGCCCCCACCGGGATGCGATGCGCCAGCGTATTGCCGGACTATTGGCTGTGCCGTTGAGTGCGATCAGCGTCAAGGCGACCACGACCGAACGCCTCGGCTTCACCGGCCGCGGCGAAGGCATCGCGGCTCAGGCCGTTGCGACCGTGATCCTGAGCGAGTAGCTTCCGCAGATGGCCGGTCCCTCGCTCCTTCCTGCCGACATTGCGGAATTGGCACGCAAGGTCGTCGAAGCCAATGCCGCAGCTGGCCGCACTGTCGCGCTGGCGGAAAGCTGCACCGGCGGCCTGGTGGCGGCCGCGCTGACCGAGATACCCGGATCGTCGGCAGTGCTCGATCGCGGCTTCGTGACCTACTCGAACGAGGCGAAAATGGAGATGCTGGCCGTTCCCAGCGACATCATCGAAACCTTCGGCGCCGTCTCGATCGCCTGCGTCTGGGCGATGGCCCAAGGGACGCTCAAGCACAGCCGGGCCGATGTGGCGGTTGCGATCAGCGGTGTGGCCGGCCCCGGCGGCGGTACGCCGAGCAAGCCGGTCGGGACGGTCGTTTTCGCCCGGGCCCTGCGCGGCGCAGGCGGCGAGCCTGAAGCCGAACGGAAGGATTTCGGCGAACTCGACCGCGCCGACGTGCGCCATCAGGCGACGCTTTGCGCGCTCGAACTGTTGTTGCCGTAAAGCACCGCGGCGCGTGCCTCGAAGGCTTCGACCATGCGGCGGAACGCGCGGTCGAAATATTGGCCTGCCAAGGCCTCGAACATGCGGCTCTTGAACGCAAAATCGACGCAGAAATCCACGCGGCACGAGTGGTCGCCGACAGGCGAGAAACGCCACTGGTTGTCGAGGTCCCGCAATGGCCCATCGACATAGTGCACCCGCAGGAAATCGGGCCGGTGCTTCTCGACCCGCGAGGTGAACCGCTCGCGAAGGGCGTTGAAACCGACGACCATGTCCGCGACCATCTCGGTTTCGCTGTCGCTCCGCACGCGGGTGGCGATCACCCACGGCAGGAATTCCGCGTAACGCCCGACATCGGCCACCAGGTCGTACATCTGCTCCGGCGTATAGGGGAGCTCGCGCGAGTCCCGGATGCCTGGCATCAGGCGCGCGCTCCTGCCCTTGCCAGCTTCCCCTCGCGTGCAGCGCGCATCTGGGCGAAGTCATCGCCGGCGTGATAGCTTGAGCGGGTGAGCGGGCTTGCCGCGACCTGAAGGAAGCCCTTCGCGCGCGCGATCGCCCCGTAGGCGGCAAAGGCTTTGGGGGTGACGAATTCCTCGACATTGGCGTGTCGCGGCGTCGGTTGCAAATATTGCCCCATGGTGATGAAGTCGACATCGGCGCTACGCATGTCGTCCATCACCTGATGCACCTCGAGGCGCTGCTCGCCCAGCCCCAGCATGATGCCCGACTTGGTGAAGATCAGCGGATCGTGGCTCTTCACCTCTTCCAGCAATCGGAGCGAGGCGTAATAGCGCGCACCCGGGCGGATCGTCGGATACAGCCGCGGCACCGTCTCGAGGTTGTGGTTGTAGACGTCGGGCCCCGCCTCGCAGATCGCCTCGACGGCTGCGCGCATCTTGCCCCGGAAGTCGGGGGTCAGGATTTCGATCGTGGTGCCGGGCGTTTCGCGCCGAAGAGCCTTGATCACCTTGACGAACTGCCCCGCCCCGCCGTCGGGCAGGTCGTCGCGGTCGACGCTGGTGATGACGATATGCTCGAGCCCCATCTTGCCCGCGGCGATGGCGACATTGTCGGGCTCCATCGGATCGACGATCCGGGGCATGCCCGTTTTCACATTGCAGAAGGCGCAGGCGCGCGTGCAGACGTCGCCGAGGATCATGACCGTCGCGTGCTTCTTGGTCCAGCACTCGCCGATGTTGGGGCAGGCCGCCTCTTCGCACACCGTGTTCAGATTGAGGTCGCGCATCAGCTTGCGCGTCTCGTGGTACCCTTGGCTGACTGGGGCCTTGACCCGGATCCAGTCGGGCTTGCGCTGGCGGGCCGGTCGTTCGCCCTCTGGGGCGGGGACGGAAGAGAGATCATTCATCGCGCCGCCCATCTAGGCCCCCTTCCATCGCACGGCAACCGTGCATAGCATTGCATGGTGGCCCTTGCGAAACGCGCCAATTGGATGCACCAGCGCGCGCATGAAGACATTCGCACAGATGCTCGAAGGATACCGCCATTTTCGCGCCGGAGACTGGAAGGTCGAGCGCGACAGGTGGGAACGTCTGGCGCAGGGCCAGTCGCCTCAAGTTATGGTCATTTCCTGTTCGGACAGCCGGGTCGATCCGGCCCAGATCCTCGATGCCGCACCTGGCGAGATTTTCGTCGTCCGCAATGTTGCGGCTTTGGTTCCCCCGTTCGAGACCACGCCTGGCCGCCACGGCGTGTCCGCCGCTCTCGAGTTCGCTGTGCAATTCCTGAAGGTACGAGAGATCGTAATCATGGGTCACGGCATGTGCGGCGGCTGTCAGGCTGCCCTCACGCAGGACCTGCATGGCAACGAACTGGGTGAGGGCGGTTTCGTGGCCCACTGGATCGACATGCTTGACGAGGCGCGCGAGCCCATTGCCGAAAGGCTCGGCACGTCTGGACGCGATGCGGAACGGGCGATGGAACTGGCGGCCGTAAAGGTGAGCATCGACAACCTCCGCACGTTTCCATGCGTGCGCGAAAAAGAGGCCTCCGGCGAACTTAGCCTGCGCGGGGCGCATTTCGCCATTTCCGACGGCATCCTGTCCTTGCTCGACGAAGCGAGCGGAGAATTCGTTGCGGCCGAATAATCGCGCGGCGCACTTGCACGCCTTTCGGTCAACGGCCAGACAGGCGCCATGACCGAAATCGACGCCAAGAACATCGCGCTGCTGATCGATGCAGACAATGTGAACCCCGCCGGGATCGACCCCGTCCTGACCGTGCTGGCCGAATTGGGACAGGTCAACATCCGCCGTGCCTATGGCAACTGGGCCAAGGATGCACTGAAGCGCTGGGGCGACATCACCAACCGCTTCGGCATCCGCCCCCACCAGCAGTTCGACCTGACCCGCGGCAAGAACGCGACCGATATGGCGATGACGATCGACGCGGTCGACCTGCTATATCAGGGCAAGGTCGACGGCTTCGGGATCATGAGCTCGGACAGCGATTTCACCCCGCTCGTCACGAGGCTTAGACAGGACGGCCTGCCGGTCTATTGCTTCGGCGACGCCAAGACGCCGATGGCGCTGAAGACGGCGTGCACGCGGTTCATCGATGTCGACAAGCTGATCGGCAATGACAGCAACGAGGATGCCGTGGCCAAGCCGGGCCAGCCGGCTGCCGTGTCGCAGACCAAGGTCGACGACGAATTGATCGCGCTTCTGGGCAACGCCTGGAAAGCGGCCCGGCGCGACGAGCACGGGTTCGCGCGCCTGCACGAAGTCGGGCAGATAGCGGGCAATCGTTCCAGCTTCGACGTGCGCAATTACGGCGTGAAGCGTCTCTCCGAACTGGTCAAGTCGATCGACCGCTTCGAATTGAAGCGCGGAGAGGACAACCAGCTTTACGTCAAGCGGCTGCGCTGACCCGCATAGCAAAACGGCGCGGCCCCGTGGGGAGCCGCGCCGCTTCGTGTCAGCCTTTCGGCGTCTATCCTACTTGCCGGCAGCTTTCTGCGCGGCATAGGCCGACCAAAGCTGGGCGATGGCTTTGCGGTTGCCCTGCACCTTGGCAAAGGTTGCGATCGCAGCGTCGTACTTGCCCTGGTCGACCTGCGCGATGCCCAGGCGGGTCTGCAGGCGAGCGGTATCGGCGCCCGGCAGCGTCAGGGCCTTGGCGAAGAATTCCTCCGCTTTGGCACCCTGGCCGTAGCTCAGGAACGCGTCGCCGGCAGCCATGACCGTGGCGAGGTTCGATCCATTGCGGGCGTCCCGTTCGAGCGCAGGCAGTTCGGCCTTGTCCTGCGACAGGCGGCCATTTGCACCGTTCAGCCAGTCGGCGACGGTCACATCCTTGGCATCGAGCACCCCGGCGGCGACGCCTTCGTCGAGCACGGCCTTCACTTCGCCCGGCAGGCGGCGGAAGTCCGCCGACTCGGCATAGTCGAGATACATGCGCACGAGGCTGTCGCGGATCGCCTGGGCCCGATCGCTATCGAAGCGGCTCGGATCGATGCGTCCGGGATTGAGTACGCCGGCGCGGCGTGCAAGCCGCATCAGGTCCAGCGTTTCCTGCGCGTCGTAGGTGAAAAAGCCGTTCTGGACGGTGATCGCATCGGCCCAGACGTTGCCGGACGGATAGTACTTGATGAACAGCGTGGCGAAATCGGCCGCTTGCGGGCCGAGCTGGTTGTTGAACGCCGTGGCGAAGCCCTTGCGGATCCAGCTTTCCTCGATCGGCTGACCGGCCGCATCGAGACCGCGCAGCCAGGTCAGCAGGTTGTTGAGCCCGGCTTCATACTGGTCGTCGTCGAAATAGGTTTCCGCAACCATGACGCGCAGGTCGCCCGGAGTGACGGTCTTGGTCGACCCGTCGGTCAACTTGCCCTGGAAAGTATAGCCGAGATCGGACGCCTGGATCAGCCACTCGCGCGCCTTGGCCATGTCGCCGGCGTTGGCATAGACCTGGTATCCGGCGTAGCGGAGCTGGCCGAGCCGGTCGTTGTTCTTGCCGCTGTCGATCATCATCTGCAGACCCTGGATCTGCAGCGCAGTGTCGTCGAACTTGCCGCCCGCGTTCAGCAGGATGTTGCCGGCGGTGTTCTTGTCATCTTCGGTGCTGACCGCTGCCAGCATGGCAGGAAGTGCGGCCCGGATGGCGGCTTCGTCGGGCGTCGGTGCGTTGATCAACGGAACCACCGGGGCATAGGCCTTCTGGAAGTTCTTGGAAAAATTCGCCTTGGCAGGCTTGGCTTCCTTCTCCGCAGCGGCGGCAGGCGCTTCGAGCGCGGCGGTACCGATGGCGGTGCCGCACAGCAGCGCGGCGGAAAGGGCGAGCGAGGTGCCGCGACCGGCGAGAATTCGATTAATGGAACGCATGAGCGAAACTCCTGTGATCAAAAACGGTCTGGAAAAAAGTGATGGGGGCCTGCACCGGCGCGCCAGATTTCCTTCGCGGTGCGCAAACAGTCGAACGAGCTGTCTGATAGGCCCGAGGCGCTGAATGGCGATTGAATGATGCGTGCAGCGTGCATTTCACCCGGCTCTAGGTAAATGTGGAAAACAACGCAACATCGCCCCATCTAAGGGGCGGGCGAGTGGCTCTTTCCGGCCTCTTCCCCTACTCTCCTACCTCGCGAATTTGGCCGCAGACAACAGCGGATTGGCAATACCTTGAACGACGATACAGACACCCTTCCCCCGCCCTCGCCCATGGGTGAGTACGAGCGCATCGACATCGTCGATGAGATGAAGACGAGTTACCTCGATTACGCGATGAGCGTGATCGTCAGCCGGGCACTGCCCGATGTGCGCGACGGGCTGAAGCCGGTCCACCGGCGTATCCTCTTCGCCAGCCAGGAAGGCGGCTTCGTCGCCGGGCGGCCCTATCGCAAGAGCGCCAAGATCGTCGGCGACGTGATGGGCAATTATCACCCGCATGGCGACAGCGCGATCTACGATGCCCTTGCCCGCATGACGCAGGACTGGTCGCTGCGGGTGCCGCTGATCGACGGTCAGGGGAACTTCGGCTCGATGGACCCCGATCCGCCGGCCAGCATGCGCTATACAGAAGCGCGGCTGGCGCGTGTCGCCAACTCGCTGCTCGACGATCTCGACAAGGATACTGTCGATTTCACCGAGAACTACGACGGTTCGCGCAAGGAGCCGACGGTCCTTCCCGCCCGCTTCCCCAACCTGCTGGTCAACGGCGCAGGCGGGATCGCGGTCGGCATGGCGACCAACGTGCCGCCGCACAACCTTGGCGAGGTGATCGACGGCTGTCTCGCCTTCATCGAGAACCCGGGCATCACCAGCGAAGAGCTGATGCAATTCATCCCCGGCCCTGACTTTCCCACCGCGCCGCTGATCCTCGGCCAGTCGGGCGCGCGTGCAGCCTACACGACTGGCCGCGGCTCGATCCTGATGCGGGCGCGCCACGAAATCGAGAAAGGTCGCAACGATCGCACCTCGATCGTGCTGACGAGTATTCCCTACCAGGTCGGCAAGTCGGGCCTGGTCGAGAAAATCGCCGAGGCCGCCAAGGACAAGCGGATCGAGGGCATTGCCGACATCCGCGACGAATCGAGCCGCCTGGGCGTGCGCGTGGTCGTGGACCTGAAGCGCGATGCCTCGCCAGAGGTCGTGCTCAACCAGATCTGGCGCTACAGCCCGGCGCAGGCGAGCTTCCCGGCCAACATGCTCGCGATCAAGGGCGGCCGGCCCGAGGTTTTGACCCTGCGCGACATCGTGCAGGCCTTCATCGCCTTCCGCGAGGAGGTCATTACTCGCCGCACCAAGTTCGAACTCGCCAAGGCGCGCGACCGGGCGCACATCTTGCTCGGCCTGGTGGTCGCGGTGTCCAACCTCGACGAAGTCGTAGCGATGATCCGCGGTTCGTCGAACCCGGCCCAGGCGCGCGAGAAGCTGCTGACCAAGGAATGGCCGATCGGCGACATCGCCCAGTATATCAAGCTGGTCGAAGCGATCGAACCCACATCCGACCAGGCTGATGGTACCTATCGCCTCAGCGAACGGCAGGTGAAGGCAATACTCGACCTGCGCCTGCATCGCCTGACTGCGCTGGGCCGCGACGAAATCGGCGACGAGCTCAAGGAACTGAGCCTCGCCATCGAAGAGTATCTTTCAATCCTCGCCGACCGGGTGAAGCTCTACGGCGTGATGCGCGATGAGCTGACGGAAATCCGCGCCGCCTATGCCACGCCGCGCGTGTCCGAGATCGCACCGGCCTGGGACGGGCTCGAGGACGAGGACCTGATCGAGCGCGAGGAGATGGTCGTCACCGTCACCCACGGTGGCTACATCAAGCGCACCCCGCTCGCGACCTTCCGCGCGCAGGCCCGCGGCGGCAAGGGCCGCAGCGGCATGGCGACCAAGGACGAGGATGCGGTCGTCGAGCTGTTCGTCACCAGCACCCACAACCCCGTGTTGTTCTTCACCAGCCTCGGACGGGTGTACCGGTTGAAGGTCTGGAAGCTGCCCGAAGGCGGACCTCAGACCAAGGGCCGCCCGATGGTCAACCTGTTGCCGCTCGGCGACGAAGAGCGCGTCACCAACGTGCTGCCGTTGCCCGAAGACGAGAGCGAGTGGGGCAAGCTCAACATCGTCTTTGCGACCGAGCAGGGCATGGTCCGCCGCAACTCGATGGACGCCTTTGCGAACGTGCCGACCGCCGGCAAGTACGCCATGGGTTTCGTCGAGGGTTCGGGCGACCGGCTGATCGGGGTCGAACTGCTGACCGAGCAGCAGGAAATCTTCCTCGCCTCCGACAGCGGCAAGGCGATCCGCTTCTCCGCCACCGATGCCCGCGAGACCAAGAGCCGCACCGGTATCGGCGTGCGCGGCATGAAGCTCAAGGACGGCCAGAAGGTCGTCTCCATGGCCGTGCTCGAAGCCGGCGAATGGTCCACCGAGCAGCGCGACGCCTATTTGCGCGCAGCTCCGTGGAAGGGCAACGACGCCGAACCGGCACTCGATGCCGAAACCGTGGCTCGGATGGCTGAAGGCGAGGAATTCGTCCTGACCATCACCGCCAACGGCTATGGCAAGATCTCGTCATCCTACGAATACCGGACCATCGGCCGCGGTGGCCAGGGACTGACCAATATCGGCACGCCGGAAAGCAATCCCGATCGCAACGGGCCGGTAGTGGCGAGCTTCCCGGTCCGCCACGGTTCGCAGTTGATGCTGGTGACCGACCAGGCGAAGCTGATCCGGATGCCGATCGACCTGCGACACTTGCTGGAAGGCGAGGATCCGGGCGGTTTCCGTATCATCGGCCGCGGGTCTGCCGGGGTTCGTATCTTCAATGTCGCGAATGGCGAACATGTCGTCGGCGCGGCGCTTATCGACGAGACCGCAGAGCCTGAGAACGAGGCCGAAGCGGCGGTGGCCGAGGAAATTGCGGATCGGGCGGCACAGGAAACGACTCCCTACACCACGCCGCAATCCGACGACGATCTTTCCGAGACTCCGGACGAATAGCCGATGATCGTCGAGCCTAGCGGACAGGCATGCGGTGCCACGGTGCGCGGCGTCGACCTGTCCGCGCCGCTCGATGATCGGCTGGTCAAGCATATCCGCGCCGCGTGGCTCGAACATCGCGTGCTGGCTTTCGCCGACCAGACGATGGACGACGACGCGCTGGAGCGGTTCACGATCGCCATGGGAGGGTTCGGCCAGGATCCCTTCTTCGAACCGATTGCCGGCCGCGAGCACATTGCGGCTATCCTGCGGGAAGCCGACGAGAAGGCGCCCGTCTTCGCCGAAAGCTGGCACAGCGGCTGGAGTTTCCTGCCGCGTCCTCCGGCTGGGACCTGCCTGATGGCGATCGATATCCCTCCTCATGGCGGCGATACGCTGTTTGCCGATCAGGTCGCGGCCTTTGCCGCGCTTCCCGCCGATCGCCGCGAGTATCTTCGCTCGTTGACGGCGATCCACAGCGCCGGGCTGGCCTACGCCCCCGACGGAACCTACGGCGAGAAGGATCAGGCGCTCGGTCGTTCGATGGCCATCCGGCCCGATCCCAGCGCGCACGATACATTCCGGCATCCGCTCGTCTCGGTTCATGCCGAAACCGGCGAGGAGGCGCTGTTTTCGACGATGGGGTACATCGTCGGCATCGAAGGCATGGTTCTGGCCGAGGCGATCGCCTTGCTCAGCGAACTGGCGCAGTGGCAGGTCCGCGAGGAGTTCCAGTACCGCCACCGGTGGGAGCCGGGCATGACGATCGTCTGGGACAATCGCGCCGTGCTCCACAAGGCGACCGGAGGATACGAGGGACACCGGCGCGAACTGCACCGCACGACCATCGCCGCCCCCGAAAGCTAGCTCGATGCGCGTTCGCTGCGCAGGGTCTGGATAATCCCGGTAGCGATCAGGAACTGGCCCCAGTAATAGATCGGCCAGACCAGCAGATCGGCCGCAGGTTTCATCTCCGGCAGGCCGATACGAGAAAAGATCAGCAGATCGGAAATCACGAACAGCACCGCGCCGGTGCCGACCCGATAGCGCGGGAAACGGCTGGTCCAGGCGGTTGCCGCCATCGCCGCAAGTCCGGCAGAATAGAGCAGCACCAGCGGATCGCGTGTCAGCAGCCACGAGATCAGCGGCGTCCCGGCCAAAAGCGCCAGCGCCGCCGCCGTCTGGCTGGCGGTCCGGCTGCGGCGCCTGTGATGCAGGTAGAATGCCACCGCGACAATATGCCCGGCGAGGAAGAACCCGGCGCCGACCTCGAAGAACAGGTCCAGCAGGGCATCGCCCAACGCGCCCAGCAGCATGATGAGCGCCGCGACCTTTGCGTCGCGCTCGGGATGTCGAACCCAGGCGTATATCGCCAGGAATCCCACACCCGATCCCTTGAGCACCGCCAGATAGAGATCGGCGATCGCAGGGCCCGGCCACCATCCGCGCACGACCGCATAGAAGGCGAGCGAACCGATGATGCTCGCGAGCAACCATGGACGATGTTCGAAGAGTGCGCGTTTGGGCATGATCCCGACCTCCTCACCCACGGCTAGGGGTTGATGGGGTGGACGCGCAAGCCTAACTGCCTCGCCCATGACGCATGATGTCCACATTATCGGCGGCGGCCTCGCCGGAAGCGAGGCTGCATGGCAACTGGCGCGCCGCGGCTTCAAGGTTCGACTGTCGGAAATGCGCGGTTCGGGCGAGATGACGCCGGCGCACCAGACCGACGGACTTGCCGAGCTCGTGTGTTCCAACAGCTTTCGCTCGGACGACAGCGACAAGAACGCCGTCGGTTTGCTGCACCACGAAATGCGCGAGCTCGATAGCCTCGTCATGCGCGCCGGCGAGATGGCGCGAGTGCCCGCAGGAAGCGCGATGGCAGTCGACCGCGACGCGTTTTCCGCCGAGGTGCAGCGAACGCTGGTCGAGCATCCCAATGTCGAGGTAGTGCGTGAGCGCATCGACACGCTCCCCGACGCCGGTCCTACGATCGTCGCCACGGGGCCGCTCACGGCGCAGGCGTTGGCCCAAAGCATCGTCGCCGCTACCGGACAGGAACGGCTGGCATTCTTCGATGCGATCGCCCCCATCGTCCACCGTGACAGCATCGACATGGACAAGTGCTGGATTCAAAGCCGCTGGAACAAGCGCAACGAAGCCTCCAACGAGGATGGGGACTATATCAACTGCCCGATGACGAGGGTCGAGTATCTCGCCTTCCACCAAGGTCTGCTCGACGGCGAGAAGACCGAGTTTCGCGAGTGGGAAAAGGACACGCCCTATTTCGAAGGGTGTATGCCGATCGAAGTGATGGCCTCGCGCGGTGTCGATACCTTGCGCTTCGGGCCGATGAAACCGGTGGGCCTCGACAATCCGCGGGATACCACGCCCGAATTCCCGCAGGGACGTTGGCCTTATGCGGTCGTCCAGTTGCGGCAGGACAACAAGCTCGGCACGCTGTGGAACATGGTCGGTTTCCAGACCAAGCTGAAATATGCCGCCCAGGTCGAACTGTTCCGCACCATACCGGGCCTGGAGAATGCGGAGTTCGCCCGGCTGGGCGGCCTGCATCGCAATACCTTCCTCAACTCTCCGATCGTTCTCGACCGGCAACTGCGGCTCAAGGGAGCCGGACATATCCGTTTCGCCGGGCAGGTGACGGGATGCGAGGGTTACGTCGAAAGCTCCGCCGTCGGCCTGATGGCGGGAATGATGGCGGCTGCGGAACTGGCGGGCGAAGCATGGCATGGACCTCCGCGGACGACGGCCCTGGGTGCCTTGCTGTCGCATATCACGGGGGATGCCGAGGCCGAGACCTACCAGCCGATGAACATCAATTTCGGCCTGTTCCCGCCGCTGCACGAGGTCGGCAAGAAGGTGCGCAAGGAGGCTTACACCGGCCGCGCCAAGTCCGACCTGGCCGCCTGGATCGCCGGCCAGCACGTCCCGGCGTGACTTAACAGCTGCATCCCGCCTTGGCCTTTCGCTTGGGGGCCGTGGTGGCGAATTCGGCCGTGGTCAGTTCGCGGTCGCCGTCGCGGTCGGCGTTGTCGAAGCGTTCGACCGTAGCGACAGCCCACTCCTCGAAGGTCAGCAGGTTGTTGCCGTCCTTGTCGAGCTTGCGGAATGCCTCCGTGCGACTGGACAGCATCTCGCGCCGACTGATCTTGAGATCGCGGTTGCGGTCGTAGCGGAAGAAGCGGCGCTGTTCGCGCGTCAGTTCGGTCGCCTCTGGCGGGGCCGGTCCGACGAGCCCGGAGATATCGGCTTCGGGCAAGGCATCGGACGGCGCGGGCGTTTCAAGCGGCAGCGGCGGCGGCGCGCCTTCCTCGACCTCCGCCCTGCCCTGCCACCAGAACATCCCGACCCCGGCCAAGGCGAGCGCGCCTACAGCCCCGAGCACCAGTCGATCCATCGTGCGTCCCCGAAACCAGAACGCTGTCCCTGAATAGTTCCTAGCCTAGCGGCCGAAAATTCCAACCCGCATTGCGACCGCCATGGCCGCGGGACCGGCAAGCGGATGCTCGCCATGCTCGAGGCTCCGCCGGGCCAGCGCATCGAGGACAGCGTAGGGCCTGAGGCTGCGCGGCAGACCGACCGGCTTTGCGCCGAGTCCTCTGCCTGCTTCGACGATCCCTGCGCGCAAGTCCGGGTCGGATAGGCCGGCGGCCCATTCCGCCAGATACCAACGCTGCCCGGCACGCTGCGCGGTCTCACCCCATTCCGGCCCGGCGATACGCGCTGCGACCGCCGCCCAGCCAGATGCCCTGCCCTCGGCCCATTGCAGCCACGGGACGTGACGATGATCCTCTGCCACTGCGAACAGCTCCCAAGCATCGACCATCGCGCAGAGCGACGTCCCGGCAAGTTGCAGCGCGGCAAGCGATTGCACAAGCGGGTCGACGACAGGCGGATGTTGCGAGGTAGCGTCGAACCGGTCCCTCCACCAGGCGAGTTTCATCTGCGCGATAATCGGCTCGCTGGCTTCCATGGCGGCACGCGCCAGACGGGCATCCAGTGCGGAGATGGCCGCCATGGCCGAGCGCGAGGCCGAAGGCGCATAGGCCAGCGCCAGCCGTTCGGCAGGGGCAAGTCGGTCGTTTTCGAAGCCACACATTGCGCTCTGCTGCACGGTGCGCGCGGCGCGATGTCAACCCCGGTCTTGCTTTTGCGGACAAATCCTGGACGGCCGCCTACGATCAATCGCAAACAAATTTACCATCGGCGTTTACGGTGTGCTTACGCCCCGGCGTTATGGGCGAGACTGTGATGAAAGGTCTCACTCGATCGCATTCCGCCCGCCGGGGCTTCCTGGCGAGGCTCGCGCGCGACAGCGGCGGCAACACGCTGGCGCTGGTCGCAGCGGCGCTCCTGCCGCTGCTGGCGATCGTCGGCAGCGGGATCGATATGGGCCGCGCCTACGTCGTGCAGACGCGACTGCAGCAGGCATGCGATTCCGGCGTCCTGGCTGCGCGCAAGAAGCTGGGCTCGGCGGTCGTCGTGACCGGAACCGTCCCTGCGGATGTTGCCACGACCGGCAACCGCTTCTTCGATCTCAACTTTCGCAACGGCATCTATTCGACCTACGCGCGTAATTTCCAGATGACGCTGGAAAGCGACTACGCGATCTCCGGGCAGGCGACCTTGCAAATGCCCATGTCGGTGATGCAGGTGTTCGGCCAGCGCCAGATTCCGATCACCGTAACCTGCGCGAGCATTCTCAACTTCACCAACCTCGACATCATGATGTCGGTCGATGTGACCGGATCGATGCGGCACACGAATCCCGGCGATACCCTGTCGCGCCTGGACTCGGTGAAAGCGGTGATCCGCAGCTTCCATGCCCAGCTGGAAGGCGCCAAAGGGCCGAGCACCCGCATCCGCTATGGCTTCGTGCCCTACGCCACCAACGTCAACGTCGGGCATCTGCTTGCGGATGATTGGGTAGTCGACAACTGGACCTACCAGTCGCGCGAAGACGCCGGGCTGGTTCGCGCATCCGTTGCGCAGACTGACTGGGTCAACTGGGCCTATGTCTCCGGCAGCCGCCCCGACTGGGCCGACACCGGCACCTCCTATACGGCGACGTGGAATCCTCCGCCATCGCCCGACCAGGCAGGATACTATTCCTGCAACGGCTCCCGGCCCGCCGACACACTGACGCAGACCGACGTGCTCGTCGGCGGCCCCACAACAGTGGTGCAGACCAGTCCGCCCGCGGTGATAACCACCGAAAATTACCAGCGGACGGAAAACGGCACTCGTTACCGGACCATTGTGACGGGCAGCACCTGCAAGGTTCAGTCCTCCACCGCGACGAATTATGTCGAGACCTACGACAAGGTCACGACCGTTCCTTCGGTGGATCTCACGCAATGGCGCTACAAGCCGATCAGCCGCAATGTTTCCAACTGGCGGACCGAAACCGAAGGCTGCATCGAAGAGCGCAAGTCTACCAAGCTTACCGATTTCACCAACGTCAATCTGGCGCGCAACCCCGATCTCGACATCAACACCGTGCCGACTGCAGGAAACGAGGATACGCAGTGGCGGCCGCGTTATCCGGACGCGATCTTCGCCCGCAAGATCCTCAACAACGGGTCGGGTGCATGGTGGAGGCCTCAGGTCCTAACGACCGAGGAGTACGCGCAGACCGGAACCTGGTGGTTCTCCGACTGCCCCGCCCCGGCGGCCAAGCTCGCCCCGCTCGATGCGGCGCAACTGAACGCTTATCTCGATACGCTGACACCGTATGGTGCGACCTACCACGATATCGGCATGATCTGGGGCGGCAGGCTGCTGTCGCAGAACGGGCTGTTCCGAACGGAGAACCGCAATGTTTCGGCCCAGAGCCCGACATCGCGCCACCTGATCTTCCTTACCGACGGCCAGACCGAACCCTACGACATGGCCTACGGGGCCTATGGCATCGAACCGCTGGACGAGCGTCGTTGGGACAGCAGCATGTCCCTTTCGCTTGCCGAAACCATCGAGCAGCGGTTCAAGTTTGCGTGCGAGGAGGTGAAGAAGAACAATACGACGGTGTGGATCATCGCCTTTGGCACCTATGCCAACCAGGCTATGCGCGACTGCGCGGGCCCGGGTCAGTATTTCGAAGCCGCGAACGCCGCGCAGCTCAACGACGCCTTCATCGCCATCGCCAGATCGATGGGCGACCTGCGAATGGCCAGTTGATGCGCAGCAAGATCCCGTCCTTGCTGGCCGACATCAGGGCCGCCACTTTCGTGGAATTCGCGCTCATTTCGCCGGTGCTGCTCATAGCGATCATGGGCGGGATGGACGCGGCTTTCAACGCCTACACCTCTGTCGTGCTGCGCGGGGCGGTGGCGGACGCAGCGCGGGATGGTTCGCTCGAAGCTGCGAGCGGCAGCACCCTCGATGCAGCAGTCGCGACGACGGTCCGCCGGGTGATCCCCAGCGCCAATTTCGCCTACAGCCGCAAGACCTATCAATCCTTTTCCGTCGTCGGCAAGCCGGAGGATTACAAGGATCTCAACAACGACGGGGCCTGCAACAACGGCGAACCGTACGAGGATGCGAATGCGAACGCGGTATGGGATGCGGACCGGGCCGGCAGCGGCACCGGCGGCGCCCGCGACGTCGTGCAGTACCGCGTGACGATGACCTACACGCGCCTGTTCCCGGCACCCGGTCTCATCGGGCTGCCGACGACCTTCTCGACCTCGGCCACTACCTTGCTGCGCAACCAGCCCTATCGCGACAATCGTTCCGCACCCGAAACGAGGAATTGCGCGTGACGACGCTGCGCCGCACCCTGGCCGCCCTGCGGTCCGCCACCAGCGGTGTGGCGATGACCGAGTTCGCGCTTGCCGCACCCTTGCTGATGGTTGCCGGGCTTTATGGTGCGGAGACAACCTGGCTGACGATCACGCATATGCGCGTCAACCAGATCGCTCTCAAGGTTGCGGACGACGCATCGCGGATCGGCGATACCTCGACGCTAGAGGACCGCAAGATCTACGAAAGCGACGTGAACGATCTGCTGTTCGGATCGCATCTTGAAGCCGGCACCCTCGACTTTATGGTCAACGGCCGAGTGATAATCAGCAGCCTCGAGGTCGTTGCCGGCAGCAATCCGGAACAGCAGTACATCCACTGGCAGCGCTGCAAGGGAAGGCTCAACTGGCAGTCGAGCTTCGGCAACCAGGGAGACGGGCTGCTGGGCGGCGGCTTCAACGGGATGGGACCGACCGGGAACAAGATCATCGCCTCTGCCGGAGATGCGGTGATGTTCGTCGAAGTCGCCTACAATTACCAGCCGCTCTTCGGCAGCATGTTCGTAAGCAATCGCCTCATCCAGGGATATGCCGCATTCAATGTGCGCGACGACCGCGACCTGTCGCAGCTCTACCAGCGAAGCGCGATCAATCCCGATCCGATCGCCAATTGCTCCAGCTACAGCGATTTCAACAACAACACCGGCCTGGTGCAGCCGGCAGGCACCTATGCGGGGCCCGGCGGATCAAGCACGTCAACGTCGGGCGGCAGCACGACGAGCGGATCATCGACGGGCAGCACCGGCACAAGCACGACGTCCACCTCGACCTCGACCACTACCTCCACCAGCGGCTCGACCACCGGCAGCACTTCGACGACGGGTGGTAGCGGCGGAAGCACGACGACCACCAGCGGCGGAACCACCACGGGCGGCGGCTCCAGCAGCACGGGCGGCGGCTCCAGCGGTGCCAGTGGCGGAGGAACCTCAGCTTCCACCAGCGGCGGGGGCACCACTACCGGCGGCACATCCACGACTGGCGGCGGGACGACAACCGGGGGCAGTTCGACCACCTCCGGAGGATCGTCCGGTGGCGGTCGCGGCGGCATCTGTATTCCTATTCTCGGGTGCCTCTAACCGACCCGAGTGGAAGGCGAGCTGCCCGTCAGTCCCTGTAGCAAACCTTCTTCGCGGCAGCGACGATCCGCGCCACATCCACCAGCGCCAGCTTTTCGAGGTTAGCGGCATAGGGCAGCGGAACATCCTCATCGGTGACCCGGAGCACGGGGGCGTCGAGATGGTCGAACCCGTCTTCCATGCAAATCGCCTTAATTTCGGACGCGATCGAACAGGTCGGCCAACCTTCTTCCGCCACGATCAGGCGATTGGTCTTGGCCAGCGAGGCAAGGATCGTTTGCTTGTCGAGCGGGCGCAGTGTGCGCAGATCGATGACTTCCGCATCGATGCCTTCCTCGGCAAGTTTCTCCGCCGCTTCAAGCGACCAGCCGACCGCAATCGAATAGCTGACGATCGTGACATCCGTTCCCTCGCGCATGACCCGCGCCTTGCCGATCGGCAGGACGTGGTCGTCGAGTTCGGGCAGCTCGAAGCTGCGGCCGTAGACCAGTTCGTTCTCGAGGAAGACCACCGGGTCGTCGCTGCGGATTGCCGCCTTGAGTAGGCCCTTGGCGTCCGCTGCGTCGTAGGGCGCGATGACGATCAGGCCCGGCACGCTGGCGTACCACGGGCCGTAGTTCTGGCTGTGCTGCGCGCCAACGCGCGACGCCGCGCCGTTGGGGCCGCGGAACACGATCGGGCAGCGCATCTGGCCGCCCGACATGTAGTTGGTCTTGGCCGCCGAGTTGATGATGTGGTCGATCGCCTGCATGGCGAAGTTGAAGGTCATGAACTCGACGATCGGGCGCAGGCCGCCCATCGCCGCGCCGGTGCCGATCCCGGCAAAACCGTATTCGGTGATCGGCGTGTCGATCACCCGCTTGGGCCCGAATTCGTCGAGCAGGCCCTGGGTGACCTTGTAGGCGCCTTGGTACTCGGCGACTTCCTCGCCCATCACGAAGACCCGCTCGTCGCGGCGCATTTCCTCGGCCATGGCATCGCGCAGCGCCTCGCGGACGGTGACCATTGCCATGTTGGTCCCGGCGGGAATTTCGGGGTCGGCCTTGGGCTTGCTGGCTGGCTTCTGCGGCGCGGTGACACCGCCCGGCTCGTCGCGGCCGACGTCCTTGCCCTCACCCGGCACATCTTCGACCTTAACGGTCGCAGGGGCAGCAGCTTCCTCGCCCTCGCCGCCGAGCATGGCGATGACCGTCCCGACCTTCACGTTCTCTGTGCCCTCGGGTACGAGAATCTTGCCGAGGACACCGTCATCGACGGCCTCGAATTCCATCGTCGCCTTGTCGGTCTCGATTTCGGCGATAATGTCGCCGATGGCGATCTCGTCGCCTTCCTGCTTGAGCCACTTGGCGAGCGTGCCTTCCTCCATGGTCGGCGACAGCGCGGGCATCTTGAGTTCGATCGCCATGGCTCAGTACTCCCCCACCAGCACATCGGTGTAGAGTTCGCCCGGCGCGGGTTCGGGCGAATTTTCCGCGAAGTCGGCGCTCTCGGCTACCTGCGCGCGGATGGCCTTGTCGATCGCCTTCAAATCATCCTCGCTCTTGCCTCTTTCGATCAGGGTCTTCTTCAAGCCCTCGATCGGGTCGTGGTGGTCGCGTTGTTCCTGCACTTCCTCGCGGGTGCGGTACTTGGCCGGGTCGGACATCGAGTGCCCGCGATAGCGATAGGTGTTGCATTCCATCAGCACCGGCCCCTTGCCCTCGCGCACGTGCTTGAACGCGACTTCGGCGGCCGCGCGAACTTCGAGCACGTCCATCCCGTTCACTTCCATGCCGGGGATGCGGAACGCGGTGCCGCGGCGGTGAAAGCGGGTTTCGGCCGAGCTGCGGCGCGATGCGGTGCCCATGGCGTACTGGTTATCCTCGACCACGAACACGATCGGCAGGTTCCACAGCGCCGCCATGTTGAAAGTCTCGTACACCTGTCCCTGGTTGGCCGCGCCATCGCCGAAATAGGCGAGGCACAGCCCACCGTCGCCATTGTACTTGTGCGCAAAGGCGAGACCGCCGCCAAGCGCGACCTGCGCACCGACGATGCCGTGGCCGCCGTAGAATTTGTGCTCGGTGCTGAACATGTGCATCGAGCCGCCCTTGCCCTTGGAGATACCGGCTTCGCGCCCGGTCAGCTCGGCCATGATGACCTTGGGATCGATGCCGTACGCCAGCATGTGACCATGGTCGCGATACCCGGTGATGACCGAATCCTTGCCGGATTCGAGCGCCGACTGCAGCCCGACGGCGACGGCTTCCTGACCGATATACAGGTGGCAGAAACCACCGATCAGGCCGAGGCCGTACAATTGCCCCGCCTTCTCCTCGAAACGACGGATGAGCAGCATCTCCTTGTAGAAGGAGAGCAATTCCTCTTTCGACGCTTCGTACCGCTTTGGCTCCCCCGGCCGTTCGCGATTGGGAATGACGGGTTCGCTGGTGCGGCCTTGCGCCGGTGCTTTTGCCACGGTTCGGATGCCTCGTTCCTGAAAGGATGGGTAGGAGCCGCGCCTATGACGCGATTTGCGCGCCCGCGCAACCGAACCCGCCCGTTCCGGTCCGGAATCAGTCGTCGATGCGGATTCCGCACCGCGTCCGCGCCGCCGCCTCGCCGCCGATCGGCACGATGAATTCGTCCGGATGCGCGACGTTCAGCTTTCGCCGGACCAGTTCGTCGACCATGTCGGGATCGGCATGGCGCGGATCGAGCAGTTCGACCCGGTTGCGCAAATCGGCGCGCACCTTCTCCAGACAGGCATATTGCGCCTTCCGCACCGCCAGTTTGCGCTGATAGTCGCGATACGCCAGCACCCCGTTCGGCCCCAGCACCGCGTGATAGGCGAAGAAGCCGAT
>FWWL01002530.1_pt1 | contig 37438 bp, 28 predicted proteins | sample 2228331 | NCBI WGS metagenome assembly FWWL01 (sample SAMEA103939775, study PRJEB20133) | metagenome
TTCCTCACCATGCCAACTGGCATGCTTCATCCAGGGAATTCGGGTTTCAATCCCCTTCGTAGCGGGGCATTGGTTTCCTCGCCAAGCCGCCGGCTTCGCCGCCGGCCAAGCCGGCTTCGTTTCAATCCCCTTCGTAGCGGGGCATTGGTTTCCTCCGCGACGCAATCGGGATCATCGTCGCCACCGATGGTCCCGTTTCAATCCCCTTCGTAGCGGGGCATTGGTTTCCTCCCCCACCGCTGGGAAGCAGGCGGGGGCCCACTGGGCGCGTTTCAATCCCCTTCGTAGCGGGGCATTGGTTTCCTCGGATCCGCCGCCGGCGGCGCGTCGCCGGCAAAGAAAAGTTTCAATCCCCTTCGTAGCGGGGCATTGGTTTCCTCAGGGCGCATCCCCGCACCGCAGTCGACACGAACGCCCCGTTTCAATCCCCTTCGTAGCGGGGCATTGGTTTCCTCCATGCTTCATCCAGGGAATTCGGCGCGGGCGGATCGCGTTTCAATCCCCTTCGTAGCGGGGCATTGGTTTCCTCTTGATCCCGTCGGCTTCCTGGCCTACCTGGCCGGGAAGTTTCAATCCCCTTCGTAGCGGGGCATTGGTTTCCTCGGATGGGCGCTGACGCTCACCGATGACGACCTGGCGGGTTTCAATCCCCTTCGTAGCGGGGCATTGGTTTCCTCGGTAATCGGCGTGTCGGTGCTCGATCACCTGATCATGTTTCAATCCCCTTCGTAGCGGGGCATTGGTTTCCTCGGTAATCGGCGTGTCGGTGCTCGATCACCTGATCATGTTTCAATCCCCTTCGTAGCGGGGCATTGGTTTCCTCCATCGGGCGCGGCAAATCGGGATTTGTGTCCATGCTGCGAGTTTCAATCCCCTTCGTAGCGGGGCATTGGTTTCCTCGCCCACCCAACGTAGTGGTGGGGGCGCAAGACATTAGAAAGTTTCAATCCCCTTCGTAGCGGGGCATTGGTTTCATAACGCAGCCTCGCTCCAGTCCGCGCTCCCCGCGAGCGCGAGGTTTCAATCCCCTTCGTAGCGGGGCATTGGTTTCCTCGCAGCAGACCCGCCGCCCCGCCAAGGGCGGCACCAAGGGTTTCAATCCCCTTCGTAGCGGGGCATTGGTTTCCTCGAGTCGGAGGGTGCATTAGAAAGGGGAAAACCCTTGAGCGGTTTCAATCCCCTTCGTAGCGGGGCATTGGTTTCCTCCCACTGGCGGCACCCTCCGCCGGGCGGGGATCGAGAAGTTTCAATCCCCTTCGTAGCGGGGCATTGGTTTCCTCTCGTCGCGACCCCCGTCGAGGCGACCGTTGGCAACTCGTTTCAATCCCCTTCGTAGCGGGGCATTGGTTTCCTCGGGTTCGTCCAGTACGACCCCGCCACGGGGTCGTTCGTTTCAATCCCCTTCGTAGCGGGGCATTGGTTTCCTCGGGGGCGCAAGACATTAGAAAGGTCAAACGACCATGGGTTTCAATCCCCTTCGTAGCGGGGCATTGGTTTCCTCGAAAGGAGGTCCTCCGTCTGTCTTCGACAGACGGAGGGTTTCAATCCCCTTCGTAGCGGGGCATTGGTTTCCTCGAAAGGAGGTCCTCCGTCTGTCTTCGACAGACGGAGGGTTTCAATCCCCTTCGTAGCGGGGCATTGGTTTCCTCATGAAGATTTCCGTGGGAACAGACTGGTATCACCCGCGCGTTTCAATCCCCTTCGTAGCGGGGCATTGGTTTCCTCATGGAGGCGTTTCTTTTGACCAACTTCGCCGCCGATGAAGTTTCAATCCCCTTCGTAGCGGGGCATTGGTTTCCTCCAGCAACGGAGGTGTGGGGAAAGATAGGACTCGTCTCGTTTCAATCCCCTTCGTAGCGGGGCATTGGTTTCCTCCAGACGGAGGAAAAGCCATGATCCGCGCAGGAATGGAGGTTTCAATCCCCTTCGTAGCGGGGCATTGGTTTCCTCTCCAGGGGTATTTTTTTGACCAACGCAGGAAAGGAGGTTTCAATCCCCTTCGTAGCGGGGCATTGGTTTCCTCCCGCTTCCGCCCGAACGTCCCGGGCTGCCGTTCCTGTTTCAATCCCCTTCGTAGCGGGGCATTGGTTTCCTCGGTTCTCGGTTCGGCGCGTGATGGGATCGATCTGACGGTTTCAATCCCCTTCGTAGCGGGGCATTGGTTTCCTCGGACGCCGACATCCACCGCTGCCCGACGTCCTGCGAGCGTTTCAATCCCCTTCGTAGCGGGGCATTGGTTTCCTCAAGAAGAAGAGATGGAGGACCGCCTTCGGGCGGTCCTCGTTTCAATCCCCTTCGTAGCGGGGCATTGGTTTCCTCAACGGGGACGACGCTCCCCACCACGCGATCGCGGCGTGTTTCAATCCCCTTCGTAGCGGGGCATTGGTTTCCTCCGTGGAGGTGCGCGTCGTCATCACGACGACGGCGCATGTTTCAATCCCCTTCGTAGCGGGGCATTGGTTTCCTCGAATCGCTGGACCGTGCGGATGGACAACAGGGACGACGTTTCAATCCCCTTCGTAGCGGGGCATTGGTTTCCTCCATGCCCCAGAGCGATCTGTTTCCGGCGTTCACGGAAGTTTCAATCCCCTTCGTAGCGGGGCATTGGTTTCCTCTGGCGGCCGAAGTCGTGGGCCGCCCATCGATGAACTAACGTTTCAATCCCCTTCGTAGCGGGGCATTGGTTTCCTCGCGCGGGCCGGGCTCGGTCACGGCAACGTGGTGGTAGGTTTCAATCCCCTTCGTAGCGGGGCATTGGTTTCCTCGGAGTGGGTGCGCGGCGGCAAATAGCCGCGCGCCCGCGTTTCAATCCCCTTCGTAGCGGGGCATTGGTTTCCTCACGAAGCACTACGGGAAGGGGTTCATCTTCTTCAAAGGTTTCAATCCCCTTCGTAGCGGGGCATTGGTTTCCTCCTGAATTTTTGGTTAAAGGTGCGCGAAAGGAGGTGAGGTTTCAATCCCCTTCGTAGCGGGGCATTGGTTTCCTCCCCTCGTTAGGGCTGCCCTGGACAAGTTCCTGCTTTGGTTTCAATCCCCTTCGTAGCGGGGCATTGGTTTCCTCCTTCCGCCTCATTGAGGCGGAAGCGCGCCAAAAAGCGTTTCAATCCCCTTCGTAGCGGGGCATTGGTTTCCTCGCGAGGGCCTTTTTCCAGCGCGGCAGCGCTGAAAATGTTTCAATCCCCTTCGTAGCGGGGCATTGGTTTCCTCGCAAAGCGCGGCCAGAAGAGGTTCTCCCCGCTACGAGCGTTTCAATCCCCTTCGTAGCGGGGCATTGGTTTCCTCCAATCAAGGAAAATGGCGGCCCGCGCCGGCCAAGCCGGTTTCAATCCCCTTCGTAGCGGGGCATTGGTTTCCTCGTTTTTTTCGACCAACTTTTCACCGGACAATCAAGGAAGTTTCAATCCCCTTCGTAGCGGGGCATTGGTTTCCTCGCGCGCCGGCCGCGCCGGCCGCGCCGGCCGCGCCGGGTTTCAATCCCCTTCGTAGCGGGGCATTGGTTTCCTCGAGTTGTACATCCTTATCCAGGAGCCCCACTTCGCGTTTCAATCCCCTTCGTAGCGGGGCATTGGTTTCCTCCGCCACGCGCGGGATTCTCCGGGGCGCGCATCGGCGCGCGTTTCAATCCCCTTCGTAGCGGGGCATTGGTTTCCTCGCGCCGGAGGCGCGTGCAGCCTATCGCCGTCTCTATGCGTTTCAATCCCCTTCGTAGCGGGGCATTGGTTTCCTCTCTATGGCAGCCCTAATGAGGGCTGCCCCTCCTTTCCGTTTCAATCCCCTTCGTAGCGGGGCATTGGTTTCCTCCTGGCGACCTTCGACGAGGCGCGCCTCGCGTTCACCGTGTTTCAATCCCCTTCGTAGCGGGGCATTGGTTTCCTCGCGTGCGCATGCTGATCACCGCGCCGGGGGTCAGTGTGTTTCAATCCCCTTCGTAGCGGGGCATTGGTTTCCTCTCTGGTCGTGTGGGATGTCGACGAGGAGGAACGCAACGCAAGTTTCAATCCCCTTCGTAGCGGGGCATTGGTTTCCTCGAGGAGGATGACGATGCGTGAGCGCATCCTGTCCGGTTTCAATCCCCTTCGTAGCGGGGCATTGGTTTCCTCGGGTTCCCGCCGCTGACGCCGCGCGCGCATCGCGCGCGTTTCAATCCCCTTCGTAGCGGGGCATTGGTTTCCTCGTGCAGCGCCTGGAGCCGGCGCGCGTCCCCGGTCGCAATGTTTCAATCCCCTTCGTAGCGGGGCATTGGTTTCCTCCCCTTCGCACGACGCCCGTTGTTGTTCATACTACTATAGTACCACATCTGGAGTGCATCATGGACGCCTTTCGCGGTACAGTTTTGCGATTCTGACCGGAACCGCATATCATGCGCGATCACAGACAGCATATCAGGTCATTGGTTGTGAGGTCACGTATGAATCATTGGGCTCTGATGCTGCAACAGTCGCCGCCTGAATTACAGCGCTTGATTGCGCGGACGCAACGTGTGTCGCTGCCGCGTGGCTGCGATGCCATTGAACGTTTGCGACGCCTGCGACGCGCGCTCTGTTCTGCCACGGCAGTCCGCTCGACGTATACCCTGCTCGACAGTGAAACGCGCAGGGCGCTGGATGTGTTGCGTCAACGCCACGGTGGTGTGCGCGCGGATGAACTGGTCGGTCAGTTTGGCCCGATTCGATCATTGCGCCAGATGGCGCGTGATCCTCGACCACAGTCTATCGCTGAACGGCTGCTCTTGCTTGGCTGGCTGTTGCCGCGCCCCGCTGCGTCCCATCATCCGCCCCGGTACATGCTGCCGCCAGAATTGCGGCGCGCTCTGCCGCGCGCGCTGACCATTGAGCCTGTTGACGTGGCGCCGGATGCGCCATTGGCGCCAGCGGTGCGCGCGTCGATTGCGCTTCTGCTTGTCTGCGCTGCGACTCCGCTGGCGGTTCGCGCCGATGGCATGTTGCGACGATCTGCGCTCCGTTCCTTAATGCCGCTCTTCGCCTTTTCCGAAGCCGATGAGATTGGCGATCTGTATGCCTTTGTGCTGCCGCTGTTGCAACGACTTGGTCTGGTTGCATGCGCTCACGGTCGGTGCACAATCACGCCTGGCGCAGCGACCTTCCTGGCGTTGCCCTATAGCAAACAGTGCGAACGGCTCACCAATGCCTGGATCGCATCACCAGCGCCGGATCACTGGCTGGTCCGCCTGCGTCTGGCATTGCACGGCGTCGACTGGCCGCTGTTGCGTCGGCGACTGGTCGTCTGGGCGAATGCCATCCCCGCCGGCCAGCTGGTTGCACCTGATACATTGTACGACACACTGTCTGCTGCGTTCGGTCCGCTTGCCGATGCCCAGACCCACGGCTTTCGCACGATACGACGAACGCCCTGGCAGCCGCGCAATGCGGCGCGCGCCTTCCTGACCGCTTTGCGCAAACCGCTTGCATGGCTCGGTATCGTTGCCTGGCATCATCAGTATGTGTATCGTCCGACGGCGTATGCCGGCGTCGATCCCGGCTGGCGCTACGAAAGCGATGGCGACGTCTTCGTCCCTTTTCCAGCGGCTCATACGGCGTTGCAGCTTGCGCCATATGTCCGCTGGGTGCGCGGTCATCAGGATGGGTTGACGTTCCGCATAGCGCCGCGATTGACCTGTGCAGCCAGACCAGCATTACTTCAGCAGAGCACGCTGCGTCAGCTGCTGCTGCGCCATGCGGGCCCGCCGCCCAGCGGGTGGGGCGACAATCTGTTTCGTTCCGAGCGACCGCCATTCCGGCTGTTTGATGGCGTGTTGCTCATGGCGGAGACGCCGGATGATCTGGCGCGCGCTATGCGAGAGCGAAGTGTGCGCCGCTATGTGCGGGTTCGGCCCGCGCCTGGAATCGCGCTGATACGTCGCACGGAGCAGATGCTGGCGTATCGCGCGCTGGCGCGCAAGGGTATGCGTGTTGTTGGCGATGCGCCGGAACCGGCACATCCCACCCCTCTGCCAGATGCCTTCAGTCCGGGCGATTGCGCGGCGCTGGCGATGGCGTGTGCCTTTTACCGGCGGTATGGGCCGGGTGATATGCCGTTGACCGTTGATGAGCATCTCGAAATGCAGCTCCGCGCCTCCCTGCCGCCGCCCCTGCGCGCCGCGCTGGATGAAGCAGTGATGCGGTTGGAGCCTGGTCAGCCACTCTCTGCCACAACATCGACCCCATTCCTATCCCGGTCTGCACCGGACGTCTGTATGCCCGATGCAGCGGGCATTGTCCTTGAGGAAGCGAAGGAGTCCATCACCAGCGTACCGGATGTCTGCACGCCTGATGGAGCGCTCATCGCCGATTTTCCTGTTGATAATCGCCTGTCGTCCAATAATAGTTCAACAAACGAAGCGCATCTGCAGGCACTGCGACGGGCGCTGGCGCAACGCACCTCGCTCACCATCGACTACGATACTGGCGGTGTCGGTTTGGTGGAACGACGCACCATTCGCCCGCTGGAACTGGAGCAGCGCGGCGATTCCTGGTATGTGCGCGCGTATTGTTTGCGCCGCCAGGCGGAACGCACTTTTCGGGTTGATCGGATTCGGGGGATTGGGGAGATTACGTGATTGGGGGGATTACGTGATTTGGCGATTACGTGATTGGGGGGATTACGTGATTTGGCGATTACGTGATTGGGGGGATTACGTGATTGGGCGATTACGTGATTGGGCGATTACGTGATTGGGCGATTACGTGATTGGGGGATTACGTGATTGGGGGGATTACGTGATTGGGGGATTACGTGATTGGGCGATTACCAGACTATCAAAAAGCAATCAAGCAATCGAGCAGTCACCCAGTCATCCAATCACCCAATCGAGCAATCACCCAGTCACCCAATCACCCAATCGAGCAATCACCCAGTCACCCAATCGAGCAATCACCCAATCGAGCAATCACCCAGTCACCCAATCACCCAATCACCCAATCACCCAGTCACCCGTATCTAAAGTTGTTAAGGAACGGTATACAGAACAAGTATTGCAGCCACATGCGATCGAGGCATGGTCATGGACGAGCAACAGTTTCAGAAACGGACAAAAGCGCTGGCATTACGGATTATTCGAATGACCAATGCGTTGCCGCCCGGGTTAGCCTCACGAATCATTGGGCGACAAATTGTGCGTAGTGCGACATCGGTCGCTGCGAATTATCGCGCTGCTTGCCGCGCTCGCGCCCGACCACGCGCAATGGCGCATAAACTGGATATTGTGCTGGAAGAAGCCGATGAGACGCTCTTCTGGCTTGATATGATTGTGGATGCTGGTTTGTTGCCAAAAGAACGGCTCACCGATCTCCGCCGTGAAGCCGATGAGATTGTTGCGATGACAGTTTCTTCGCTTCATACGTTGCGTACTGGATTGAAGAGTCAGGAGTGATTAGGTGATTAGGTGATTACGTGATTAGGTGATTAGGTGATTACGTGATTAGGTGATTACCAGACTATCAAAAAGCAATCACGCAAACGAGCAAACGAGCAATCACGCAAACGAGCAAACGAGCAAACGAGCAATCGAGCAAACGAGCAATCGAGCAATCGAGCAATCGAACAATCGAGTAATCGAACAATCGAGCAATCGAGCAATCGGGTAATCGGGTAATCACGCAGTCGAGCAATCACCCAATCACGCAATCAAGCAATCACGTAATCCCCCCAATCACGCAATCGAGCAATCACCCAATCACGCAATCAAGCAATCACGTAATCCCCCCAATCACGCAATCACGCAATCGAGCAATCACGCAATCACGCAATCGAGCAATCACCCAATCACCCAATCACGCAATCGAGCAATCACCCAATCACCCAATCACCCAATCAACGATTAATCACCGGTAAATACGCAAAAAACAGTTGATCGGCAACGACAAAGCGCACCGGGATAGTTATTGCTGGCAAGTCCCCTTCTTGCACGATAGTCACGACGCCGGTATATACGCCAGTACTCAGGCCAGATTGATTGGCATACACCCTGATGCCGACATTACTGGTTTCAAGCCGTAACCAGGGGGCATCACTGCTCGCCCGCCAAGCGCCATCAGGACACCCCGGCGTTACGGTCAGGAATGCGCTGGCGGGCGCTTTGCCGTCCCGGGCGGCAAGGAACGTCAATTCCGCCGGTGAGACACGTACCCCCACCGGATGCGTTATCGCTTCCACGATATCCGAAAACTGATTCCCGTTGACATAGCGCAACCAGATCCCCTGACCACGATAGTTGCCGCCGGGAAAGTTCCAGATGAACGGCTGACCTGCCGGTTGCGGCGCACTAAAGATCGAAACGGCGTCGAAGGTTACGTCAGCGTCGCCGGTGCGCCGGACTTCGAAAATCAGATGCGGATCGTCATCGCTGGGAGTGAAGACGAAATCTAATGGAAATTCCTGATACCGATCAGGCGCGGCAAAATCGATGCCGCGCAGTCTGATCGGTCCATAGGAGCGCCCGCTGCCACCCTTCACCATGATCCGCGCCACCTCGCCAGACGATGTGTTGCTGTTCACCTTCAGCCGGAAATAAGCGGTCATTGGCATATTTGGAATTAAGTTTGGAATGAAGTCGGTAGCCCAGATCCAGATCCGTGCCGCACCGACAGCGTCAAAACGAAATGCTGAACCACCCAGAGCGGTTGCATCGTCGATTGATTCACCGCCTTCCCAAAGGGTGATGAATGTATCATCGGCAAGCCATCCCGCGCTTAACTGCACCGCTCCTGAGGCGCCATCCGTTGCATTGTAGATTGTCACCTGCGCCTGGTTGGAACTCATCGGACTTATCTCATCGAGTGGCGCATGCGCGCCAAGATAGATCGTATCGCTGACCGTCAGGGTGCGACCGAATACGTCACGAGTTTTGACGTAGACCTGACGCCAGCCCTCGCCGCTCTCGAGCGTCCAGGAACGGTTCGCGGCATAGGGCTCCCACGTCGCGCCGGTAAAACATGGCGAGTTGCTGATCATCATGTGGGTCGCTGCGCCGAGAGAGGCAAAGCCGCCGCCGGGCGAGCGATCATAGATGTACAGATTGACGTTCGGCGTCAGTGTTGTGATTGCTTCGTTTTCAATGACCACCGGTGCGTAGGCCGGATCGACGCCGAAATCCAGGGTGACATAGCCACGCCCATCACTGCGGCGATAGTAGCCGACGCCAATCTCACGCACCCTGGGACTAAGCAGATTGATGCGACTGATGGGGTCGCGCCTCCATATCTGAGCTATGTCATCAGGCTTTATATACCTGCATTCCATGTTTCTCGAGCCGGCAAGCCCGAGGTAGCCAAACGCGCGCGCAAGGTCGGCGGGCCGTCTGCCAGCAGTGTCCTCAACCCCACTGTCGCCGCAAAACCCTGCCGGCCGGTTCTCCGTCGAGTCCCACGAATACCAGCGCGCCGCGTCGGTTAACTGGCGGTTCCAGCGCAGCGGCGGTATGCCGCGCGCGTGGCGCTCCAGATTGCCAAGATGGACGAGGCGCGCCTCATCGAGCATCAGCTCTGGCGTTTGCTGTGTGCCAGCAGGGTTACTCTGCCCCATGACAGCTGAACCTGTCAGGGCGCACAACACGGCGACGATGATCCAGAGACGTATGCTTTTCATGGCAGGGGCTCCTGATCATACGCAGTATGGTTTGATAGCGAGACAAACGTATGGTCAATTATTGATCATTGAGTAACTGTTCACACTTGGGGTAACCATGTTTTTTACGTCGGCGGGGCGACGTGCCATGATGCTTGCAGAAGCCATACCGCCGCCGATTCTTGATCTCGGGGGCTTCCCTCGAACTCCCAATCGTGAACAGTTACATCATTGACTACTCTCCGCCAACCATATAATGTGTCGGGTCGCGGCTGACGATGCCAATGCCAACGATGTGAATTCGTTTGACCGCCGCCTCATCAAGACGATAGCAGCGCACACTGTCGGTATTGCGGTCGATGAGACTGGTGAGTTCACGCAGGACCCTGGTGAATTCGCGCGCGTCCAGATCACATTCGAAGACGCTGTACTGAACGCGCGTGCCCCAGCCTTTGAGATACTTCATCACTTTGGTGCGCCGGTGATCTTGAACGATGTCGTAACTGATGATCGTGAACATGGCGTCTCCGTTAGAACGCCGCACGGAACATCGCGGCAAGGATTCCGCCAAGAACCGCCGAAGCGATGCCAAACAAAATGAACAGGATGATCGCCGCCGGGATCGATGCCAGCGCGATCTTGACCAGCAGACCGACCATTTTCTCCGAAAGACATGGTGATCGCATTGATTGCCACGTCTCGGGCGCCGGAACGCTGTTGCAACACCTGGATCGCCCCGACGACCCGTTCGGTCTGTTCCTGCAGCGCCTTCAATTGTTCTTGTTGGACGCTCAGGATCTGGGCAAGTTGAGACGCCTGTGCATCCGACATCGGCTGGGCGGACTGATTGGCTTGTTCGATGGTCATTGCTTCTCTCCTTCAATGCTCAATTTCGTCAAGGGGTCAGGAGATTCAGATCGCGCTCTCGCACACGGTAGTTACGGCGTATACCCCACATACCGTTCCTGTTCGCCGCGCAAGACGCGCGCGGCGGCCTGCACCTGCAGCAAAATGATCCGGCGCAGCGGCGTTTGTTCGCCGGTCGGCAGGCGCATTTTCGCCTGGAGCGCCGCTTCATAGCGTTGAACCAGCAGCGCCCGCCCGGTATCGTCAAGATAGACGGCATCAGGACGCTCCTGCGGGCGGCTGAAATGGTCGCGGCTAAGTGCGCTGGTACGAATCAGATCGAGCACCAGACGATCAACGATGATGGGACGAAACTCTTCCAGCAGGTCGAGCGCCAGTGATGGTCTGCCGGCTTCGATGACATGGAATGTTCCCAGGTAGGGATCGAGTCCTGTAATCTGAACCGCAGTGATGACATCGTGCAGCGCCAGCGTATAGCCGAATGACAGCATGGCATTGATCGGATCGGGCGGCGGATAGAAGGCGCGCCCGCCAAATCCCCAGGCGGGCGGCAGCGACGCGCGCCACGCGCCGAAATAGGCTGCCGCCGCCGCGCCCTCGTGGCCGCGCAGAATATCAACATTCGCGGCACTGGCGGCGGCAGTAAGCGCGGCATCGATCTGCACCATCGCAGTGGCCGCCGCTGCCCAGCCGGTCGCCGCCAGCAAGCGACGCTGGTTCGTCAGTTTGGCGCGTACAATTTCTCTGGCGAGCGCCAGCGCGCGTGCCGGGGTGTTGACAAACTGCATCTGACTGACGCGCAAATCGCCGAATCGCGACGGTCCGGCCGTCAGTGTCGCATAATGGCGACTGCCGTGCTGGTTGGTGATCGTGACCGGGATGCCGCGTTCCAGCAGGTCGATCAGGAGCGCCGTCGAGAGTTGCACCCCTCGCCCCATCAACACCACCTGGTCGATTTTTGCCAGCGGCACTTCGCTGAGCGTCTTCCCTTCTTTGGTAACCAGCACCTGGTTGTCGCGCTTGCGTACCATGGTTCCCTGTTCCTGAACGTAGAGTGTCGGCATGGCTGCCCTCCGTGATGATGATTGGGAGATGGACGAATGATGCGATGGTTGTTTTTCGGGCGCCGGTGAGATCAAACAGGTGAATAAACGCTGCCCTCCTGATCGTGAAACGTTATCGGGCGATCAGCGTCGATTCCTGATCCGGCGCCGGGCGTTTTGCGCCGCCTCGCGCAGCGCTCGTTCCGCTTCGGCGAAATCAACCAGTCCCTCGCCAAGCCGCAGACCGGTGGCGCGGGGCGCGAGCGATGCGCCAAGAAACTCGATACCCCCGGCGTATGGCGCAATGCGCGTCTTTTCCTCGTTCACGGAAAGGCGCAGAACGTCGAGCTGCCGTCGCGCGAAATCGAGCGCTCGCCTGGCTTCTTCTTCGGTCGAACACATCACCACGAAATCGTCCATAAAGCGCACCATGCGGAAACCCTGACTGGTGAGCGCGACGTCGAATGGATGCAGATAGATGTTCGCCAGCAGTGGCGAGAGCGCGCCGCCCTGTGGTGTGCCGCGCCCGCCGGCAAGTTGCGCGCGCGCCACTGCCTCGCTGATAGCCAGCGCGCCGACAGCCACGCCGGCAACGACCGCCAGACGCCGCGCCCCGATTTTCTGGAGATAGGGCAGCGCCTTGCGCGCGCCATCGATGACAGGACGCGCCAGCATCATTGCCGTCCAGAGATGCGAGTCAAGTCCGCTCTGCCGCGGTGGCCATGGGTCATCGTCATGCACTGCGCCTGGCGTTTCCCAGGTCGCCGCGGCATACGGCCCATCAACCGGAGGCGCTGGTGGTGAGGTGCTCCGTGCCGCGCCCCACGCCAGCGCCTGACGTAACGCGGCTTCTCCGCGCTGCAACGGTGTTGCTGCTGTTTCCCAGGGCGCAGCGACGTCACCGGTCATGGCGCCCGCTTCGAGCCACTGGGCGATCAGTTTCAGCACCGGCAGTTCATCGATGCGCTGGCGCACCAGCCCAAGCAGCACACGCTGGTCAATGCTGTCGAAATAGGTGGAGATGTCGGCATCGACAACCCAGCCCAGACCCTGATCGGCATAGCGCTGGACGCGCGCGATTGCTTCCGGTACGCCGACATGCGGACGGCAGCCGTATGAGCAGTCGAGAAAGCAGGGATCAAACAGCGGTTCGAGCGCCTGATACACCGCGCGCTGGGCCACACGGTCGCGCACTGCGAGAATGGCAATTGCACGCTCGCCGCCGCTGGCTTTTGGAATACGCACACGCCTGGCCGGCAGCGGCCGATAGGTTCCGCTCTGCAACTCGTCGGCAAGCTGGCTCATCTGCCGCGTCCAGTCGGCCTCGAAATCGCGGAGTGTGACCGCATCCGGACCAGCGCTGCGTCCACGGCGGTATACCTGGATATTGCTGCGCACCCGTCGCCACGCCAGGGTCAGGTTCTCAACGCTGCAGATATGCGGTAACAGCGGCGGTCCTTTGTACTGTGGAAATAGTCGCATCGGTTTCCTCCAGGATTGCGTGATTACGTGATTGAGGGATTGCGTGATTACGTGATTGAGGGATTGCGTGATTACGTGATTGAGGGATTGCGGGATTGCGTGATTGAGGGATTACGTGATTGAGGGATTGCGTGATTACGTGATTGAGAGATTGACTAATCACCTAATCACCTAATCACCTAATCACCCAATCACCCCAATCACCCAATCACCCCAATCACCCAATCACCCCAATCACCCCACAAGGTCCTGCAATGCGCGCAACCCGGCATCAGCGACTTCACTGCTATCATCGACCTCACCCTCGGCTGGCGCAGATACTATGGATGCGGCCGCTGCTGCGGCGATCTGCGCTGTCCCGGCGATGGCTGCCAGTTGCCGTTCATGCTGGCGTTTCTGTTGAACGCCGATCTGGATGCGCTCGGCGCGCCACTGTTCGAGACGCTGCATCTGTTCGGCGACAAGCTGTTCATGGCGAAGGTTCAGTTCCAGCAAATCGCGCTCGTGTTTTGCGCGACGCTCCGCCTGGAGCTGCGCCTGCGCGATGCGCTGTTCCGCCAGCCGCTGCTGAATCTCCGCCAGCGCGAGTGCATGGTTATTGCGCTTTTCCTCGGCTGCCAGCGCCAGTTCGCCTTCGGCGCGCAGCATTTCCTGCTGACCTTCCATCAGGCGCAGCTGCTGGTCGGTGCGATGGGCATCGAGCAATTGCTGTTGCACACGCTCCCATTCCATCTGCAGACGGTTCTGCTCAGCCTGCCAGATCTTTTCTTCCCGCGCGATCTCGCTCACCTGAGCTTCGATCTGCGCCATGACAATCTGCAGGCGAGCCGCCAGGGTGGCCTGTTGAACTTCAGACTGCTGAACCAGCAATCGCTCACGCGCGGCTGCCGCCGTCGCAGCCATGCGGATATCATGTTCACGCTCGGACAATACAGCCTGCGCCTGCAGATCCTGCAGGCGCGCGCGATGGCGCGCCGCGGCGACGCGCAGTTCTTCATCGATCTGCGCCGCTGCAACCGTTGCAGCAGTCGCCGCTTCGATCTGACGCTCATCACCCTGGCGCTCAACCACACGGACATTGATCACTGCCAGACCATCCAGCGCCGGGTCGGCGCGCAACCGCTCAAGGACAGCCTCTGCCGGCGCATCAAGACCGCCATTGCCCGCAGCGATGCCGGTCAGCGCGGCGTGGGTCTGCTGCTCGATATAGCGCAGCGTACCGGTGCGCACTGCTGCCGTGAGCGCCGTCAGCGGTTCACGGTGCATGGCGATCTTCAAAGGATCGGTCACCTCAACGTCAACCGTCAGCCAGAGACGAACGCGCCATTTGTCAGCGCTCCAGCCCTCGACAGGACCGACCGCCACCTGGCGGCGGCGCATATCCACCCACTGCACCAGCGCAGCGCCTGGTTGTAATCCGAGCAGTGTGTAGCTTCCCGGATGATAGACACGGCGCTCGCCGCCCGGCAGGTGAACCACCGCCACCGTGCCCGGCGGCGTCACCAGGTGAGCCAGCATACCAAGCGCCCGTCGCGGCAGCGCGCGAGGCGCCGTCGCCAGACCGGTAGCAAAATGCAGGTTCGCCAGCGGCTCGCCGCCTGCCTGATCAATCTCTCCCATCAAGACCGCCGCGCTTTCACTAACCGCGTCGCTTACCGTTTCGCGTACTGCCGAAACCAGTTCCGTACTCATTCGTATGCTCCTTCCCGTTGATTGCCGGACAGTCATTGCACCGATGACGATTGCCGCAGATCACTCCCGACGCGCGCCAGCCAGCCGCGCCCATCGAGCGCTTCCCACGCCAGCGCGTCCGCAAGGCGATTGAGTTCGCGCGGGATGGCGATGAATGTCACCTGACCGTATTGGTGGGCAAGCGTTCGTGCGCGGACATACAGTGGCTGGAGCACCGTCGCACGCACCGCATTGCGACCCGCCAGTTGTTCCACCACAATCCGACTATCGGTCAGGCAACGCACATGGGCGCCAGGATAGCGCTGTATGACAAAGTTCAGCCCTGCAATAACCGCCAGATACTCCGCTTCGTTGTTGGTTGTCGCCGGGGCGCGTTCACACGACCAGGCGAGCACCACACCCGCCAGATCGCGAACAACGATGCCGAGACCGGCAACCCCGCGCGGCGGCTGACCTGGTGTTCCATCGACCTGCAAAAGTAATCGCTTCATAGCAGTATCCTCTGCAGCAGAAACGCCAACCCTGCGATCCCGCCCGCGATCAGCAGCAGAACCGATGCCGCGCATCCGCGCACGAGTCGTCCCGGTGAAGGGCGCTCGATGCGCAGCGCCATCAAAGCCGCCAGGGCGGGCAGCGCCATGAGAGTCGCCAGCATAAGCAGACACCATATCATGCGTGTCTCCCTTCTTCCACGGACTGATCGAAATGACCGAGCGCATGCCCGGAGAGAGCCGCGTTCGGCATATCAGCCGTTACAGCAAACCGATTGGGTGAACATCGGGGGGTGTTGCGGGAGGACGGTGCTGTTCACACCGTCATTATAACGAGACGAACCGTCACAAAAGTGACGGTTTGAGCTGAATCATACGTCTGTCTTTATCGCAGCGCACTGGTTGTCAGAGGAGGAGACGAGGGTCGGGACAATCGTGGAGCGGTCTCGACCTTGATCATCTTTACTCGCAATCATCCGTGGAGCGGTCTCGACCTTGATCATCTTTACTCGCAATCATCACATCAGTTTCACAGTCCAATCATGGCGTGGATGCTCCTCCAGCAACAAATGCGACCAGCATGGGGGCCGTAGCGCTGTTGGGAATGACTTTGCCATCTGCGTCGTACAGAGCGGGGTAATACTGAATCGGCGCGCTCTGTTCGCGCGCGGCCAGGGCGACTCCAACACTCATAACCGATGTGCCGCTGGTAATGTCAACCGCAATGGGGAGCGCGTCCGTCAATGTGTGCGCCGTTCGGAGCGCGTTCATCGTTGCCTGATAACTTTCAGCCAGCGATGAAGGCTCCTGAATTTCAATCGGGTACACATAAACATCTTGTTCCATCAACCACTGCTTGAGATCGCCGGTCTTGGGATGCTTCCGTGCTGCGGGCGTGAGAATGAGCCAGCAGTGACGCAATCTGCCGTCGCGCAGATGATACTCCAGAATCGGTCGTTCAGGCCCGTCGTCGCGCAGTCCGACCGGCAGTATCAAACTGCGGTGCGGCGTGATCTGTTCGGATGACGATACTTTCAGTATTTGCCGCGTACTGCGGGCAATCGCATCGACGATCGTCCGAAAACTCCAGTAGATGAGCGGCAAAATCAGCGCTGCACTGACCACAATGCCGATCAGCGTCTCACGCTGATCGCCGAAGGTCAGCAACACCAGTTCATACAGCGCATTCCCCAGCAACGCCAGAACCAGCGATGCAACGATGAACAGCACCGGTGCGCGTGAGTCGAGAAACTGCGCCAGAAAATCACTGAGACGATGACGATTCATAGCGTTGTGCCATGCGCCGGATGCTCTCGCGCATCATATGCACCAGTTCTGCCGGCTCGCGTACTTCACAATGTTCACGATAGCGCATCAGGATCTGCTGCGCGCGCCAGAGATCGGTGGTGGTCGCAACGACCTCCGCCGATCCATCCTCGGCATAATTGATGACAGTCTGGGGGAACCAGTGAGCGACATCACGCCGGCGCGCCACCTCCGGCGCCAGCCAGTACCGCACCACATAGGGCGGGCGGCGATAGGGCCGCTTTGGCGCGCCCGGTAATGCTTTCAGACTGCCGGGAACAATCCGGTCGAGCCGGTAGAGCACATAGGTGTCTTTCAGACCGGGAATATCGCTTTTGAGACAGAAGGTATCCACATAGGTATGCCCTTCACGGTAGAGCAGTTCGATCGGCGCGACCTGATGATACGCGGCGGCGCCATCGGGCGTCTGCGGCGACCGATAGGTGAATTCGACAATCCGTTTTCCAATCGTTCGCTTCAACTGCCTGAAGATGTCAGCCACTGCCTGTTCTGTCTGTAGTCGATCAACACGTTTCGTCTGCGGGTGATCAACGCGCGGCTGGACGCTCATGGTGCGCATCTGGTCACGGCGCGATCTGGGCATCACCGACGCGACCCGGTCGAGAAAGGCGGTAATCTGTCCGGCGTTGGGGATAGTATCATCAGCGTACATGCTGACCAGAAACGCCATCGCCTCCATCTCGGCATCGGGCAGGTCGAGCAGTGCCAGGTCGCCGGGAGATCGCAACACATAACATCCGTCGCGATCCCGTTCGATTTCACAGCCATACTCCCGTCGCAACGCCGTCAGATCGTGGCGCAGCGCCGTCAGAGCGTCAGCAGGGTACATCGGGTCGATCGCATCGGGAAAGGCCGCATTCGTATCGTCGATCAGCGTATGCGCGTCGGCTGGTCCGCGCACCAGGCGACGCACCAGATACAGTCGGCGGCGATGGATGAGTTGTGAACTGCGCCGGTCGCCGCGACCGCGGGGAGGTCGATCAATCATCGGGAACCCTCACTCATCAAGCATAGCGAATCGATGGGTGTTCTCCCACTCGACTCGCGATCTGCGAATAATGGCGAAATAGCGATCAAGCAGTTCATCCACAACGTCGGCAAACTCATCATATTCCTGGCGTGCAATCGGGCGGAAGCCATGCGCCAGGATGCTCGTATTGCGCACATACGATTGCTTACGGATTACATCGATCTTCCAGTTCTGCACCAGGTCATCGTCGAGCGCCTGCAGCAGCATATATCCATCGAACATGGCAATCGAACGATCAGGAGACGGCAATGGAAACTGCTTGCGGAATCGCTGAAGTCGCTGAACATTGCGATATCGTTGCTCCAGATCCGGCACAATCCGCAGTGCTTCATTGAATGATGGCTTTGCAGTCCATATGCCATAACCCGCCAGGCGATGCTGTGAGAGCAGCTCCAGACAGCGATACCGCAGGAGTGCTGCAATATCATACCGTTCCTGTTCCACACGCCGCAGCGCCGCCGCGTGCAATGTGCCAAGCAACGCCAGCGTCATGTCCAGATTGGTTAGCGCGACCAGCGCCTGATCTGGCTGGAGGTCGTGTTGGATCAAAAGCTGGTTGATCGATGTCAACCGGGTTAACACGGCGCGTTGCGCTTCCAGCACATGCCGTGCGGCTCGCAAGTCGGCGGGCAGTTGCTCTGCCCGTAACACCAGATCCATCCCTTCACCCGCCTGGCGGGGCGCGAAGTTATCCCACGCAAGATATGCGTCAGCCAGGCTGGCATAGATGCGATAGTCGGCGTTGTTCGGAACACGCCGCGCCAGATCACGAAAGATGTTGGCCGCGCTCGCATAATCGTGATGGTTATGCAGGCGTCGCGCTTCTGCCGCTTCCAGATCGCCGAAGACCGCATAGGGGTCGTCGGGAATGAGCAACCGCTGCGTGCCTGGCGCCGGGAGATTTCCGACAAAATCGCTATCGATATACACGGAACTCAGTCGCAGGACATGCGCAGCTTTTGCGAGACCAACCGTCATCGTCGATTTACCGCCGGTCAGGTCAACCGCAATTTCATCACGCGCAAGATCCGGCCACCGCTCCAGCACGGAACGCAATCCCTGATAGACATTGAGCATGCTCGTATGGTCGCCATCTGGACAATACCATTGTTCCGGCGGACACCGGAGGGTCAGATCAGCGACTTCGCCGAGACGTTCGCGCACCTTTGCCGGAAACGATGCTCGCGTTTCATCGGTGAGCAGCAGCGCAACACGTTCAGGATTGAGCGCCGCCAGCAACAGCGACGCTGTCGTTTCCTGGCGCGTCCCCACCAGCACCAGGCCACGCACACGCAGGTTGGGTATGGTGGCGCGGAAGCGTTCCAGGATTTCAGGAAAGGTAAATTGAAGCGCGTGTTGGGTCATGCCAATCCTCTGATACCATTTTAGATTGTAGATTTTGGATTGGAGATTGCTGCGATAGCGTTGTGATGCGCTCTGATGAGCGCACGCATGCGGCTTGTTCAATTCCAATTGGTATGATATTCATGCTGACCTGCTCACTGCGTCGGCAATGTTGGTCGGACTGCCATACGTGCCGTTCGTTTGAAACTCCGCGATGCTACTGCCAGTATATATCCAGGCGCTGTCACAAACGTGATCAGGAGGTTGTCATGACCAGATTGGATGATTGCGTGATTACTCGATTATTCGTTCAAAGACTTCCCAATCACAGTCATCAGATCCAGCTCTGGTGAAACGTACAGTCGAAGCCGCCCCACAGCAGCTCGCCTTTGTGCTCGGGGAGCGGTGCATCATCAATCAGGCGCAGCCTCAAGCGTGCACGCAGCAGCAACACGATAAGCCCATCGAGCGGCGTGTCGGCTGAGTGAGGAGTGGTGGCCATGACATACCATCCATCGCGAGTTTATACGACATCTCGACACACCCGCCGATGCTCAGGTTACCTGCAGGGTATTGCTGATACATACGGGAAAAGGTAACATATACATAGTCTAACAAACGTGGACGCATCACGCAAGTGACAAACTTAACAGAACAGGAATGGTGTCACCGGTGTATCGGCGTGCTCCCAGTGGGTGGGAACACCCGCCCGCCGGTGCGTCGCGCGTCGTTAGGGTGTTTCGTAGGAGAGGGTAGGGATGAGGGCAAACGGGCGCCGTTGGGCAATCCCATTCGGGGCAGGCGCCAGGCCTGCCCCTTTACCAACCCCGTTAACCTGTGTTACACTAGTGCGCCAGAAACAGCGTGTGCCTGTCCATGTTGACGTTTCCTCCTGGGTGCGCCTGCATGCGCCTGGATCATGCCCGTATTCCGTCTGGCGCACAGGCGCATGGTTGAACCGTCGCCTGTAATCAACCTCCAGGCATCACCTTAAGTGCGAGGTCGTCCGGTGACCGATACGAAAATCATCTATTCCATGATCCGGGTCGGCAAGGTTGTGCCGCCGAACCGACAGGTGCTCAAGGATATTTCGCTCTCGTACTTCTACGGCGCCAAAATTGGCGTCATCGGTCTCAACGGCGCAGGTAAATCGACCCTGCTGCGCATCATGGCCGGCATCGACCGCGATTTCTTCGGCGAGACCGTCATCGCGCCAGGGTATACGATTGGCTTTCTGGAACAGGAACCGCGCCTTGATGAGACACTGACCGTCCGGCAAACGGTTGAACAGGGCGTGCAGCACATCGTCGATCTGCTCCGGCGCTACGATGAGGTCAATGAGCGATTCAGCGATCCGGATGCCGATATGGACGCGCTGATCGCCGAGCAGGCGGAGTTGCAGGAGCGTCTCGACCATCTGGACGCCTGGGACCTCGACAGTCGCCTGGAACTGGCGATGGACGCGCTGCGCTGCCCGCCGGGCGATACGTCGGTTGCCGTGCTGTCGGGAGGTGAACGACGGCGTGTGGCGCTCTGTCGCCTGCTGCTGCAAAAGCCGGACATCCTGCTCCTCGATGAGCCGACCAACCACCTCGACGCCGAGTCGGTCGCCTGGCTCGAACGTCACCTGCAAGCGTATCCGGGCACCGTCATCTGCGTCACCCACGACCGCCGCTTCCTGAACAATGTGACAGAGTGGATCCTGGAACTGGAACGCGGGATGGGCATTCCCTGGCGCGGCAACTACTCCTCGTGGCTGGCGCAGAAACAGCAGCAACTCGCCGCCGCCGAAAGAGCCGAACAGCAACGGCAGAAGACACTGACACGCGAACTGGAGTGGATCAATGCCGCGCCGCGTGCGCGCCAGGCAAAGAGCAAAGCGCGCATTGCCGCCTACGAACAACTCCTCAGCCAGAGCGCCGACCGTGCCGAGCGCGACCTGGAAATCTATATCCCACCCGGCCCGCGCCTCGGCGACCTGGTCATTCGCGCAGAGCATGTGACAAAGGCGTATGGCGATAAACTGCTCTATGACGATCTGACCTTCGATGTGCCGCCGGGCGCAATTGTTGGCATCGTCGGACCGAATGGCGCCGGCAAGACAACCCTCTTCCGCATGATTACCGGGCAGGAACAACCCGACCGCGGGTCGCTGATCGTCGGTTCCTCGGTCAAACTGGGGTATGTCGACCAGAGCCGCGAGACGTTGCACCCGGATCGCACGGTCTGGGAAGAAATCTCCGGCGGCGACGAGATCATCATGCTCGGCAACCGCCAGGTCAACTCGCGCTCGTATGTGGCGCGCTTCAACTTCACCGGCGCCGATCAGCAGAAGAAGGTGGGAACCCTGTCCGGCGGCGAACGTAACCGGGTGCACCTGGCGAAGGTGCTCCGTTCTGGCGCGAATGTGCTACTGCTCGACGAACCAACCAACGATCTCGACGTTCACACACTGCGCGCCCTCGAAGATGCGCTGCTCAACTTTGGCGGGTGCGCGATGATCATCTCGCATGATCGCTGGTTCCTTGATCGGGTGGCAACCCATATTCTGGCATTCGAGAACGAGTCCAGCGTGGTCTGGTTCCCCGGAACCTACAGCGAATACGAGGAGGATCGCCGTCGTCGCCTTGGCAAGGCCGCCGACCAGCCGCACCGCACGGTATACCGCCGCCTGACTCGCGAGTGAGACGTATAAACGTTACCAATCCTTCTCTCCATGTTGCTCAACCATTACTGCCCCCGTGCGGAGGTTAAGGTAAAGTTGCGTAGAGCCGTATCGTGATGTGTTTCACGGGATTTCGCGAGAGGAGGATAGCGCCCATGGAAGCGCCTGTGATGGAAGTTCCCACCTATGTAAAAAACGAAAAACTGATCCGCTGGGTTCAGGAAATGGTCGATCTCTGCAAGCCGGATCGTGTCCACTGGTGCGACGGTTCCAAAGCGGAGTATGACGCACTTTGCGAGCAGATGGTTGAAGCCGGGACCTTCATCCGGCTCGATCAGGAAAAGTGGCCCGGATGCTTTCTGGCGCGTTCAGACCCCAGCGATGTAGCGCGCGTCGAGGATCGCACCTTCATCTGCAGTGTCAGCCGCGGCGATGCAGGACCAACGAACAACTGGATGGCGCCCAGAGAAATGAAGGAAACCCTCATCCCGCTGTTTGACGGATCGATGCGCGGACGGACGATGTATGTCATTCCGTTCTGCATGGGACCGATCGGCTCCCCCCTTGCCCAGATCGGCGTTGAGCTGACCGACTCGCCATATGTGGTCGTAAACATGGCTATCATGACCCGCATCGGGACGAAAGTCATCGAAGCGCTGGGCGACAACGACTTCGTTCCATGTCTCCACTCAGTGGGAGCGCCGCTGGCGCCGGGGCAGAAGGACGTGCCATGGCCCTGCAATCCGACAGTCAAGTACATCGTTCACTTCCCCGAAGAGCGCATGATCTGGTCGTATGGCAGCGGGTATGGCGGGAATGCGCTGCTGGGCAAGAAATGTCTCGCGCTCCGCATTGCATCGGTCATTGCGCGCGACGAAGGGTGGCTCGCCGAACATATGCTCATTCTGGGGGTCAAAGACCCGAAAGGGCGCAAGACCTATGTCGCTGCCGCCTTCCCGAGCGCCTGCGGCAAGACGAACTTTGCCATGCTCATTCCCCCCAAACCGTTCCAGGAAGAAGGATGGGAAGTCACGACGGTCGGCGACGATATCGCCTGGATCAAGCCAGGACCTGACGGTCGGCTGTATGCGATCAATCCCGAGAGCGGCTACTTCGGCGTGGCGCCTGGCACATCATACGAAACCAATCCAAACGTGATGGCTGCCCTGTCACGCAATACGATCTTCACCAATGTTGCGCTGACGCCCGATGGCGGCGTCTGGTGGGAGGGAATGACGAAAGAGCCCCCACCTGAGGCGATCGACTGGCAGGGCAAGCACTGGACGCCTGACTGTGGGCGGAAAGCGGCTCACCCGAACGCGCGCTTTACCACGCCAGCGTCACAAAACCCGGCTATCGATCCGGAATGGGAGAACCCGCAGGGTGTTCCTATTCGCGCCTTCGTCTTCGGTGGGCGTCGCAGTGCAGTCGTGCCGCTCGTCTATCAGTCGTTCAACTGGACGTTCGGCGTCTACCTGGCAGCGACGATGGGTTCGGAGATGACCGCCGCCGCCTTTGGCAAGATCGGTGAAGTTCGCCGTGACCCAATGGCAATGCTGCCATTCTGTGGTTATCACATGGGCGACTACTTCAACCACTGGCTCCAGTTTGGGCGCACCATTCCGAATCCGCCGCGTATCTTCAGTGTCAATTGGTTCCGCAAGGATGCCGAGGGCAATTTCCTCTGGCCCGGTTTTGGCGAGAATATGCGCGTTCTTAAGTGGATCGTCGAGCGTGCCAATGGTCGTGCAGTCGGAATCGAAAGCCCAATCGGCTGGATGCCGCGCTACGACGATATCGACTGGCGTGGGCTGGAGAGCTTTAGTGAAGAGAAGTTCACCGAGTTGATGGCGGTCGATCGCGATCAATGGTCACAGGAAATCCTGCTGCACGAAGAGCTGTTCCTGAAACTCTATGATCGCCTGCCCAAAGAGTTCCGCTCCGTTCGCGATCTGCTGCTCTCGGCGCTCTGGCGATCACCGGAACACTGGGATCTGCTCGATGGCGGTCACTGACTAGTACTATCGGTAGCGCTGGGCATAGTACCACTGTTTTCAGAAAAAAGATACCTTTGTATGATTGTCCCGGCGCGGCGCATCGCGTATAGTAGAAGCGTAGTCGGTCGTCAGTGCAGGCAATCATCCCAGCCGACTACAACAGGAGGCTCAGGCTCACGAGATCACGCACCTGACGTCGCACTCCGACAACCCAGCTGACATCGTAGCCTGTCTCGTGCCAACGCGCCAGCCCGCCTTACCAGGTACCAGTACGTTGCTACGCAGCGCAAGAGCCTGAGCACGAGCCGGACGATAGTAGCCCTGGAAGCAGCCGGGGCTATTATCGTTTTTTCTTTCCATTGATGGGTTCAGCGCAGAACCGCAATGCCTGGAACACGGGTTCGAATCCGATACAGCGATGTGCGCGCCGTGATGTAGAGTGTCTGTCGGTCTTCATCGCCCCAGGCGCAGTTCGCCGGACGCTCGGGGGTGGCGATCACCCCCAGCCACGTTCCGTCCGGCTCGAAAACCCAGACCCCTGTCGCCCCGGTCACATACAGATTTCCCTCTACATCGACCTTCATGCCATCGGGCGAACCGGGCTGCGGGTGATCCATGTCGGCAAAGATGCGTGAATTTGCCAGGCGACCGTCGGGTAATACATCGAATGCCCGAACATGACGGCGCGGCGAGTCATCAATGTAGAGGATCGACTCGTCAGGTGAAAACGCCAGACCGTTGGGCCGGTCGAAATCGTTAGCCAGCAGCTCGACGGTTCCGTCCGGTAGAATGCGGTACACACCGTTACACGGTTGCTCACGCTCCTCAGGAGTGATGCCGTAGGGCGGATCGGTAAAATAAATTGTGCCATCCGACCTGACCACAACGTCGTTCGGACTGTTGAGGCGTCTCCCGCCGTACCTGTCTGCCAGCGTCACCGGGTCGGCGCCCGGTTCAGCCCGTGACACACGCCGGCCGCCGTGCTCACAGGCGATGATTCTACCCTGTCGGTCGAGGGTGAGTCCGTTCGAGTTGCCGCTTGGCTCACGCCAGACGGAGACGCCTTCGGTGGGATGCCAGCGATACTGACGGTTGGCAGGGATGTCCGAGAAGATCAAAAAACCATCAGGGTGCCAGACCGGACCTTCGGTGAACTCGAATCCGCCAGCAATTCGTTCAGGATCGCCTGGCTCGATCAAGGATTTCAATTTCATTGCAGTCACCGTTGTATTCGTTAAGGCGATGCGCTGCATATCGTAGCACGTGCGCTCTGGATTGACAACGATCGGCGCTTGCACGAATGCCTCGCGACTATTAAACTTGTGGGAATCATTGGCGAAACGACACGACTGTCAGGAATACGCGCAGTGACACAATTTGTGAACGATCCAATTGCCGAACTCTATAAGGAGCTCGATGCGTTGCGCATTGATCGCGAGCGCGACCGGCGAGCGCTTGATGTTCTCCGCACGATCAGCATTGCCTGCCTGGGAAAGCCCAGCGCCCGCACTGTTTTCGAGTCCATTCATCAGGCGCTGCTGCCGGTATTTCGCTACGATGCGGCCTATTTTGCGGTATGCGATCCTGATCATCGAGGAATATTTCGGGCGGCGTTGCTGGTCGATGAAGAGATTATCGAATATTTCGAACATACGCCATATGGCCCGTTGACCGGCATACTGGTGCGGCAGCGTCAGCCATTGCTGTTTCACGACCTGCTGCACGAAAGCGATACGCTGACGGTTCGTCCAGAGCGATTTGGCCATCCACAGAAGCGATCTCGCTCCTGGATGGGCACGCCGCTGTTGCTCGGCTATGAGACGGTTGGTGTCATTTCTGTCCAGAGTTATCTGCCTGGCGTGTATGATCGCGATAGTCTCGATCTCCTGCAACGCATCGGCAACCTGCTGGCAATCGCGCTGGAGAATGCCGCGCTGGTGGAACAACAACGCGCGCTCGGAGATGAACTGACGGCGCGTGTCACTGCACGCACCCGTGAACTGGCAACGCTGACGGCGCTCGCCGAAGAACTGGCGCTGCAGCGTCCGCTCGCTGAGTTGCTCGATCGTGCGCTGCTGCTGGTCGTGGAGCATCTCACGATGAGCGGCGGCGTGGTGCGCCTGCTCAGCTCCGACTGTACAGAACTGACCCTTGCTGCTGTCTATGGTTTGCCGCCTGAGTATGCGAATCAACTGGCGCGCATTCCGGTTGCGGGCAGTCTGATGCACAGCGTTATCGAGGAACGTCGCCCGCTCATCCTTGATGATCGGGCGCGGAGTGATCATTGGGAGCGCATCGGGTTGCATTATCGCTCGTTGATCGCAGTTCCGCTCCAGATCGGCGACCGGGTGCTCGGTGTCCTGCTGCTTGTCGATACCCGGCAGCGCACGATCCAGGATCAGGAGATCGAGTTTGTGCGCGCGGTCGGGCACCAGATTGCGATTGCCATCGAGAATGCGCGCCTGTTAGCCGAACGGGAACGCCAGGTCGCCGAACTGTCGGCGCTGAGCGATATCAGCCATATTGCGAGCACCACGCTGGAACTGCGCACGCTCCTGCGCCATATCGCGCGCGCGTTAGCCCGCTTCATGCGCGCTGATGTCTTCTCTGTCGCTGTGTACAATGCCGAGCGGGATATCATCAGTGATGGGTTGTCGATCGATGAAGGCGAGGAACATTCCTTCTGGCAGTTTCAACCGCCGCCGCCTGATTCGCTGACAGCATGGGTGCTGCGTCACCGACGTTCGCTCCGTTTCGACAATCTGCCCGAAGAGATCGGGCGATACCCTGAACTGCGGTTGCATGCCATTGGTGCGGAGCGCGTCGCGTCGTCGTGGCTCGGCATGCCGCTGATTGGGCGTGAGGGGCAGCCAGTTGGCGTATTGACCGTCCAGGCATACTCACCCCATGCGTTCGACGACCGCGACGAGCGGTTTCTGGCGGCGATCGCGCGTCAGGTGGCGCTGCATGTACAGAATGTCCTGCTGTTTGCAGCGGAACGGGAGGCGCGGCGCACCGCCGATACGCTGCGCGAAGTGGCGCGTGTGTTGAGTGCTGCGTTCAGTTCGGGCGAGGTATTGAAGGTCATCCTGCGTGAACTGAAGAAGGTCATTCCCTACGATAGCGCATCGATCATGCTGCGCGAAGGAAACATTCTGCGCGCCGCCGCCGTCGCGCCAGAGCATATCGCCACCCGCCTGGATACGATGAATCGTCCGTTGAATGAACCAGGAGCAGCGGTTTGGGTGGTGAAAAAGAAACAACCACTTTTGATTGAGGATGTCACCACATCGTCCATCTGGGCGCAAAAACCGCGCCTCAGCGATATTCGATCATGGATCGGCGTGCCGCTGATAGTCAAAGGCGAGGTGCTCGGCGTGCTGAACATCGACTCGAACGAGAAGGGACGATTCACCCAGCGCGATGTCGGAGTCGCGCAGGTCTTCGCCGACAACGCCGCCATCGCCATCGAAAATGCCCGTCTGTACGCCGAGTCGATTGCGCGGCGCGAACAGGAACTCGAGATTGCGCGCCGCATTCAATCGAACCTGTTCCCGCGCGAGTTGCCGCGCCGTCAGGGGATTGCGCTGGCGGCGCGCTGCCTGCCGGCCCGCGAGGTTGGCGGCGACTTCTACGACTGCTTTGCACTCGGCGAACGTCGTTCGATTGCAGTGATGATCGGCGATGCGTCGGGGAAGAGTGTGGCCGGCGCGCTCTTGATGGCAATCGCGCGTTCGGTCGGGCGCGCCGAGGCGTTCGATCACGAAGAGCCGGCGCTCGTGCTGCGCGAAACAAACCGGAGCGTGGCGCACGATGTGCCACGCGGCACTTTCGTTGCGCTCTGTTATGCAACGATCGATTCGTCGGGGCGCATGTCCATGGCGAACGCCGGGCAGTTGACGCCGGTGCTGCTGCATCCGGATGGTACGCTGCAGTATCTGTATCCGCCAGGACCGACCCTGCCGCTTGGCATTCAGCCGGACATGGCGTATGAGGCGCTCACCATCGATCTGACATCGGGCGACACGGTGCTGTTCTTTACTGATGGGCTGGTCGAGGCGCACAATGCCGCCGGTGAATTGTTCGGCTTCGAGCGCCTCGATGCGCTCCTGGCGATGCAGTTCGGTCTTTCGCCCAATGCGCTGATCGACCGCATCATCGCTGAAGTAATGGCGTTCATCGGCCGCGCCGTTCAACACGACGATATCACTCTGGTCGCAGTGCAGTTCGGCGGGTTCCAGATGGGGATGGGGGAGGAGCAGGCCTCGGGTTTTCAGATGGGGATTTAGCCATTGTACACAATACCGCCGCTGCGCAGGTACCAGTCGAGCACCTCAGCGGCTTCGGCGCGCAACACCTGGCGCACGACCGTTATGCCGCGCCGCTCCAGGTAGGCGTATGACTCGGGGAACACCGGTCCTTCGTCAAAACCGACACGCTCGGCATCATCGCGCGTCGCACCGCAGATCAGACGCTGCACGCCGCTCCAGAGCGTCGCGCCGAGGCACATAGCGCACGGTTCGCACGAGGTCACCAGGTCATACGATGCACCGACGGCGCGTAGCGTGTACGATCCCACACGCGCCTGAGCGAACATCAATGCCACAACTTCGGCGTGCAGCATGGCATTGTTGAGTCGCAAGACGCTGTTGACCCCGGCAGCCGTAAGCGCCCCGTCGTCTGCGCGGAACACCGCGGCAGCGAACGGTCCGCCCGTACCGCGAATGACATTCTCACGCGCCAGGTCGATCACAAAGCGCATGCGCGCTTCATCGCCCTGAAGATGCACCGGCGCTGCCAGTCGCTCGTTCAGCCAGTCGGGCAGCGTGATGACAAGGCTGTGTACATTCATGAAGTAATATTATACGCGCTCTGCGCAAAACAGGTAGGAGAGACGTTGCATTGCAACGTCTCTCCTGCACGGTTATGGCGCGCCTGCCTGCAACGCCAGCAGCACAAACACCACAATGAGCACCGCTGCCGCCGCCACGCGCAGCGAACCGGCGACACGACGCAGTCGAGCGGCGCGTGTCGCCTGCGGACCGGCGTCTTCCCACAGGCGCGCCGCATTTGCCTGAATGAACGCGCGCGCATATTCAGGGTTGTGCAGACGATATTCGCGCCATTCCGGCTCAAAATGGCGCGATTGCCGGTCGCCGAAATCGAACATCGCCGTGACCGATGTCGGTGGTGGCGTCACGCTCGCACGCCACGCATTCACAGCCTGAACAATCAGCCATCCTGCAAGCACTGCACAACCGGCGGCAATCGACGTTGCAAACGTCATTGCCGGGCGCCACCCGCCGGCAATCTCATTCCAGACAAACAGAGCAAACACCAGCGCCACGACCAGCGCGACGAGCGCGACCACGCCATATATGACCGCTATTGTTCGCAGTGGGGAGGGGGGCGGATCGGCAGCCGCGCGTTCCGCCATGTGACGCGCAGCGCACGCGGTGCAGAACGGGACATCGATTGAGGCGATATGAAATGTCATGACACTGCGCGCCGAATCACTCATGACGCCGCGACGGCGGTGTTCACGCACAAAGACGCGCTCTACACGCAGCGTTACACTGGCAGCGGCGCCACACGCGGGGCAACGCGGCGGCAGCATGATCGTGTGCAACCGACCGCTCACCCTGACCACCACAACCTGTTCCATAGCATTCATACCGGCGCGCGCATCAGCCGCAACCGTCGCCGAACCTGCGCCTGGCGATGGTAGCGGATCCCCAGTTCATAAAACCCGATCAGTTGATCCATCGTCGCCTGCCAGCGCCGACTGCGCGCATGCTCGAGCGCACCCTGGCGCAATCGCGCGTGTAGTTCGGGCGTGTCGCGTAACAAACCCACCCGCTCACGCATCTGCCTTGGATTGTTCGGGTCATAGACCAGCGCATTAACCCCATCGCGCAGGGTATCGACCAGGCCGCCCGTCATCGAGCCCACCACCGGAAGACCGCACGCCATCGCCTCGAGCGGCGCCATACCGAACGTCTCACTGGTCGAGGGAAACACCAGAACATCCGCTGACGCATACGCCGCCGCCACATCATCACCGCGCAGGTATCCTGTAAACACGGTTTCCGTGCCGGCAAAGTACGCCTGCATCTGCTCCAGTTCGGGCCCGCCGCCGACCAGCGCCAATCGCACCCCATCCAGTCCACAGACTGTATCACGCAACAGGTGAACATTCTTTTCGCGTGTAATCCGCCCGACATACACCGCAAGAAACTCGTCGGGACGCCCACCGCTCAACCGATCACGCATTGCATCGCTGCGCAGATCAGGACGAAACCGCTCCGTATCGACGCCGCGATGCCACCAGCGTACCCGTCGGTAGCCGCGTTCGCGCACCTGGTGCAGCATAGCGCTCGAGGGAACCAGGTTCAGATCGGCGAAATTGTGACCGGTACGGAAGAGCCACCAGGCGATCGGCACACCCCACGCGCCAACATAATGCGTCGTGTAACTGGTGATGTCCATATGCGCCGAAGCAACCAGCGGCAGGTTGAACATCTTTGCCAGCGTGATGCCGGTAGGACCGAGGAAGGCAGGATTGACGACGTGAACAACATGGGGCTGAAATGCGCGCAACTCGCGTACAATCTTCCCGCTCGGCAGATTGATCCGAAGTTCGGGATAGAGCCAGAAGCGCGGTCCCCCCGTGCGCACCAGGCGATGCCCGGCATACGTATCGGGCATATCGGGTGGACCGAAGAGCAACGCCTCATGCCCTTTATCCCGCAAATGCTGCAGTGCAAGGCAGAGAACCGAGACCACGCCATCGATTTTGGGCAGAAAGGTCTCCGTAAAGATGGCGATCCGCATACGAGCATCCTGCTACAAAGAGGCTTACGCGGATTATACCATTTTTCACAGATGCGGTGTGCATGGGTCATGCGCAGGGCGCACACCGCTGCGATGAAAACAGGACTGGGGACGCGGGCGAGCTGCTCGCGCATCCGGCGGCTCTTTTCACGGATGCTTGTCTTCAGGCGCGGAAGCCCAGGAGCTTATGGTTTTTTAGAAATTAATCCGGTATGCGCCTGATGCTGTCGGGCTAAAGCCCCCGGCTACGAGGGCATAGCCCGCCCGCGCGGACTACCGGGCTATTTCCTGACAAACCTGCAATACTGCGCTCAATATCTCTTGGGTTGTGGTACAATGCAGCTATGCATCGCCTGTGGTGCGCACTGGCGCTGGCAGTGTCGCTGATCGCCTGTGCGCCGGAAGCTCCAATACCAGCGCTGGAAACGTCGATCCCTGCGCCACTTGCGCCGAGTGCGGCGCAGCCCGATAGTACGCCGCCGCCATCACCCGATGCCACGCCTGTCCCCGCGCCGTCTTCACCTGATACCACGCCAACCCCCGCAGCGCCTCCCGATGCGTTGCTTGCACGTGGGATGGAACGGCGCGCTGTGGGTGATTACGATGCAGCTGCCGAGGCGTTCTTCGCTGCCATGAATGCCGCGCTGGGGACGCCGGTGGAACGCGCAGCGCGCTTCTACCTGGCGGAAAGTTTCGCCCTCCGTGAACGCTGGACATCGGCGGTCGAGGCGCTCACCGCGTTCGTTGCCGATGGCGCGCAGGACGAACTGGCAGCGCGCGCGTGGTTCTGGATCGCACGCAGCCATGAGGAGGCCGGATCGCACGCGGCGGCGGTTGCGGCGTATGAGCAGTACCGCGCTTTTGCCACACCCGCAGCGCCGTATGCGCGTATGCGCCAGGCAGCGCAGGAAGGCGCGCTTGGTCGCCTCGAAGATGCGGCAACGGGGTATGAAACGGTTGCACGGAGCGAGATTGCGCGTGAGCAGCGCGCCATGGCGTATGAAGCGGCCATCCGCACCCGCCGTGATCTCGGGCAGAACGATGCAGCGCTGCACCTTGCCGTCGAGTTGCTGGGTCTGGCGCAGCAGCCGGAGTACCGTGCTCGCCTGCTGATCGAACTCGCCGATCTGCCCCGCACCCAGGGGGACCTGGCGACGGCGCGCGCCTGGCTCATCGAAGGTCTCGAACGCGCGCCAGGATTGCCTGCGGCGCTGGCGGCGGTGGATCGATTCCGCACCGATCCTGAGATTGCCCTTCCGTCCGAACTGGCAGCGCGCGTTTATGAGGCGCACGGTCGCTGGCTCGATGCGCTCACCGCGCTAGATACTGCGCTCACCACTGCCGATGAGACGCAGCGCGCCGATCTGCTGCGCCGGCGGGCGCTGGCGTTGCGCGAACTGGGAAACTTCACAGCGGCGCTGGAAGGTCTCGATGCCGCGATTGCTGCGGCTGGCGAGAGCGATGCTAGCATTCAGGCGCGCCTCGACCGGATCCAGACCATCGGTCAAAGCGGCGCGACCGAAGCTGCCATTCAGGGGTACCGTGATTTTGCAGCCGCGCTGCCGGAAGACCGGCGCGCGCCGGAGGCGCTGCGCCGCGCGGCGATACTGCTCGACCGGCTCGGCAACGCGGATGCTGCGGCGCAGCAGCGGCTCGACCTGGGGCGGCGCTACCCGGCGCTGCCGCTGGCACAGGATGCGTGGTTTGCTGGCGGGTTGCACCTGTTTGCGTCGGGGCAGACGGCGCAGGCGCGACAGGTGTGGGAAGAACTGGCAGCCGCCACATCGGGGAGCATGGCGCTGCGGGCGCGCTATTGGGCGGCGCGCGCGGCGCTTGCGGCTGGCGACACCGGTGCAGGGTACGCTGCGCTGGAGCAGGTAATCGCCACCGCACCGGACTCCTACCCCGCCGCGCGCGCGCGAGCCATCCTCAACCGTCAGGAAACCGGCGCATTGCCGCTCGATGCCCCGATCGGCGCCGATGACTGGCGCGCTGTCGAAGAGTGGCTTGCCTCGTGGGCAGGCGCGCCACCGCAGGACCTGCCAGACCCTGCAGGTGATCCGGCGGTGCAGCGCGCACTCGACCTCGACGCGCTCACTTTGCGCGTCGAGGCGATGGCGGAGTGGTCGACGGCGCTTGCAGCGCGTAGTGATGACCCATATGCGCTGTACCTCCTCGGGCGGTATGCCCATGAGCATGGCGTCGCCAGTGTGGCGTTGCGTGCAGCCAATCGCCTGGTGCGCCTGGCGCCCGGCGGCGATCCGGCGAGTGCGCCTCTGGCGCTGCGACGGCTGCTCTACCCCGTGCCCTTCACGCCGGTCGTGCTGGCGCGCGCGCGTGAGTTCGGCGTCGATCCCGCACTCATGTTCGCACTGTTGCGCCAGGAGAGCGCCTTCGATCCGGCGGCGACCTCGTGGGCTGGGGCGCGCGGTCTGGCGCAGGTGATGCCTGCTACCGGTCAGGGGATTGCGCAGACGTTGGGAGTGACCGGCTTCCGCGAGATTGATCTCTACCGTCCTGATCTGAGTGTGCGGTTTGGCGCGTTCTACATCAGCCGCCAGCTGACAGCGATGAACGGAAGCCTGGAAGGAGCGCTTGCAGCGTACAATGGCGGACCTGGCAATGCACGCCGCTGGTCGGGAGGGGCGCCGATTACCGACCCGGACCTCTTTGCCGAGCGGATCGACTTTGCTGAAACCAGAAATTATGTCAAGTTTGTGATTGCCCAGTACGATGTGTACCGACGGCTCTACCGGTGGGACGGAGAGTGATCACAGCACCAGTCTGCGCTCACGCACCAGGCGCTGTTTGGTCTTTTTGAACAGATCGTCGTAGCTCAGGCGACCCATTGTAATCTCGTACTTGTATGCCTGCAACATCTTGTGGATCTCGGCATCGAGCAGTTCTTCGACCATCAGTTCATCGGTCATGATCTGCTGCACTGCCAGACGCAGCTGGCTGTCGTCGCCACGAAACATGACGCCATCCACTTCTGCCAGGTGATCGACAAGCGCTGCCGCCAGTTGCTCGACTTTGGCGGGTGAAAGTTTCATGGACGCCTCCCTTTCCCGGTTGTGCGGATCTGCAACTCGCCACAACAACGTTTCGCCTGGTATGATACCAGATTTGGGATTATTTCAGCCCCTCATGCCATTGTAGATTTTAGATTTTGGATTGTCGATTGTCGTGATAGTATTGTGCGGCCTGTTCAATGCCAATTGGTACCGTGCGGCTACGCAGCTCACCACTGTGCTGAACACATGGGGTGGAATGCGGGTAATACCATTTTAGATTGTAGATTTTGGATTGTAGATTGCTGGGATGGCATCGCAGTGCGCTCTGGTGGGCGTGCACATGCGGTTTGTTCAATTCCAATTGGTATAAGATGCCCGCGCACCTGGCAGCTTCGTTCAGCGCACCTGGGAGAGGCGGGCGAGCCGCGCGCGCACCTGGCGTCACGCGACATCACCCACCCACAGCGCGTCGCAGCCGCGCGACCGAGTCGCACAACGCCTCGTCGGTGTCACGCCCGAAGCCTCCTGATTTGGGAACGCCGCCGATTTCGAGAATGGCCGCACCCCGGTATCCTCGTTTCCGAAGTTCGCAAAAGCGATCGTCGAAGTCGATACTTCCCTGACCGAGCGGCAGGTGATGGTTCACCGCCGGCAGCGGCGTGTCGGAGACGTGGAGCAGGGTCATGCGCGGCGCCAGGTCGAGCCAGTCGTCGAGTTCGTCGGGTGGGGTGTGGTTCAGATCCCACACAAACCCCAGTTCGGGCGCGGCTTCGAGTGCCCGGGTAATCGCTGCGATGCGCGCGAAGAGCGGCACATCCGGTTCGTTGTGCTCCAGCGCAAGGGTAAAACCGTGGGTATGCGCCACGTCGACCCCGGCGCGCAGAGTGTCGATCAGCGTCTCTTCCAGTGCGCGCAGGTCGGCATCGGGCAGGCGTGTTGCCGGAGCAAAGTGCCAGTGGACATGGCGGACTGCCAGCGATCGAATGGCGTCCAGGTTGTTGTACAGCACTTCGAGCGGCGTCGTGCCGGAGGCGGTGCGCCCATTCGCCCCCACACGCACGACGATTTCCATCACGGCGGATATGCCGTTGCCGATGAGCATGTCGCCAGCCGCTTCGAGCGGCATACCGAGGTATGCGGCATCAATGCCCTGCTCGCATCCGTGGATCTGGATGCAGTCGCATCCGAGGCGCCGTGCAAAGGTGATCTCCTGTGACACCGGTCGCCAGTTGGTCGGGAACAGGCGCGCGTTGATGCCAATAGCAATGGGGGGTGCTGTGTGACTCATCAATGATATTACTCCCGGTATTCCGCTGGAAGTACGGCATGCGACGACTGGCGGATGCTCAGATCTCAAATCTGCATTGTTCTTCCAGAACCGCTGCCACAGTGCGGCGTGCAACGTCTTCCCAGCGGCAATTGTTCAGCACCCAGGCGCGTCCGCGAGCTCCGAGCGCACGCCGCAGCGCACGGTTGTCCAGCAGCAGATCGAGCGCAGCGGCAAATTCGGCGAAGCCGTCGAAACTCAGCCCGCCGCCGCTGGCTTCGACCGCCTCGCGGGTGACATCACAGCGCGCATTGACGAGCGCAGGCGTACCCTGCAACCATGACTCCATCAGCACAATCGAAAAACTTTCGTAAGTCGAAGGCTGGATGAACACATCGGCGGCGGCGTAGGCGTCGTGGCGCTCCTGTACGCCGACATCCCCCAGATCGAGCACAATCGCCTTCAACGGCGGCGGAATGTCCACCGGATCGCGTCCGGTCAGCACCAGAGTCAGCGGCGTTCCTCGACGCGCCCAGTATTCGCGCAGGTACATGAGCAGCAGCGGAAAGTTCTTCGAACCATCACGTCGGCCGGCGTAGCGCAGCAGCGGACTCTGGAGCCCATACTTTGCGCGAAATGCCGCGCCATCACCGCGTGTCGTCAGGTCGATTCCTTCACCCGCCATCACCACCCGCTCCGGCGGAAGATTGTAGAGGCGCAGTGCAAGTGCGCGTTCGGCAGGACTGTTGGCCAGCACGCGCCGGGTGTGGCGGAACATCCAGCGGTACGTGCCGTACCGCGCATACGGTTCATCGTGCAGGCACGGCAACAGATACCCGCGGTCGCCGGCGAGCAGAGTTCCCCAGAAGGTCGTCGGAAACGGGTAGGGCACAAAGATGAAACGTCGCCGGTCACGTTCGGCGACAATCGCGTCGAGAAGCGCATCGCTCGACACGAGCGACGCCAGCAGGCGCTGCTCGTGATCCGGAACATCCATCCGATCGGCAGGGAAACCGACGCGCTGCACCGCTGCCGGAATGTATGGGTCGTAAGGTGCGGGACGAGGCGGTGTGAGCGGGAAGCGCCGCACCGCCACGCCATCGACGACATCGGCGCCGGTGCGGTAGTGCGGAACCGGCGGACTGAATGAGTCGCGCCCGTCGGTCGTCCAGACCTCGACCGGCACGCCGAGGGCATGGATCGCCGCAGCAAGCTGACGCGCCTGCGTTTCGGCGCCGCCAGCCGTATCGGGACCGAACCATGGCACAACGATGGTGATGATGTCGGGCATGACCGTTTATCTTGATCGACGCACATCTGGCGAACAGCGCACCCTGGTCATCGTCGTCGCTGGCGGGAAGCGCGGAACGCGGCGACTTCGGCGCGGAGCGCGGCATCGATGCGGATCAGATTGCGCAGCGCAGCGGTTAATGCTTCGTTGGCGGCGTTTTGCTGCTCGACGATTGGATTGATCAGCCAGCGCAGATACTGGCGTACCATCCGGTTGTGCAGCGCGATCACCTTTTCGACGACGGTGCGCCCCACGAGGGGCCAGTGTGCGGTGACGGTTTGCCGCGATTGAGCCTGGATCACGGCATCGTTCAGTTCCAGTTCAATGAAGCGCGCCGGAGGCTCCGCAGCGGCACGCTCGCGCACCTGCGCCATAAGATCGGCATAGGCCGGCGCGGAGTCAGGATCGATTGCCGTACCCGGCGGTTCCTCTGCGCCTGCGTCATCATCGGCGTGACCGTCGCTTTGTGCTGCACTCCCATCGTTATCTGCCTGCGTGCCGGTTTCCTGCCGCTCCGCCGTTTGACTCGCCAGTTCCTGGTACGCTTCCGCCAGCAGGCGCAATGTGCGCGCAGCGGCGTCATTGAACGCATTCTGCTGCTCGACGATCGGGTTGATATACCAGCGCAGGTAGCGCCGCACCACTTTGTTGACCAGCGCCATCACCTTTTGTGGCAGGGTACGCCCGGTGAGGGGCCAGTGCGCACTGACCACGCGCGTGATTTCGAGATCGTCGAGGCTGCGCTGCAGGGCGCGCTGCAATGGGTCGTCGTCGCTGTGGCGACGAGCTGCGTGCTGCGCATGCACTTCTGCACGCAACTGCTCGAGCAGGGTGGCAACGTCAGGCGTGCTATTGAACGTATGTGGTTGATGATCAGTCATGCGTTGTCGAAAGTGCAAATTTCAATATTCAGGCGTTTCACACAGACCGACGCTCGTTCGATGCACTGGAGCAGCGCATCGGTCAAAACCAGCGGCGGCGGCCGGGTCGAAGAAAAGAACAGGTGGCTTTTGCACGGGCTGTCGCTTGCGCCAAAACCTGGAGCAACCGGACGAACAACGGCTGTGGCGCTCAGCGTATCGACCCACAGGCGCTCGAGACGTTCCGGACAGACGACACACCAGGCTTCTTCAAGGCGCCCGTGTGCGCGCAAATAGTCGATATGCCAGTGCGGGCGCGTTTTTTCCCGGCGGGCGTGGTATGCCAGGCGCGCCGGTAACCCGCCAGAACCGAAGGCGCTGCCGACATACAGGTAATACCCGGCAGGAAAATCCAGTATGCCGAGTCGACCGACAGGTAACCCTGCAATGTCACGGTCGAGCTGCAGAATAAGCAGATAGGTTCCCTTCACCGTTCCCTCGAAACACAGCACCTGTCACGGTTGTTTACCCTTCAGGGCGGGAAGCCCACCCCCCCTTCCCCCCACTTCGTGGGGGGGAAGGGGGGAAGCGGTGGGATGAACGCCCCCGCTTCAGCGGCTTCAGCCCACGGTGGTGTGCTGCTTCCGCTTGCC